>ULQT01037893.1_pt1 | contig 13652 bp, 9 predicted proteins | sample 1954791 | NCBI WGS metagenome assembly ULQT01 (sample SAMEA4835663, study PRJEB28245) | human gut metagenome | biome: gut microbiome; material: fecal sample | place: Denmark | collected 2008 | reverse complement strand
CTTTGAGAATAAGGTGTCAACTTTATTTATACAACATCAGGTGCCCATAAATAATCAAATGTTCCTGCCTGGCATCAATATCATTCCTGCAGTCCAACATCAGTGTTCCACAGATAGCATAGTTCTTTTGAAAATCATGATGGAGATAAAACTCATTGTCTTCTCCCTGCACGACCGGATAACTGATATCGGTCTCCTCAATCTTCAGCCACCCAATGCAGTCTGAATTTTCATCCAGCAATGCCTGATAATCAAAGTCATCTATCTCTGTCTTTGTATTATCCTCGTTGGATTCTGATTTTTCATCCTCTGTATCTTTTTCCGGAAACGCAATCTCTTCCACCTGCTGGTAATTCTGTCTGTTGTCATAAGAATCTTTCCAGTAATCCAAGAGGAATTTCCCGCAGATCACCGAAATTACCAGAAACACAATTAACATTACTTTTTCTGTTTTCCTCACATAGCGCCTCCTTCCGGGCATGAAAAAACCGGCAGATATTTCACTGCCGGCAAACGCCATAACTTAATATAAAGTTCCTATATATTTCCCATCTTTCAGATGCATATAGCACTCATTCATCTGCGTAGATTCCATCATCTGCAAAACATATTCCATCCCAGTCGCAAGTTCTTTTTCCTTAAATTCATTCATCGGAATCCAGTAAACTTTTCCTTCCTCAGAGCTATGTAATACTCCTGAATATTGATCTGCTTTATACAGGAAAATCACATGATGCGTACCCGATTTATTCCAATGATATACTCCACAGAACAGAGGGTTTTCAATCGTAAGTCCCGTCTCTTCGTAAACTTCACGGATGACAGCATCTGTAAAAATCTCCCCTTTTTCCACATGTCCGCCGGGGAACGTCGTTCCGGTATAACTGTCATTTACTTTATCTAATGCAAGTACATTCCCTTTTCCATCCTGCACCATACATAGATTCATGAAGCAAACTGTTTCCGTTTTCTTTTCCTCATGCTGGTTAAGGGTTCGTCTCACACGTTTATTAATATCAGCCCTCTTTTTCTTATAATGTTTTACAACTTCACCATAAGGAATCCATATGTCTGCGTCGGTGATCCGATCATATACTTTTGAGATAACATCCCCGATTTGCTTATCACCGGGAAATGTATAGTTTTTCTCATAATATGCCTTTGTCTCCAGATACATCCATTCAGCTATTTTTTCCTTTTGTTTCAGTTTCAGATGAGAATATTTCTTATCCGTCTGAAGAAGTTTGCCATCAATCATTTTATGGTTCTTCCGGGACAACGGAACCATCTCCCTTCTATTCTTCCGTCTCTAACTCCAACCTCTGCAAAATATCTCTTATAATAGCGGCATCTTCAATCAGGTTAATGCCAAAGCACTTCTTTCCTGCATCTTTTAGCGATGCTCCTATATGATACGCCGTTTTCCTGTCAAGGATTAAAAAGCGGTCATGAAATACGTTCGTATATTTCACATCCAATGTTGGATACTGCATATTAAAATTATCAACATCCGTTTTTGACAGCTTTGTCCTTTTTAACGTATATACTGTAACGGTTACATTATCTTTTTTCTTTGAAAGCAGGTTCAACGTTCCTACATCGACATAGCCGTCAATTAAAGTAATTTCTTTTTCTGCTTTTTGAATCAGGCTTACAATCAAGCTGAAAGCATCATATATTTGCCCATCAAAAAATACCTTTTGATTTGACTCCTCATGATCAGCTATGTACTCAAATATCTGCTCAAGCTTTTCATCCGTTTTTTTCTGGTATTCCAACTGTTTTAATTCAACAGTACTGATACGCTCAAAAAGCAGAGCATTATTGGCAATAAAACGCCTCATCTCTACAAAAGCATTCATGATATTAATACTGACCTGAATGGCTACGTCACTTCTGAGTACTGCAGAAAGCATAGCAATTCCCTGCTCTGTAAAGGCATATGGCAGATATCTTCTTCCGCCTTTTTTCTCATTGTCCCCGTTACTTTTCATTGAGGTCGCAATTTGCGACCTCAAACTCTCTGTTTCTTTTTCTGTCAGTTGAAACCGGAATTCTTCTGGAAACCGGGCGATATTTCTTTTTACAGCCTCATTCAACCGCTTGGTCTCCACATGATAAAGCATTGCAAGATCACTATCTATCATAACCTGTTTGTCACGGATGACATAAATTAGTTTTTCAATAGCAGGCTGTACAACTTCTACCATCTGTGCTTCCGCAGTTTCCTGGTCTATCACTTCATTTGTCATTTGATCAGCCATATAATCTCCTTACTCAACTTGAAATGCAAGTTTGGCACTTCAAGCCGATACATTCATTTTTTTCAAAACCTGCCTTTATTTTACATTATTTTCATTCTCTTGCATACCATTATTTAGCCAATACAAATCTCGCTTGATATCCCGATTCTTTCTTCAGTATTTTCCAGTTGAGTACTCTTTTTATATGCACTGATTTTTTCATGAATAGAACGTTTTTCTTTTCCAGGCTCGTCCTGCTCCTCCTCCCCTTCCATCACAGTTTCCTTTTCATCCATGTTCAGCAATGCATTCAGTTCTGACAGACGCTCCAGTTTCTGGTTCAGTTCTTCCTCTTTCGGGAATGGTTTTTTCACCTCTTCCATCGCATTTTTCAGCTGTCCCTGTACCGTCTCCAGCTTACGCTCCGCTTCCGCCAGCTTTTGCGGGATTGCCTCCAATGCGTTATTGATCCTGATGATATTACCGTTTTCGTCGGAACCAAGGCTAACACGATATACATTTTCATTTTTCAGGGAAAGGATAAATTCCTTGTTCCAGGAATCAAACTTTAAGCGGATGGAAAATCCCTGATACTGTCCGACATTGATCATGGCATCCGCCTGTTTCATGGACTGGCAGACAGCAAGGAGGGCTGCTCCCGCTTCCTTTTTCTCATAAAAGACAGTGCCGCCGACTTCCATCACAAATTTTTCCGGATCCGTAATCTTATTTGCCTGATACTGTTCCAGATCCGCTTTGTATCCCTCGATGCTTTCCTTAAGTACTGCTATCTGCTGTGGGAAATTCTTTGCAATATCATCTTCCAGCCGATAATGGTTGCTCACAAAATTTGCTTTCAGCAGCTTCAGCTTCGATACTTCCACATCCAGTGCCATTTTTTCTTTGATCGCCGGATTCCCCGTTGCCAGTGCTTTTACTTCCGCATAGGATAGAGCCGTATCATCTACATCCTCGCAGCTTCGCACGGGTGATTTGCTGGTCATGATCTGGGAAATGAATTTCTGCTTGCTTTCGATCAGCTGCCACATGTAACTGTCGAAGGTTCCTTCTGTTACATAGCGATAGATATGCACTTTCTTGTTCATATTACCCTGACGGATGATACGCCCTTCCCTTTGTTCCAGATCAGAAGGCTTCCAACCTACATCCAGATGATGCAGGGCAATCAAACGATCCTGCACATTTGTTCCGGCACCCATTTTAGCGGTGGAACCCAGCAAAAAGCGAACCTGTCCGGATTTTACTTTACTGAACAATTCTGTTTTCTTCACTTCCGTGTTGGCATCATGAATAAAAACAATCTCTGCTTCCGGTACTCCTTTTGCCATGAGTTTCTTTTTCAGATCATCATAAACATTAAAGGTTCCATCCCCTTTCGGTGTGCTGAGGTCGCAAAAAATAAGTTGAGCTGACCGTTTTGATGCGGTCTCTTTCCAGATCGCAAAGCTCTTCTCCACACAGGCACAGATTTTACTGTTCTCATCGTCCGGAAGCAATGGATTCACAAGACGCTGGTCCAATGCCAGCTTTCTTCCATCATTTGTCACTTTCAGCATATTGTCAACAGAGGAATCTACACCGCCGTCCCGGATTACTTCCGCACGTTCTCCAAGGCTTTCCACGATCTCTTTCTGGTGCTCGGATGGTTTTAGTACCACCGTTTCATATTCTGCTTCCGGCACTGGTAGTTCCAGCTGGTCTGCCGTCTTAATATCGGCAATCTCCTTAAACATACTCATAAGTTCCGGGATATTGTAAAATCTGGCAAATCTGGATTTTGCCCGGTATCCGGTACCTTCCGGAGCCAGTTCGATACTGGTCACAACTTCACCAAAAGTGGATGCCCAGGAATCAAAATGTCCCAGTCCCATCCGGTTCAGTTTGCCATACTGCAGGTAACGCTGCATGGTATAAAGTTCTGTCATGCTGTTGCTGACCGGTGTACCCGTTGCAAATGTTATTCCTTTCCCGCCGGTGATTTCATCCAGATACTGGCATTTGTTGAACATATCCGCCGATTTCTGGGCTTCATTCTGAGCAATACCTGCCACATTCCTCATTTTTGTGTAAAGGAACGCATTTTTGTAATAGTGGGCTTCATCCACATACAGACGGTCTACCCCAAGTTCCTCAAACGTTACCACATCATCCTTTTTCTCTTTGTTCTCCAGCTTTTCCAGACGTCTCCTGAGACTTTTCTTTGTCTTTTCCAGCTGTTTTACTGTAAAACGGCTTCCATCAACCTCATACTTTGCCGCCTGAATCCCTGCTTCCAGTTCTTCAATCTGCTCTTCGATGACCTTTTTCTGGCGTTCTTCCGATAAGGGAATCCTCTCAAACTGGGAATGCCCGATGATCACAGCATCGTAGTTGCCCATTGCGATTCTGGCACAGAACTTCTTGCGGTTTGCCGGTTCAAAATCTTTCTTCGTTGCCACAAGGATATTGGCTCCCGGATAAAGCTGCAGGAACTCGGCTCCCCACTGTTCTGTCAGGTGGTTGGGAACCACAAAGAGGCTTTTCTGGGCAATGCCAAGACGTTTGCTCTCCATAGCTGCGGCTACCATCTCATAGGTCTTTCCACTTCCCACTACATGCGCAAGCAGGACATTATCCCCATAAAGCTGATGGGCAACCGCATTTTTCTGGTGCGGGCGGAGCTCTATTTCCGGATTCATTCCCGGAAAGGTCAGATGGCTGCCATCGTATTCCCTGGGACGGATGGAATTGAAGCGTTCATTATAGATCCTGCACAGCTTTTCCCTCCGTTCCTGGTCCCTGAAGATCCAGTCCTCAAATGCTTCCTTGATTGCATCCTGTTTCTGGGTTGCCAGCATCGTTTCTTTTTTATTCAACACACGGATTTCATTTCCCTCTGCATCAATCTTTGTGTCATAGATCCGTACATCTTTTAAATTCAGGGTTTCTTCCAGAATCTTATAGGCATTGATCCGACTGGTGCCATACGTTGCCGTGGTCAGCACATTCCGGTCACTGTCCGCATTTTTACCGCTGATATTCCATGCACCGCTGGCTTCCGAATACCGGATATCAATTACCCTTCCAACCAGATAACCCGGGGTATCAAATAGTTCTTCCATAAAATCCCGGTATATTTCCGGGGCGATCCATGTGGCTCCGATACGGACTTCAATCTCTGACGCATCCAGGTCTACCGGCTGCACCTGCTCCAAGGCATGTACATTGCTGGTAAATTCCGGGTGGTTTTCTGCAAAGATCTTTGCCGTTTTCAGCTTCTCCCGGACATTACCGGATAAATATTCATCCGCAGTCTCCCACTGTCCATTGACCGGATCCCGAAAGATTACTCCTGTCAGTTCTTCTGCAACTTTCTCTTCCATCTTACCTGTCAGCCCTGCCATATAAGGAAGATCAACCCTTGCTTTTTCATTCAGGGAAATCGTCAGGGCTTCCGCCGCAGTTTCCACGCTGGTCACAGCTACTGCTTTCTTAATCGTCCGCTTGGTGAACATGTCCGCTTTCCGTTTCAACGTACCATCTTCATTAAGATCTTCCAACGAACAAAGCAGACAATAAGAAGAGTCATCGGAGAATGCCCGTTTGTTTGCATTACTTCCGATGACCCCGTATTTCTCTGTGTAGGCGTCATAGACCTGATTCAGTTTGACCTGAAGCTCCTGTATCGCCTCATCTGTTGCATTTTCCTCCATCTGCAGGGCAATCAAGTCCCGTACTACCTCACGGATCTCCACCATACCCTTTACACGTTCCGCCGTGGCTGCCGGCAGCTTCACCGGATTCATCAGGGAATTTACCCGGTAGTAGATCTGGTCATCCACCACAGTAAAACTGTAGTTCCGGACAGCCGGATCCGCAGGAATGCTTTCCATGATCTCATCCAGTTCTGTTTCTGCCGTTACTGCCGGAACCATCGTTCCATGGATTTTCGCTACGGCATCTTCCAGCTGTTCTGCCAGATCTGTACCTTCCAGCGGAAGGCAGGCAGTCTCCATGCCATATGGTCCGGATACCTCTGCCATCGTTCCAAGTACCATTTCCGGGTGGGTAATAAAATACTGGTTTATGGTAATCCCATTCTTATCCTCTCCAAGAGCAACCCATTCTGGCTCTTCCATGGAAATGCTCTCCCTTTTCTGGAAGAATAGGATGTCTGCACTGACTTCGGTTCCCGCATTCGCCTTAAAAGCATTGTTCGGAAGACGGATCGCACCGAGAAGCTCTGCCCTCTCTGCAAGATACTTCCTTACCTCCGGCGATGCTTTATCCATGGTTCCCTTGGTTGTAATAAGGGCAGCCACACCACCTGGTCGTAACTGGTCAATGGTCTTTGCAAGGAAATAGTCGTGGATCATAAAATGATACTTGTCATACTGGCGGTCATTCACTTTATAGGAACCAAAAGGGACATTTCCGATTGCCACATCAAAGAAGTCATTGGGATAATCGGTCTTTTCAAATCCTTTGATCTGGATATCAGCGTTCGGATAAAGCAGTTTTGCGATCCTTCCGCTGATGCTGTCCAGTTCCACTCCGTAAAGCCGGGACTGCTGTAACTTGTCCGGAAGCATTCCAAAAAAGTTTCCTACGCCCATGGACGGTTCCAGGATGTTTCCCTTTTTAAATCCCAGATTCTGAAGCACCTGGTACATACTCTCGATGATAACAGGCTGGGTATAATGGGCATTCAACGTGGATTCCCTTGCCGCCGCATATTCATCTTTGGTAAGCAGATCTTTCAGTTCCTGATACTCGTCACTCCAGGAAGCTTTGCTTTCATCAAAGGCATCCGGCAAGCCTCCCCAGCCAACATAGTTTGACAGGATTTCCTGCTCCTCTGGTGATGCATAACGGTTCTCGCTTTCACATTTTTTCAGAACCCGGATTGCCATCACATTGGCTCTGAATTTTTCCTTTGCCGTTCCATAGCCCAGCTGGTCATCCGTGATATGAAAATTGACTGCCGGTATCTCTGCAGATAATGCACGTTCCCTTTCCCCATACTCATTCCAGACACGTTCCGATATTTGCCGGAAATAGATGGATTCATTTTCCATGATACTGTAGCTGACCTCCCGGAGTTCTTCCAGGTTCGTTGCATTTTCAATATCCTCATGATATTGAAAATAAAGAGCTTCTCGTTCCAGTACCATCTCCAGCCGTTCCAGTTCCGGTTCGGACATCCGCTCCCAGATATCATCTTTTTCCGTATGGATGGTAAACCCTTCCCCGTCATCGTGGTATTCCACCATATAATGCAGAATATCCTGCTCCCCACTTATCTCACAGGTAAAGTCATACTCTGTTGTCCTGCTCACAGAGGAATACTGGCGGTTTACTAAGACCAGGTTCTGCACATCTTCTGCCCTTAATGGCAGCCCGCTTTCTTCCGGCTTATCTTCCACATTCTCTTCCGCAGGAACTTCTTCATGAACTTCCTCAATCTCTTCAGGAACCTCCTCCGTTCCCAGTGACTGCCTTACTTCCTCCATATCAGCAAGTCGCTGTGCTTCCTGCCGTTCTTCATACTTTTCCAGTTCTTCCGGTGACAAAAAATCATCCATCCGGATCAGCTGCCTTGTCCTAGAAGCTGCCTGTTTCCACTTGACAAGTGTTCTCAGGCTCGGGTTGGAAATCTGCCCTTTGCTCAAACGGATTCCTTTTGCGTCATGCCACTCATCGGAAAGATCGCTTCCCTGGATGCCCGGCGTGCATCCTCCGTCTCCATACTCATGTTTTAAAAAGTCGGCTGCTTCTTTTTCATCATGATGTTCTATGAAAAACTCATAGATACGGCTCCTTCCGCCAGCTACATTTCCGCCTCTCCGTAAAACAGAATCAATCTCATCCTGCGTAATAAAAGCCATTTCCGGTGGTGTTACGGTATCTTCCTGCCGCCTCCAATCGAGCGTCCTTCCAAGATCATAGACCCTCTGCTTGTATATCGGATTATTCCGGATCTGGTACCTCATATAGTTTTCCGGATGACGCTCCATATCCCGTTCCAGTTCCACAAGCATCTGGTAATACTCCCTTGTCTGCTCCCGATCATCCAGACCTGCACGGAATCTTTCAGTCGTTTCTGTATGGCTGTATATCCCCCTGATAGCCCCGGTATCCCGGAAATGGAGTGCCAGCTGGCTGGAAAGTTCATCGCATTCTACATTAATGGAATTTTGCATAATCACGTTGGAGACATAAGTTCCCGCATCATACATATCCTGAATGCGATTTGCCGCTTCTTCCCAGGTAAGCATACGATCATAATTGTATCTTGCGGATTCCCCACGTCGGAAACGAATCCCGTCCCCGTCATACCAGATGCTGAATTTCTGACCGGAAAACTCAAACCCTTTCCCGCCGGTACCATATTCCTGGATCAAAAAGCTCCGCAGTTCCCCATGATCAATTCCTTCCACAAGCTTTGCAGTGATATGGAATAACGTATTCTTCCGACCGCTTCCGGTACGAAGCACATCATCTACGATCTCATCCGAAACAAAAAAAGCGGCTGGCTGTGTGAGTGCAGCTGCCGCTTTCCTGATCTCTCCAAACTGTTCTTCCTCTGTGGGGAACAGGCTTAATTGTATATAATCTCCTGAACCACCAGTTCCTCTGCCTGTGCCCGGATCCGGTTCATGTGACGGGTCCATGCCATGCTGTCGGCTGATTTCTCCGGTGCCGGGTCTTTCTCCAGTAGCTGCATGGTCAGGTCTTCCACTTTCTGTCTGGCTTCGCTGTCCACTTCCATCAGATGGCTGTCCAGCCTGTTCTGCAGTGCCAGTATGCTGAATCTGGCTTTCTTGTGGTTCCTCAGATATTCCTTCCGCATCATCCCGTATTTCCCGATGGTTCCCCTGGTCTCCTCCAGTTTGATATCCGGTATCAGATAATCCCCGTTCCTGCTGTAAGTGATCTCTCTCATACTCTGTTTCCTCCTTGTTTTCTTCTATCTCTGGTTCTGGTGTAATTTCTTTACTTTCGCGAATTAACGTGTTAAATTCATTATAGACCACTTCCGATTCTTTTGCAACCGTTTTCCTGTCATTTTCCAGATCCATAAGGACATACCGTCCAAGCTGCATCAGAATCGGTCGGCAGATTTCATTGACCGCTGTGCCAAGGTGTCCAAGCACACAGAGGTCATTAAAATCCGTGATATGCCGCAGGCTGTCCGCAGACAGGTACGCTTCCGTATCCATGCCACACCGCTTTAAAAGGACATACCATACACTGTCCGTCATAAGGTCCCGGAACTCCACTTCCTGGTTCTGCTCATCCAGTTCTTCCAGAAATGTCCCCTTCACATCTTGTTTTAGTTCATCAAACGCATCCGGAAGCCACTCCCGTACACTTTCCTGTGCTGCCTGATACAGGGTTCCGGCAAGCCCGCCATCTCCTTCGTCCAATCCATACGCTCTCTGCAGATAATCTGCCGCAAAGGAACGGTCATCCTGTGGCAGCACCCACAAAGCCGGGTCTTTTCCCAGATTCCTCACCTTATAAGTATCCGAAATATCAAACACATACCGCAGGCGGTTCTTCAGGCCGGATGTATAATCAATCAGGGCAATTCCTTTTGACCCTTTCTTGATCCATCGGTACATCCGCTTATTCCATACCTCCATGGATGCCACTGCCGTTGCTTCCGGTCGCTGGGCAAAGATCAGAAGCTGTTCATCAAAGGTGTATTTATATAAGCGGGATGCGGTATCCAGAAAACGCATCCACTCTTCCGGCTTTGCTGCAATGTCCCTTGCGACTTCTTCCGTCAGCTGTTCCATGGCATATAATTTATTTGCCATACCCCTTCATCCTCCTCTCATTCTATCGTCGTTTCCCGTTTTTTCTTCACACCGGATATTTTCTGACCGGATGCGATCTTTTTCCGGTTTTCCTCCAGTGATTCCTTGATTGATTTTTTATGTGGTTTTTCATATCCGTAATTCTCTGCTTCCTTTTCTGCCACTTTCAAATTGATATCATTCAAATCAACAGAGTATTGAACCTGCTCCATAGGAAGGATCTTTTTTTCCCGGAAAGAAAAATAAGACTGGTCATTTCCAAGAATCACATGGTCAATCACAGGGATTCCTGCCAGCATACAAAGTTGCTGCATTCTGCCCGTGAGTGCAATATCATCCTTCGACGGTTTCAGGCTGCCACTTGGATGGTTGTGGAACAGAAGGATAGAAGCGGCATTCGATAAGAACGCCGCCTTTAATACTTCCCTCGGATGCACCAGTGACTGGTTCAGTGTCCCCATACTGATGATGGTCATATTAATGGGAACATTATCACTCCGAAGATGAACCACTCCTACCACTTCCCGGTCATAGTCTTTAAAGGTATCCCCCAATACCCGGATTGCATCTTCTGGTGTAGAGATTTCTTCCTCACTCAGAATCGGTGCCTCTTTCACAAGACGAACCGATACCTGGTCAATTCCGTATTTTCTTTTCACGTTCCGATGCTCCTCTCTTTAAGGGGATTTGAAGAATGAACTCCTGGTCTTTTTGTGACTCCAGGCATTTCCGGAGATATCCGGATAACCTTTTTCTTTCTTCTTTCATTTTGCTGCTCATTCCCTGTCTCCCTCCACAACCTCTTCCATCACATCTGCAATACGTCCAAGTTCCGTTACAAGGGAAGGAAACTCATAACTGTTCCTGGCTTTTCCAATCTGATCCAGTAAGAATTCCGGTACATTGTTGATTGCCTCCGCTATCAATGCTTTTACCCTTAAATCCTGAATAGTCAGAAGTTCTTTGATACCAAATTCATCACCAAAAACCCTCTGATACCTTCTCATGTCATCCAAAAGATATTCTGGCTTCAAGTCTCTTTCAAATGATTCTCTTTTTTCATCTCCGAATAAGCACCATCCTGACATATACATTCTCCTTTCAACAAAGCGGGAACCACAGCCGCAGTTCCCGCCCCAAATAATTTACCTACATTACCATAGCCGTATCTCTCGTTTTACCCTGTGGCTTTCCCAGGACATTCCCGGCTTTCACCTCTTCCTTCGCCTTTTCCAGCTTTCCATGAATCCCGGTTTTCTCTGCAGGCTTTTCTGCCGCAGCCGCTTTTTCTTTATCCAGACGTGCTTCCCGTTTCTCCGCATTTTCCATCACGGCAGTCCTTCCATCACAGAACTGTACTTTATCCGAAAGAATATCTTCCAGTGCAACTTCTGTTGCATTGACTTCTTTTACCATGGCATTCAGGGCTTTCGCATCGAAATCCCCATTATCCGGCAACAGAAGTGTTTCATGAATGGAGGAAGGCAGGATATAAAAATCGCCCTTCATAAACTCCCCGATCTGTTTACGGATATCCTCATGCAGGATCAGGGACGCCGCATTCATTTTCGCTTCATTTGTCAGGCAAAACATGGGCATGAAAAATTCCTCTGCCTTTCTGTCTCCGTTCAACAGATTCTGGGGTTTTTCTCCTAAAATTGAAGACTCCATTAGATCATTCATTGCGTATAAAGCCGGTCCACGGTTCTTATCTGATGCCATTGCATCCTGATGGAGAGTCTGGACATCAATCTTCCATGCCTCCAAAAGTGCTTTTGTCACGGAAACCGAAGCAATGCCGTCTTTATTCTCCGACAGGTTGACCGTGTAATAAGCGGCAAAATCCCCATGCATGGTCACAGCCTTATCTTCCAGCCATTCTTTGTTTTTTTCCGGGTCGCACATCCTGATCTGCAGCTTATCCCTGACATTCCCGTAATCCATCATGCCGTTCACATCGACTGACAAATCCGTATCCATATTTTCAATCCAGAGGTCTGCCACATCCCCTACACAAGCATCCGGATTTTTCCCATTCCGGTATTCTTGGTAAAAGGAATCCAGATAAATATTCGGTGTGATATTGGTGTCTTTTGTGGGAATAACCATCGCCGTCAAGGTCAGCCCGTTTTTCTTTACCACTTCCTGCAGATAGATGTTGGCATCCGCATATTTTTCCGGAAGATAATCCCTCACATTGTCTTTTACATATTCAAAAAAATCTTTTCTGTTCATCATACGCAATTACCCCCTTCTGATCATGTGCTGGTTCATTCTCTTTTTGTTGACTGCCTGCTCTGCTTTTTTCTGGTATGCCATCATTCTCTTGAATGATCTCTCCTGCATTTCTCTCCCAGCCTGCACTGTGTTCATTGTTTTCTTCATATTCTTTACCTGTCCTTTCCTGATTTTTGCTATGATAAAAGGGAGCCTCAAATTAAGGCTCCCTGCTCATATAAGGTTACTATTTTCTTTTTCTCTTTCTTCTGGCTGCCAAAAGTCCGGCAATGCCGCTGACAGATACTGCCAGAAGTACCACCGGAAGCCAGAGATTTGTCTCATCCCCGGTCTTCGGGTTACCGGCTGAAGGTGTTCCCGGTGTTCCTTCCGTTGTCTGTGGCACTTCCGGCTTGTCATTTGTCAGGTCGAAAGTCACTTCCACAATCGGTGTACTGTCATCTTTGTAGGCAAATACCACCTCATGCTCAGTCTTATCCAGTGTATATCCATCCAGCGTCTTGGTTTCCACCAGATAATATTTCTTCTCACCGGCATATTTACCGTCTTTGTAATCAGCGATCTCATAAAGGCTGCTCTCCGCATGACCTGCCGCATCCGTCTTTAAGGTCTCCAGCACCTTTCCTTTGCTGTCACGGAGTTCAAATTCCACGCCTTTTAACGGCTCTCCGGTTTCCTTATCTGTTTTATTCAGGATCACTTTACCTTTTGCGGTATCATCCTTCATAACAACAGTCTGGATCTCACCGGTATCTTTCACTTCAAAGGAGACATCTGCTGTCAGGATAAATCCTTTCGGTGCCTGTTCTTCCCTGAGTGTGTATCTGCCAATCGGCAGCTTCTCCACACAATGCGGCTCCTCTGTGGAAGTCCAGCTTTCCACTACCTGGTCATTTTCATCCAGGATCGTCAGCTTCGCACCCGGGATTTCCTGGTCTCCGGTGATATCCGTTTTGCTGATCTGCACCTTTGTCACATCGTCCTTCATCTCATGCTTCTGGATCTCTGCAGTATTCTCGATAGTAAATTCGATGCTTTCTGCGGTTACATATCCATCTGCAGGTTTGGTTTCTGTCATGGTGTAGATCTTGCCGACTACCAGTTCTTTGATTACATGGGCTTCTTCTGCAGATACCCATTCATCCACCACATTGCCGTCCTCATCGGTCACTTTCAGGTGGGCACCCGGGAGTTCATCCCCTGTTGTCAGGTCAGATTTTGTCAGTTCCACGGTTGTTGCCTCATTTTCAAAGGTAAAATCATAACTTACCTCTGCCTGCTCCGCACCGGCATATTCAAAGGTGAAATCCTGTTCCTCATTGGTGGTCACAAAACCATCCGGAGC
>ULQT01030948.1_pt1 | contig 13707 bp, 22 predicted proteins | sample 1954791 | NCBI WGS metagenome assembly ULQT01 (sample SAMEA4835663, study PRJEB28245) | human gut metagenome | biome: gut microbiome; material: fecal sample | place: Denmark | collected 2008 | reverse complement strand
TGACTAAAACAGAAAGAGCCACGTTAGAGAAATTAGAAAGAGATGCATGGAACAAATTGCAGGAGTCAGTTAAAGTTAATGGTTCAAGACATGATTGTACAATAAATCTTAGAGGTAAATGGATGGGCATCAAAATGGCAATGGATGTATTATAAGGAGAAAAGGGGCGCGCATAATAGCACGCCCTATAATATTTACTGCACGCTCAAAAGCCCTTCAACCGGAGTGATAAGTTTTCCTGACGGTAAATAAATCGCTGTACCAAAACAATAAAATCTTTCAATCGTAGTTGCTAAATCACTTCCTAACCACACCCCAAGCTTCGTGTTTACTCCATCAAACCATATAATAATAGATGTGAACTTCCAAGTTACTGCTCCAGAGATAGTATTCTCACTTATACCATAATGCAAGCCTACAGTATGCGCGTTATCACCAACAGTATCAGCCAAAAGATTGAAAACGTTACCTGGCACACTAGAAAAAGGAATTTTATAGTGTGTTCCTTTTACGGCTTCTTTTTCCATAGTTTTTAAACTTGAAGTTTCCATTGTATATATAATTTTTGACATATATTTAGATACAAAAGCATTAGAGTTATGAAAAGAACCGGATTCAACTTTTGGTAAAGAAATATAATTAACTGATAACTTGTCATCAACTGTCTTAATATCATTTTTATTTTTCGTACTATCCGCAATAGCGATATTTGAGTTAACCTGAGCATCGCCAGCCAATGTGTAAGCATTATTTGCCAGCGTCTTAGCGGCAGAAGCTTCTGTCTTTGCTTCACCGGATGCGGTCAGTGCATTATTCGCTGTCGTCACTGCACCCTCGGCAGTTGTCAACGCTTCATTCGCCGTCGTAACGCCCGACTCGGCAACCCCATCAACAGTCTTAATAGAATTGTCAATCTTCGTCATAGCGCCGTTCCAGTCGCCCAGCCATGACGGTTTGTCTGTGTCAATAAAAATCGGTAATTCATAATTTAAAGTCTTATTTGTTGCGCTCATATATTATCCTCCTTTACCTTGTATGAACAAGGTTTTTGCCCTGAAAATCATAGTTGTATGCGCTAATCATTAATGCATCATAAGCCTGTGCAGTAATCATAATAGCGTCATATTCGGTTGCGGTCAATCCGTTCTCTTTGTGGAAACTTGTAAGCATATTAAGCCAGTCATATGTGCTGAACCACTCGCCCGTAAACGGCGATATCCATGCGAATCTTTCCTTAGAGTAGAAGTCATAAAATACTGCTGTCATGTTCAAATCTTCATACTCTTTTGCCGTCCAGTTTCTAGATTCGTACTCCAAACAATTCAATCCAAAATACCTGTAATAATTGTTCATCGAATCGAGTGCTTCCTGTATCGGCTGAATCTTTCCAGTAATCGGATTTCTTACATAGACACTGGTAATCTCAGGAATCATATCGATAACTTTCTGAATCTCTGCATCCACATAAGCTCTTGTACTGGCTTCGCTATTGCGAATCATTTCACGCATTAACTGTAACTGACCGTTGATTTCGCCCTGAAACTTGTCAAGCAAAGCCTGAATATCGGCCATAGCTTTCGCAATCTGCGCATCAAGTTTCACCTGATAATCTGCGAACTGTTTCTGAATCATTTTTTCAAACGCATCCAGCCTTATATTCAATTCTGAAATTGTCTGATTAATTTCGTTCCTGAATAACTGAAACTGAGCTTCGAATTTCTTCTCGGCACCATCAATCATTGCCTGAACTTCTGAAACAAGTCCGTCCACCTTTACCCTGACTTCTTGTACTTCTTTTATCATCCAGTCAAGGTTCAGATTGTGGTAATCAGGATAGGGAAACTCTTGCCATAATCCCATTGTTTCACCTCCTTATGTGTAAACCATCAAGCAAAATCTATCAACAAAGGAATCGGTAATAACCTTGTACATATTAAATGTAACCGTCTCCCTTTCCTGCTGTATCATCTGCTGTGTGGTAGTAACACCGATGTTACCAAAAGCTCTTCCAGTTCTCAGATTATCTCTCTTCCTATCTAAGCTTTCAGTATCTTTTTTGTCAATGGACACTGTACCCGTATTAATAGAATCTCTCGTTCCATCAACAATTACATTATTGGATGTCATGGTGTCAGGAGTTTCAATTGTTTCTTCACTAGGAGTAAATGTTACCTCATTGTATCCCGACACATTCAACTCGGTTTTCATAGTTCCTGTAGTTGTAACATCACCATTCGAATCCGTTCTAGACGTCTCGCCAGTCTTCAAATTACGGGTTTCAGTTTCCGTACTAGCCGCAGTCCTTCCATCCAACATTTTTTCATTTTCAGTCCATTCTTCTGTCCTGTCATAGTTGTAAATCGGATTATAATCAAGAACCGTTGTATCATAAAGTTTCTGCCAAACACTCTGATTCATGAACGACCATCTACCAATCATAAATTTCATGAAATTAGGGTCTGGATAATAGGCTTCAAGCGACGCGGCTTCGTATAAAATATTATCTATAAGCACATCTTTATTCATACTCCCCGGCAATTCCAACTCATCAAACAGAGTCGGTTCCCTTTGGTACAGCCCCAATATTGACAGCGACGCTCTCATCCATCTTACCCCCCTTCGTTAAGTCGAATCTCCACTCCACATTCAGTTCCTCTTTAGTGAAACCAAACATGTTCCTAGCTTCTTCAAACCTAGCCTGTAATTCTTCCAGCCATAACTCGCACTTGCTCAGCGTCTCAACGTTATTGCTCAGTACCTCACTGGTAATCATTCTTTCCTTCTTGTCAGTATTCGTGTTAGGAATACCAATCTCAGTGTCGAACATTGCTTTAATCTTTTTCATATCACTCAGTATATCACTGGCAATATAATTATTCTTCACATTCCGGTCAAACATTTCCCATGCAAGAGTTCCGTCTTCTCCCCTAAATTTCTTATCAGCAACGACGCAAGGCTCGCCGCCCCCCACCTGGTCATAAATCTTCTTGACCTCTTCTGCTTCTTTAGCCCCTTGAGTAAAGAACACATAAGAAAGCTTAGAGTTTACAAGGTTAACAGCGACACTTTCAGAGCATAGAGCCATCATTTCAGCATAGTATGAAACGATGTCCATAATGCCGCCATAGTCAGGCTGTAATTTAATCAGCGTGCAGTCCTTTCCAATCTTAGGATAATAAGTTTCCCTGAACAACGGATTAGTAATTATACAATGCGTCGGCCTGTAGAAAACATCGTATCCATAAAGCCCGCACTGCTGAGGAATCACTCCGAACTTGTCCGTATTAAATATGGCAAAATAACCCCACAAATATAATACATACAACACATAATCTTTCGCCCATGTTTCGGGGAAAGTGAACTTGAAAGGAGACATCGCTTCTTGCAAGAGATATCTCTGGAACTGCCTGTAAAGCCCGGTATTGTGAACCTTCATAGTGCTGGGGCTTGCCATCGATTCTTTTGCATTTATGTGGTCATAAAACATAGGTGCTTGCATCTGTTTACCTCCTTTCTTTCAATTTAAAATACATCCATATTTCAAGATGTCCATATGGCCCCGGAGGGTCGGGAGGGTCGGGAGGGTCGGGAGGGTCGGGAGGAATTTCTCCACTTAACACTTGAAACCAATACCTTCCATTTTCAGCTCTTGCCGATTCCGTAGCTCCCGGGTCTGCTGGCCTTTCATAATTATACAACCATGCTTTAGCCAGTGTTCCGGGGTCGCTCGTGCTTTTCTTAAACTCTGCAAAACTCATCGGATAGGCACCTGTAGGATAATAATCTGCATAAGAATCTACAAACAATATCTGTGCATTTCCATCTGCTATATTTCCTACTTTATCTGAAAAGTTTGGCCCATATCCGGGCATTGTTTTAGCTCTAGAATCATTTATGTATTTCCCACCCGGTGTGAACTGGACCAGTCCATATCCTTTGTTCGTCCATGGAGAGCCTGTAGAGACTCCTATCTTATCACTTTGCCATCTCCACGGATTGTATCCGCTCTCCGCTCCCATGTTTCCCAGCACTCCGCATATTGCGTTAAGTGTCCAGCCTTTATTGTATAAAACTGCGTATATCATGTTCGCATTATCGATTGCTTCTATAGAAGTTCTTGAGTATCCTCCGGTCTTCTTAGCGTGCCAACTAGCCGTAATAAAATCCCCCTTCCATGTACTCCTTGATTCTTTCATTCTCCGTCTGTGTAGAAGCTGTTTTAACGTCTGCATCCATGCACATAATATACCCCGGTATTGTATTGATAACTCTTGCTTCACAAAGCGGTCTACCCAACTTCTCGTTATACTCCTGAACCAGATTAAAGAACTGGCAATATAACTGTGGAGCCGTGATAAAGTTAGATGTATTACCATTTCCACCTGATGTTCTTAACTGCGGAGCGGCGGCTTTCAAAGTACTGTCAATTCCAGAAGCAAAGTTGGATATTGCTCCTCCAATGTTTCCAGTTACTGCACTCTGCACCACGTCCCCAACGGAAGCAATGGCGGTAGCCGTGGTTCCTATGTAATCTCTGGCAATCTGCGCAAGCTGAATCGGAACTGAACACATTCCCTCAACCGATTCAATAATTGGGCTGTTTCCATCTGGAAACTGCGGAGCAATGTTGAGTCTTCCTGTTCCACTTATGTAGTCAATCAGCACTGTGTAATTCAAGATGCTTGTCCCTGAAAGCTTCGTTGTATCTAGAGGAAAAGAACCAAACGGAGTGAAGTTTAATGTGTATCTGCTGTACGGAGAAAGGTTAAGGTATTCTCCCCTTGTTGCGGCTTGTGGATGCTTCGGAATATTAATCGAACCGCTGAACGATGTAGCCGTCGCTTTTAACTTCCTGCATTTAACAGTAATGCTCCACCAACCGAAGTTGATACTTGCAACTGCCGGAGCTTCTGTAAGCGGTATTACTCTAGGAAACCACAATGCGCTAACAACATATTGATAGGGGTTATATAGAGCTTTTAAAAGCTCTGTTGATATTTCCTCTGTAGGAACATTTAACCAGTCTGCACTCGCCATCAGAGCCTTGTTAAAGGCATTCATTTCTGACTGCGTAAACGCGTAATAGTTTACCGCTCCCAACGTGTTATTCGCGTCACCTATTATACCTACCACATAGTAACCATCCTCTAAATGAATCTTCCATGGAAGTTCTACAGCTACACGCTGATGCGTGATGTCACTTGTGGTAGGATAAATAGTATCAAGTATTTTGCCGTTTGATGCAAGAGAACTGCGTAACACATACTGAGTTGAAACGCCAATCTGCGCCTTGTATGTGGCAAGAACATCTACATCCAAACTGGCAACCCAAAGGCCGCGTTCCCATGTCCATTCACGGACGAAATAATATCTTTCAAAATCCGGGATATAGGCATAGTTGTAGGCAGAGACATTAAAGGACATATCAAGTTTCAGAGCGATAGTAGGATTAATTACTCCGCTTGTATCTTTCAGTACACACTCAAAGCTTGTCCCGGCTCCTGCTGGCTGTTCCGTTGAGTTAGCATATTTGCTAAACGTATACATATTCACTGATATGCCCATTTAAATACCTCCTTAATCGAGTAAAAGTACTAATCCGTTTTCTGTAAAGTCATTCCAGAAACGGTCTGTAAAGTGGAAGAATACGTTAGAATATCCACCCTTTGCGTTGAATGGTGTAGTAGCTGACCATTGGTTCATTACCGTGTATCCGAGTGCTTCTTCATCGAAGATTACACCGAAGATGTCATCCTGTTCCAGCGCAGCTTCTGGCGTTGTAATTGTTCCATCAGCCTGTAAATAAGACGGCTTCACATTAATCTTAGATGGACTCTGTATGGACTGCCAATAGTTAACAGTTTCATTGTAGGCCATCTTAAGGAAATTATAGTTGTATGTATTTGCCAGAGACATAGACTCGATATTGAATCTTGCAGGAGCATATAAATAAACTTTCTGTCTCTGTAACGGTGTATGACGGTTAATTGTCTTGCCAGTAATGTTAGTATGGAAAAGCTGGCTTCTCTCTGTCATAAGCTCTGTCAGGGTAGCGATACGGCTATAAACCCAGTCAATGAATGGCTTGTAATTAGCCGGCTGATATACATTTTCCTTCGTAAGAGCAAGCCCTGTAAGCGCGTTATACTCTGTCAGAAGATGGATACAACTGTCTGCGTCACCTTTAACTTTACCTCCGATGTAGTTTGCCACGGTAGCTCTTGCAAGATTCTCATGGGCCTGTTCAATCATGTCGGTGCAGTTTCCTGTCACCATGCTTAAGAATCTGGCGAACTCATCAGGTCCGGAGAATGCACAGTCGAGCTGGTCTTTGAAGATTGTGTAGCTTCTTTCATACACGTTTGCGCCGTAAAAGTTTGTCTGTAAAATGTTAGGTTTGTTAACCTTGTACATGTCAACTGATTCGCCATCAACAAACTCAAATCGCACATCATTTTCCCAATCCTTGTCGGAAATATTAAGCTTTCTTGTGATGTTTCCCCATTTCTGGTTATCTACCTGAATACCACCAAACTTTCTGTAGTATGGCCTGGTAGAAAAAATAGTTCTTGATAACACCTGTGAGATTGACTGTAATAACGGGTCATATCCAGTTTTAAGTGCCGTCTGAGCTACCGAAATAAACTCAGAAGTGTTAGTAATTGCTAATGGATTCTTTCCTGTTGCCTGTGCAACAATACTGTTTAATACTGTTGACAACTGGTTAAAACTTAAATCGTTTGCGGCCATGTTTACCTCCTTATTTATTGTTTACAATTGTTGGCGGATTAATAATACTTGCCAGTATATCCTCCGGCGTTTCTGGCTGAGTAATCGGCAACTGGCTATTGATAATTGCGTTTGTCTGCACCGCCGTTGTAAGCGCCTTTAACTGTTCCATGATAGGGTCAACTGGAACTGGCGCAGGTGCTGGTGCAGGTGCTGGCGCAGGTGCTGGTGCTGGAACTGGAACTGGTGCTGGTGCTGGTGCTGGTGCTGGAACTGGTGCTGGTGCTGGAACTGGAACTGGTGCTGGTGCTGGTGCTGGTGCTGGAACTGGTGCTGGTGCTGTCGTCGCCATTGTGGCAATCTGCTGAGCCGTGAATCCGGCGTTCGCAAGAGCGATAATGTCTTTAATATCCATGTTTACCTCCTTTAATAATCTGGCCTAAATACGGCATATAATTTTGCTTTCTCATAGTAAAGTCTGCAAATCTTGTCCTTCTGGTTTCCACCTTCTGACAATATCTGATTACTGCTTGTTGTTTCTGCGGCAACGCTGACATGTTTTGAAGAATCAACCTTCATTGTGTCTCCGTCCCACAGATAAAACAGGATGTCTCCCTGTTCAATTTTTGTCGGGATATTTCCTGCTTTCTTACTGAAAAATTTACCTTTTCCACTTTTTGAACATGCATTCATCATGTGATATACATTTTCATTTTTACCGCCTATCTGGTCTAAAATCCCCATGCTTGCGGCCGCCCATGAAACTGTAGTTGCACACCATGAAGCTTTGACGTAAGAGCCGTAATACCATGTCTGTATCATTCCGACTACATCGTCCCATTCTTTTGCTCCGTGTTTACCTGCAATGATGTCATACAGTGTGACTTTCTTTGCTGGCTTGTCCTCTGATATGGGACCATAAACTTTGCCATTAACTCTTATTTCTGGCGTTTCTTCAACGTCTTCGAACATAATTTTCAATCCTCTTCCTCCTTATTCTGTAAGAGAATGTTCAGCTTTTCAACTGCCGTTGTGAGCTTTCCAATTGCCTGTGACTGCGCTTCAGACTTAACAAACATGAAGTACATCAGCACTGCCAGTGTTCCTCCATTCGCAAGCAATTGTGTCATTTCGGTTAATGTCATATATCCTCGCTTTCTGCCCCAATTTAGAAGTGAGGACTAGATTTCCTATCGCCGCCGCGATGTGTCAACCCTTCCGGGGCTTGCGTCTGACTACTAGTCCTCTATATAAATATACCATTTTCTGGAAAATTTGTCAAGTAATATTTCAGAAAATTTTATTCGAAATATTTGTTAAACAGAATTTCACATAAATATTCTTCAAATTCGATATTATTCTTCATGTAGGAAGACCATAACCAGAAGAACTTTTTCTTGAATCTTGACCTGTCTATGTCTCCCGAGCCGAACTGCGGACAGGTTCCTGAAAGGTGGGTAGAGACATATAAAAGAGGCTTGCTTTTGTGCTTGTAAATGGTTATCTCTCCTACCGTTACTATGGCTCTGTATTCAAGAAGATTTCTACTTTTTATTCTGCCGATTTCATCTGACACAAACTCATTCGACAATGCCATTCGATTGAACTCGTCACTTCCTCCAAGCTTGTATAAAGCTGTGTCAGCTTTCTTCTCTGAGATATCGCTGTCACGTAAAACAAAGAGTCCTATTCCGCGTTCTTTCATGATAGAATACTCTTGTTTCCGTCTTCGCATTTCTTCCGCTTTCTTGACTAAACCTAGTTCAAGAAATAGGGCATTTGTCATGGTGTTAGAGTTTGCTAAACAGATGCATTGCACTGGTTTATATCCGTCCAATTCTCTGTTTCTGTTGATTGTTTCATAAGCATTCTTAAAGGCTTTTCCCTCTTCCTTTATTGGCCGTTCATGACTCTCTGGAATGAACTCATCGTATAGAAGAATTTCATAATCACTCGCGTCAAATCCTCTCATATTTGCAATGGTTGATAAGGCTAAAATGATTGCTTTTGGCTCTCCTTTTGGTTTCATTTTACCATTGATGTTTTGCATTTCATAGAATCCGCTGGTCATTTTATTTATCTTTGCGCATCCAATATTCCAGCCTTTGTCAGAGTTTAATTTCTTGTATGGATTGTATTCAGGAGTGCTAATCATATCAGCTTGCATCTGTGTTCGACGCATGAACACGAACTTATATCTATCCTCTTCCATTACCTGTAATGCACCATACGTTTTTCCTGTTCCTCTTCCTCCGACAATAAAATTGAATGGGAGTCCTAGCTCAATGATTCCTCTTATATTTACATATCCGTTGTCAAGATATAGATTCATGTTTCCTCCTTTTCTATAAAAGAAAAAGAGCCTTGCGGCTCTTAATCTTTATTATGCTTCTTCCTGCTTGTCCGCTCTTGCCGCTTCAAGTTCTTCTGAGAGTGCATTAATAATTTCTGCGGCTCCTTTTAACTTCTCGTCAACTGTTTCTCCTGCAAGCATTTTTGCAACAACTGCCTGATTTAATTTGTTCTGTACCTTGTCAAATACTGCCTGTTCTTTCTTTGTCATAATGATTACCTCCTTTTCTGATATGGTTTTTTGTTTGCTGGTTTACTTGTTTCTGAATCTTCGTCTTTCTTGCTTTCTGCAAACTCAATGGAATCTGCCACAACGTCTGTTGTGTGTACAGTGTATCCGTCTTTGTGTTCATACTTACCTGTAACAATATGGCCTTCAAGGATAACTTTTGTTCCCTTGAACAGGTAACTTTCGGCAAACTCTCCTTTTTTTCCGAATGCTACACAGCGAATGAAATCTGCTTCTTCATTGTTCCATCGTGGAACAGCCAGTGTGAAATTGGCAATTGCCATTGGTTCACTACCTGCACTATATCTGATTTCCGGGTCGCGTGTTAACCTTCCTACAATAATTGCTTTGTTCATTTTGCCCTCTCTTTCTTTGCATCAACTATATTACCAGTACACTACTATTATAAATGATATGTATCTATTTGTCAAGCACTTTTATGCGATTCTTGATTCGTCCAAAAGCCTTCGATAATCGGCTGTCACTCCCAGCGTGTAGGTGGAATCTTTCAGTACGACATTTGATGTGATGGCAATTATCTTTCCGTCAATCTCATAGGATGTTATTTCTGGTTCGTCGTTGTAGACAGACTCTGTTCCTCCGGCGTCGGAGAATATGAATCCTTCCTTGAAATTGTCTATGGTTCCTAATTCGATGGAGCCTTTTTTCTTGTTTACTCCTGCTATTGTGACCGTTAAACGTCCGTTCTTTACATAGGCATATTTCTTTGCCCCCAGTGTTTTAAAGTAGTCATAGGTGCCTTCTGGTTCGTACACGCCCATGTAGTGAACGTTTCCGTGTGGGTCTTCTGCGTATGCGCCAGACTCTAAGCTGTCGGCAATACGAAGCTCATTGTAGGCTGTCCAGTCGGCTTGTCCGATGTATTTTACGCTGTCTGTGTCACAGTAAACGAATCCTTCTCCTGCTATCTGGATGCCTTCCTCAAGCCGCCATCTGGCGTGTGCGGTTGTCCAGACTCCCCATTGGTAGGGTAGGAAAGCTCTCTTGTTTGAGCTTGCCAGAAGCTCTCCTATGTCGTCCGTTCTCTCAGTAAATCCCTGTGAAGCCATGAACTCTATCTCCTGTTTCACCGGGTCCTGTGCTGTCATGCCGTAAATGGCATTCAGCTTGTTCTTTGACTTCATGTAGAATATCTCTTCACCGTCAACGTCTTTAAGCCTTGTCTTGCTTCGGTAGTATGATATGTTCAGGTCAATGAAAGGCTTCGGAAGTTTCCCGTATCTGGCGTGGTATACGTCCAACGGAATGAGGTCATCAAAGTCGTATTCTATCATGATTATCTTAAGGTCTATATCTGTGATTGTTGTCTCTAAATATTCTGCTTCTAGGACTCGTCCATTGTCGTATAACCCATTCTTTATCATGCGGCTTTTATCCTTGCTTATGTACGGGCAACCTTGTCCTACTTTTAGCTTTGGTTTGACTATTCCTATTCTCATTAAAACTGCTTTGTGTCGTCTGTTTATCAGGTCTAGAAGCTGTTCTAATGTGCATGCTCCTGCGTGATAAAATGCGCTTATTGGATATTCACAGTTGCATATTACATCCGGGTAGCTGCTGGAACGGTCAAAGGAATGGACGTCTTCCAGTTTCATGTCTGAATAGAAACGATTGGCATGTGTATTTCCACCTCTGAAAGCTTCTCTTAAGGCTTTATATGTCTCAAGGTCTGGTAGCATGCTGGACACATATCCATAGCGGACTAATCGCATTGCCTGTTTCGCATCTCGGCGAACGTAACCCGTTGATGTAAGAGGGATTGTGTAAAGGTTGTCCCCATCAATTTGCATTTCCTTTTTGATTGCTTCAACTAGACCTAAAACGTCGTTGACACAGTATTCTAATTGTCTATTTGTTAAAACTGTCCAAGGGTATCTTTCTTCGTTGTAGTCGAAGTCTTCCCCGTCCAGCTTTTGATGCTTCACCTCCATCTTGCGTGTGTATTCTGCGAGTGACATATTGCTATGAATGTAACTACATCGGAACTCTAAGAATCCATGCATGGTACATTTTAAAACTTTACGTTTCTTTAATGCAAAAACTTCATCAGAAGTGAAATTGTATATGCCCCTAAGAAATTGAAATTCATAGGATAGATTGTGAACATATACGACAAGGTTTTCTCTCGGTTTCATTCGGTCTTTAAGCTTCTGAACGAAATCGTTAAACTGTTCCCATGTGCGCCCTATAACCGTGTATTCCTCGTCAAATTGCCATTGCCAGATGTACATAATAGATTGCTCGATTGATTTGATTCTGGACGTTTCAATATCAAAGGCTGTTATTATAGATTTGTAATCCTTTTTGGAGCTTCCTCCTTGATTACCTCTTTTACGTTTTTCCCGTTGTATTGACTCGTACCAGTCAAAATCAAACTCTTCGCAATTTACTATCATTTAATCCCCAATTTTCTCCTGATATATTCCGAGTTTCGCGCTTTTGGGTTTCTAGGAATTTCCATATTTTCTATCTCATCTGCTTTGGATAGATACTCTTCAAATTTGCTCTTAAGCTCTTCTTCTGGAATCTTAAACCGTTCCCCAGCTTCGAATACTGCTAATGCCGCTTCGCTGTCATAAATTCTGTTGAGTTGCATATTTCTGAATGAATCCATGAAATCCGTAAATTTGAAAAAATTCTTTCTGTTTACGAAGTTGTAACCTTTATCTTTAAGTGTTTCTATTGTCTTTGCTCTCTGTCGTTTAAGACCAGATACAGAGGATGTTTCCGCATTTATAAATCGCGCCAGAGCGGCAAGTTCGTAACGAAGTTGGGTTGGCGATTTGATATCGGTCAGAACTGGATATTTACCATAATTTCTTTTGAACACTTCGCTCTTTTCCCACTCGGTTCCAACGAACCGGGCGAGTCTTTTCTGAGCGATTTTTCTAAGTCTTGAATATTCTTTTCTTAACTCTGATTCGGGTTTAGCGGTTGAAAAAGCTGGCATGTATGACATCAAGTCCCATTTCAGCTTCGCTTGCTTTTGCTTCGCCATTTTCCTTCACTCCCTTCTCAATTAGAATGCTTAGCGTATATCCTGCCATCTCTAGGTTGTCATAGATTTCACCGAGAACAATCTGTTCATCGTTGGATAAATCGTCGTCTCGTTTGCATAATAAAAACTGTATGAAGTTCTTTGAATCATTGATGGCTCTTTCTTTCTCTTTAAGAATGTGTAACTGGCTTAGTCTCATGGTTTTCCATCCTCTCTTTTACTATAAGGTCTATGGCTTTCGACCTGTTGATTTCCTTCTCTTCTGCCAGCGCATCAATATATGCTAGCGTGTCTTTGTTAAATGATATGGAGCGTGTTACTACTTTTCGCATCTTGATGTCCTCCCGAGCGCATATCCGATGAGTATTCCTACAAGAAATCCAATTACGATTACTATCAAAACCGTGTTAGTTGTTACGGTTAAAATCATGACTGTTCCTCCTTTAGGGGTTCTCCTATTATCTGTACTGCTATGGTTAAGTGTGATAATGCTTCATCAATTTGTTCTTGACCGTGCATTGAGTTTTTCATTCCTATAAGAACTCGTGCCGCGTTGTCTATTTCTTCTCTTACTTCTAATACGTCTTGGATTACTTCTATTAGACTATAGCGTATCATAATTTGCCCTCCTTTAATGTTTCTAATGCTGCTCTTATGCCAGCCCAATATGCTCTGTCGCTAATTGTTACTGTATTCATTTTCCCGAATACTCTTTCGCTTTCTTCAAGCTTTTCTGATGCTTTTCTTTCAAGTGTTTCGATTGATTTAAGCTCCTTCTTTGTCATTACTTTTCCTCCTTGTGGGTGATTGATAATTTTGGTGAATATGCTAATAATTCTAATACAACCTGTGTTAATTCCGATTCCTCTACTCTTATATAATGCCACCGTTCTTTGAATTTATACCCTACTTTGTACCAAACTTTACGCATGTAATATCTCGACCTCCTTAGTTCTGATTGCTTCTTCAAGTTTCTTCATCCCATACCATTCGCGCCTTGCGCATAATGTTTGAACATTGTCTTTTCCACATGCCGCCGTCATGTATGCAATTTTTTCATATGCTTCGGAAATTCTCTGTTCCATTACCTGATTTATAATTTCAGCTTTAATTGATGTAGGACCTTCAATAGCTTCTGAATCTTCAATAGCTTCCAGATTATCAAGAGCTTCTGCTAAGATTGCCCATTTAGCTCTTGCCTGTGTTAATTTCTTATCATCTGCTTCATACATTTCGGTTGCTTTGCGTAACCTTACCCACGCTTCTCTTTCCATCTTTTCGATTAACATGTACTGTTTGCTTGCCATATTCTTACCTCCATTTGATATGTTATCTTTACTACACTCTTATCTTACCACATACTTCCAGAAATGTCAAC
>ULQT01044498.1_pt1 | contig 13755 bp, 21 predicted proteins | sample 1954791 | NCBI WGS metagenome assembly ULQT01 (sample SAMEA4835663, study PRJEB28245) | human gut metagenome | biome: gut microbiome; material: fecal sample | place: Denmark | collected 2008 | reverse complement strand
GGAGCCATATCTGGAGAGAAGGTTGTAAAATTCATTTAGGCCGTTTTGCTCAATCCTTGAGACAGAGGAAAAGGTACTTCCCTGGAGGAGCTTCTTTTCCAGTTCTTCAGGTGTTTTTATCTTTGAAAACTCTTTTTTGGCATTGAGCATGTTGAGCACATAGTTGATTATGAACTCGCCCAGGACGGTATCCGAGATTGTCGGGTTGTCGCACTCGTGTGTCTTCCGGCGCTTCGGGCAGCTATAATTTGACGACCTGTATCCGTCTGCATGGAGTCGGCCAGGAGTGGAAACCATTTTGCTCCCACACTTCCCGCAGAAAGCGATCCCAGAAAAGATGTGGACATTCTCCCGGAGGCACTGTTTTCCTACAGAGTTCTTGTTCCGGGAGTTTTCTTCCAGAATCCGCAGCATAGCCTCGTGCTCTTCCAAAGTGAATATGGCCGGATGGTGGTCCGGCACAAGAATCCATTCATCTGATGGATTTTCCGTCCGGTTTTCTGTTCCCTTATATCGGTTGTACCTGTAAATCCCTGCATAAAACGGACTGGATACAATAATCCAAACCGCAGTAGGAGTCCAGTCAACCCCGGCCCGTGTTTTATATCCGAGGCTGTTCAGATACCGGGAGGTGTGGGTGAGAGACTTATTTTTGAGATAATCATTTTTTAGAATCTGGCATACGTCATATTCACCTTCCCGGAAAGAGAAGATGCCGTTTTCAAAGTCGTAATCATACCCGTATGGTATCCGTCCGCCGTTCCATTGGCCGTTGTTTGCCCTGGATATCATAGCGGCTGTGACACGCTCAGAGGTCATATTCCGCTCAAGCTCTGCAAATACCAGGATGATTTTGAGCATAGCCTCGCCTATTGCGGTTGAGGTGTCGAACTGCTCATTTTTGCTGACGAAGGTAACGCCGAGCCGTTTTAATTCTTCATACATCTTTGCAAAGTCCAGAAGGTTCCGGGATATCCTGTCAATTTTCCAGACCAGGATATGGGAGAACTCCCCGGCCCGTACCCGCCTCATCATATCCTGATACGCTGGCCGTACCGTATTCTTGCCGGAGTATCCGGCGTCCTCAAATATTTCGTATTCACTGATCCCCAAAATCATTTCCGCATAAGCAACGAGATCCTTCCGCTGCATGGGAAGGGAATCCCGGTCTATCTGATGGTAGGTAGACACCCTTACATAGATGGCGACCTTCCTATGTCTCTCAGGCCCGGATTTGGCTTTTCTGGGCTTCCTCTTTTTCTCTTCAACCAATTTAACCACCTACAAAATAAAAAGGCTCCAGGGAGCCTTAAATGCTGTCTATCTGTGATGAATACTTGTTAAGGGCAGCCCACACCACATTCCTATCATCCCGGCTTGCTTGCTGGTAGCACAGTAGGAGTCTCTGGAGCTCCAAGACATAGGGATCGTCCGAGTGCTTTTCCAATAAGTCAATCATAGGAGTTTTCTTGTCTTGCATATCCATTCCTCCGCATTACTTATTTTTCCTGCGCCACATTAAATATTCGTAGGATATTATGCTTTTTTGCCCTTTACATTTTTGTCCGGGACAACCATGTGAGTACGCAGAAAATCTTTGCACATTTCCTGTTTTTCTTCAGGAATACGGGATATAATATCCAGCCATTCACGCTCTGAATCAGAAAGCGCACTATAGGAAGAATCCCCTTCCAGATTGACGAGGTAGTCCAGGGATACCCTCAAATACTTGGCGATAGCCTGAACCATATCAATGTTGGGGACGGATCCGCTTTTCCACTTGCTGACATTCCCACTGCTGAATCCGAGTTCTTTAAGAACAGTGGTGGGAGTAGTACCTCTTTCACGGCAAACTTTATACACATTATCGTAAAACATCATAACCTCCATGAGCGCACGAAAAGAAAATAATGCTTGACACAACGCACTGTCGTGCGCTATAGTAACAAATGTAAAATGAATTTGATAACGAAAAGCATTGTAAAAATCATTATCTATTTCATTTTAAATCAGAACCGTACAAATGTAAAGTCAAAAGAAAAGGAGGGTAAAAATGGCAAAAAAGCTGTCCCCCTGGTGCAAGGAAGCGAAGAAAACCATGATTGACCGAGATCTGGAAGTAAATGAGCTGGCGGCCGAACTGGGGATGTCCAGGCCATACGTTTCTTCAATCCTGAATGGGAGGGTTTACAGCCCAGTTGCCGTAAAAAAAATTAGCGATTATCTGCATATACCGGATGCGGGGAGTAAGCTGTGAATCTGAATTTATTATACGGTAACGGAGGGTTGAGGAAAATGGAGAGTAACTGCACGAAGTGCAACGGAAACATCTACTTTGCCTGCAGAAAAGAGGCGGCAGAATACAATGAGAAACTGAGTAGCCGTGAAGGAGCTGCAGAATTGTTAGGAATTTCCCCGTCAACTCTTGCAAACCATGAGCTGGGAATCACGAAGAGCGTTCCCGTTGACACGGTGGTAATGATGGCAGACCTTTACCGGAAGCCAGAACTGAAAAGTATGTACTGTAAAAATGAGTGCCCGATAGGCCGTAATCTTCCGGTCGCAACGAAAGTAAGCAGCCTGGAAGGAATTACAGTAAGAATCCTGGACAGCCTGGATGATGAAGAAATACGGGAGTTGAAAAGAAATCTTGTGGACATAGCGGCGGATGGAAAGATAGACGCTGGGGAGCAAAAGGAAATGGCTGAGATCATGGAGAGCCTGGACAGGTTATCAAAAGCCATATCGGAACTTAGGATTCTTGCGGAGAAATGCGTGGAAAGGAGCAAAAGGTAGTGGAGCTGATTGAAAGAGTGAGGAAATCTTTAAGGGCAGAGCTGGGAATCGAGAGCGACGCTGAGGTTATTGAGGCGTACGAAAATCAGGAAATGGTTGACCTGGGAATATTCGTTATCCCCTTAGCCCCGAGCAGGGAGGAAAGTAGGACATGCGTAAAATCAGTTTAAAACTGGCGGCTGTGGAGATATCAATGCTGGTATTGGCGCTTAATCTTCAAGACCTTACCGCTGATTCAAAATCCAAAGTTCCGGATCCTGAGCCAAAGGCAGTGATAATGGAATATCGTACCGAGGAGAAATTCCGAGAAGTATATCCGGCAGAGTCGGAAGCGGAGAGTCTGGTTGCGAGCCGGGATTGGGATGCCGAGGAAAGCTATATGCTTATGAAAATTGCGATGGCAGAAGCAGAAGGGGAGGACACAGAGGGGAAAGCCCTTGTCATGATGGTGGTTCTCAACCGAGTGTGGAGTGATGATTTCCCGGATTCCATAGAAGATGTAATCTTCCAGGATGGACAGTTTTCTCCAGTCAGAGAAGGTGGTCGGTATTACACCACAGAGCCAGATGAAGATTGCCGGGAGGCGTTGGAGCTTGTAATGAACGGGTGGGACGAGAGCCAAGGAGCATTGTACTTTGAAAGCTGCGGGCGTGAGAGCTGGCATAGCCGAAACCTGGAATTTCTCTTTCAACACGGCAATCACAAATTTTACAGGTAGCGAGGAGGTATTGAGTTGAGGCAGGTAAGAAGATGGATAGTCAGAAATTGGGCGATACTGACGGCGGGATTTTTGCTTACAGCTATTGCTGTGAGGGCTGCGTATTTTGAGAGGGGTTACATAGCTTTTGGAAGTGAGTGGCTGGTCTTTCCAGTCCTTTTTATCATAAGGGCTATGTGGCGGCAGGAAAGGAAGAGAAGATGTCGGTAGATGTACAGGTAATCCGTGAAGAAATGGAGAGGGAGGGGTATGGGCTGTCAGACCTGGAGTTTTCACGGGTTCTGCAAATCTCATATCGGAAAATGAAGATCGCAGCACAGCCGGAAGAATACTTGAGTTTGCTGCTGCCGGATATGATCCGGGAGGCGGTTTTCAGAAAGGCGATCAATACCGTGGGAATCGGTATTTTGATTTTGAAAGAAAAGGAGGCACTGGAAAATGGCGCAAATGACAACAGAGGCGTGGGTGGAATCCATCCAGTCAAGGCTTATGGAGGAATTGACGAAGCACAAAAAGGCGTTGCCGCCCGGTTTTAATCCTGAGCGCTTTATCCTGAACAGCATCACTGTAATCCAGGACATGTTGAAGGACAAAAAGAAGCGGGAGCAGCTTCAGAATGTGCGGGTAGAGACGATCCCGGTATGCCTTGCGAAGGCGGCCTATCTGGGGCTGGACTTCATGATGGGAGAATGTTATGCCATCCCCTACGGAGCGACAATGAAATTTCAGACGGATTACAAGGGAGAAGTAAAGCTGTGCAAAAAGTATTCCAAAGAGCCGATAAAGGATATTTTTGCAAAGGTGGTCCGGGAAGGAGACTTTTTTGAGGAATCGGTTGATGGCGGCACTCAGAAAGTAGTTTTCAAGCCGAAGCCCTTCTCCAATGAAAAAATCATCGGAGCTTTTGCGGTGGTAGCTTACAAGGACGGCTCCATGAGTTACGACACCATGAGCAGCGAAGAGATAGAAAAGGTGCGGAATGTCTATTCAAAGGCAAAAGACAGCCAGGCTTGGAAAGAGTCTCCAGGGGAAATGTACAAGAAAACCGTAATCCGCAGGCTGAGCAAGCTGATTGATAAAAATTTCGATGATATAGAGCAGCTGAGAGCTTATGAAGACGGCGGGGACGTGGAATTTGAAAATCGTATTCCGGGGAGAAGTCAGGCGGCGCTCCCGGACAATGGGGAGCCTTTGGATGTTTTCGCTGCTGCGAAGTCGGCGCAGAATCAGAAAAAGGAACCTGTCAAATCAACGACAAGGAAGCAGTCTGAATACGAGGAAGAGTTCCGGGAGTTCGAGGAGCAGCATGAGCCATGGGCTGATGACGGGTATGGTATACCGGATGATCTTCCGGGAGAAGAGGAACTTCCGTTCAGATAAGGAGACATAAGGGATGAATGAGATTAGCGTAAAAGTAAGGCAGACGCCGGGAGAGGCGTCCTGGAATTTTGAAGAAATCAAGAAGAGTCTGGAGGCAGACCTGGAAATCTACCGGAAACTGGTCTACACAGACGACACCATAAAGAGCGCAAAAGAGGATATAGCTGAGTTGAGGAAGCTGGCGAAGACCATTGAGGATCGCCGGAAAGAAGTAAAAGCTAAATGCCTGGAGCCCTATAACAGGATCGAGGAGCAGGCAAAGGAGCTGGTATCCCTGATAGAAAAACCGATTGAGGCCATAAACAATCAGGTTCAGGATTACGAGAAGCGCCGGAAGGAGAAAGTGCGGGCGGAGATTATGGCCTACTGGCAGCAGAAAGCGGTTGAACTGCCGGAAGACATCCGGGAAAAAGCCAAGACAGCTATCTATGATTCCAGGTGGGAGAATGCGACGGCCACCAAAAAGAGCTGGAGGGAAGGTATAGACGCTGGAGTATCGAGAATTGCGGAAGAGATCGCCACAATTCAATCTTTCCACAGCGAATTTGAAGAGGACGCCATGAGAATATATAAATCCGAGCTTTCTCTCCAGAGGGCAATTCAGAAGATGAACGGATTGAAAGCCCAGAAGGAGCGGATCCTGGAAATGGAGCATCAGAAGAAAGAACGAGAGGAAAGAGAAGCAAGGGAGCGGGAAGCCCGGGAGCAGGAAAAACTGAACCAGAAAGAGGCGGAGAAATCTGTGGAGCCCACTCCTCAGAACATGACATCTGCAGGTAATCCTGGGAGAGAAGCTGTTCCTGGGAAGGAAAACTGGGAGAACGAATCAAAACCGGTATATGTTTCACGTTGCGGCTCCCAATATCAGCCGATAAGCGGAGAAATCAGGACGGTTCGTATCTATGGCTCTTCACAGCAGATAAAAAAGATTCTGGATTATATCAAATTTACCGGGGCAAAGTACGAGGAGGTGTAAGCATTGAATTTGACGGCAGAGAATTACTATTCAGAAGCGGCGAATTACGAGTATATGTCAGTATCCCAGTTTAAAGATTTTGTCGGGACTTACGGACGCAGGGGATGTGAGGCGGCTGCTATGGCGAAGCTCCGTGGAGAATACAAAGAGGAGGAAAGCACAGCTATGCTGGTCGGGAGCTATGTGGACGCCTACTTTGAGGGAACCCTGGACGCTTTCAAAAGACAACACCCAAATATCTTCAAAAAAGACGGTGGACTGAAAGCAGAATACCTCCAGGCAGAGAGAATCATTGAGCGCTTGGAGCGTGACGAACTTTTCATGAAGTACATGAGCGGAAAAAAACAGGTAATCATGACAGGGGAGCTTTTTGGGATTCCATGGAAAATCAAGATCGATTCCGATCTGACGAATATAGCGATTGTGGATCTGAAAGTAATGGCATCCATTACAGAATTGAAGTGGGTAAAAGATATCGGATATTTGGATTTTGTCCGTTATTGGGGGTATGACATCCAGGGAGCAGTGTATCAGGAAGTTTATTATCAGAATACCGGATTAAGAGTCCCGGTTTACATAGCCGCTGCGACAAAAGAGAAGAAAACGAACCTTGAGGTTATCCATGTTCAGGATAACTACCTCCGTGAGGCCATGGGAATTGTGGAGTACAACATTGAGAGAGTAAAAAGGGTAAAGGCTGGAGAGGTTGAACCGGACAGGTGTGAAACGTGCGATTACTGCCGGGAAACAAAGGTTTTGAAGCATCCGATCTCAATAGCAGACCTTACAGCAGATATTTGAGCCGCAAGGATGGTGTGAGTATGGCGTGGATAAGCGTGGATCAAAAGCTGATAGGCGGGAAGCTGCGGAAATTATATAAAGCAATCGGCTGTTCCCAGAGCGAGGCAATCGGGATTCTTGTAACGCTGTGGCTCTGGGGAATAGACAACGCAGATGAAGCCGGGCTGATTGTAAGCGCAGACCGCTCAGACATAGCAGATGTGATAAGGGCCGGAATTTCTCCCGGCCTGGATCCTGATAAAGTTGTCGAAAGCCTTGTGGATACCGGATGGGTGGACGCTGAGGAGGACAGGCTTTTTCTTCATGATTGGGAGAGCTGGCGAAAATACTACGCAAAGTACATGAAGGAGAAGAAGGGGAATGCGGAAAGGCAGGCGAGGTATAAACAAAGGAAAAGGGTGGAGGAAAACGGAGAAAATAACGTAGACGGTAACAAAGAAAGTAACGTTACCGCTCAGAAAGAGCCAGAAGAACCCAAACCAAAAGAAGAGAAGAAACCCGATAAATACGGTGAGGATTTTGAAGCCTTCTGGAAGCAATATCCCAGGAAGGTAGACAAAGGGCAGGCGTTAAAAAAATACCAAGCCAGGAGACGAGACGGGTATACGCCAGAGGAGCTTCTGGAAGCGGCGGAGAATTACCGGAGACAGTGCGAGAGGCAGCACACAGAACCCCAGTATATCAAACATGCGAAAACTTTCTTGTCAGATTCTCTCCCGTTTACCGATTACATCAAAAGAAAGGCGGAGCCGCAGAGAGAGGTGGAGGGTATGACACCTGGAGCGAATCCTTTCCGCAGAAATGGAGGCTAACATGGAAGGACTGAAGAAAGTAGCTGCTGAATCTCTGGAAAGCATTATGGAGGCGAACATTGAATACAGAGAAGACGGCGATTACATAGGGGAAGACGGCCTTCTTTATTGCGGGAAGTGCCGGACGCCAAAACAGGCCAGGGTAAAAATTCCGGTGGGGATTTTCGGCAACGAGCCTACGGAGAGAATTGTGCCTTGCGTCTGCAAATGCCGGATGGAATCCGAGGAGAGGCGGAAACGGGAGGAAAAGTACCGTGAGGAAATGGCCCGTATCCAGAGAATGAAAGACGCTTCTATGATGGATAAGAAGTTCCGTGACGCAATGTTTTCATCCTATCAGGTAACGCCGCAGAATAAAAAAGTTTACGACCTGGCCCGGAAATACGCTGACAATTTTGACAGCATGTATCAGGACAGCCAGGGGATCATCTTTTATGGCCCCGTAGGGACTGGAAAGAGCCACACGGCGGCCTGTATAGCAAATGCGCTTCTGGAGAAGCAAACATCCGTTATCATGACATCGTTTGTGAAAATCCTGCAGAATCTCCAGAGCCGGGATGAGGCGGAGTATATTGCTATGCTGAATAGCGCAAAGCTCCTGATTCTGGACGATCTGGGCACAGAGCGCAATACAGACTACTCCCTGGAAAAAGTCTACAACATCGTGGACAGCAGGAGTCGGGCGGCAAAACCTATGATCCTGACAACGAATCTTCCGCTTGATGAAATGCTGGAAGCTGTGGACATCCGGTACAAAAGGATATATGACCGCATTTTTGAGACATGTTTTCCGGTGGAGGTTCCAGGAGAATCATTCAGGAGGATATCTGCAGAGCAGCGGTTTGATAAGATGGCAAAATTTATGGAGGGTTGAGCATGGAGCAGAAAATCAGAGAAAATATCCGTCTTTTCCGGGAAAAGGCGGGACTTTCCCAGAGAAACCTGGCGGAGCTGATAGGAAAGTCGGAGAGTGCTGTACAGGGATACGAGAACGGAAAGACAGACATTCCGCTGAGTTCCCTGGTGGCAATCGCAGCGGCTTTGAAGATTACATTCGCAGAGCTTTCTGAGGGGAAAAAAGAAAAGAAGACTGTAGAGAAAGAGCAGGAAATCAAGATTTACAACCCGGAGGAGAGAATGAACGTCGCTACGATCCTGATTAAGAATGGATACACTGTCCGGCAGGGAAAACGGCTACGGACGCCGACCGGGAAAACTTTAGACTATATTCTCTATATCCAGGAAGACGAGCGAAACGCTGATACAACGAGATAGGGAGGCGAAAAGAATGTTTTACATTAAGAGGCCTGTAAAAATCGAGGCATTTCAGTATGACGGAGATCTGGTAGACGGCCACGGTAACTGGTATGTGCCGGAGTGGATGAAAACCGCATTTTTGGAAGGTACGGCATTTTTCGGGGAATCGGAACCGGGAGGGCCGCCAACGGAGTTGTTTATCAATACCCTGGAAGGGAAGCACCATGTTTCTGTGGGAGATTATGTTATCCGGGGAGTAGAAGGGGAAATGTATCCATGCAAGCCAGGAATCTTTGAGAAAACCTACGCCATAACAGAAGATTCTTCCATCGGGCACGACTGCAAGGTGCTTGCTGAACATTATGGATACGATCCACAGTCCAGGCAGCTGATAGAGGAAATGGCAGAGCTTACCCAGGCTATAAATAAATTCTGGAGGAAGGACTTGCGCTGCGGAGAGGACAGTTTTTCCAGTGATAAGGCGAGAGGAGAAAGGTTCGAGAATATCCAGGAAGAGATCGCCGATGTGGAGATCCTTCTGGAGCAGATCAAGGGAATCCTGGGGATTACTGAACCTGAGCTTAATGCCGTGAAAATGAAAAAGCTGGACGATGCAATAAGGATTATTCAGGAAGGGAAGAAAAGAGAGTGCGAGTAAAATTCACAGTCCTGGGAGAACCAAAGGGAAAGGGACGGCCCCGCTTTATACCGCAGACCGGGAGGGCCATAACTCCAAAGGATACGGTAAATTATGAAACCCTCGTCCACATGGAGTACATAAGCCAGTGTGAGGGATTCCGGTTCCCGGATGATGCCATGCTGGATGTTCGGATTTTGGCTTTTTACGGCATTCCCAAGTCGGCAAGCAAGAAGAATAAGGAGAAGATGAAAAAAGGCTTGCTACGGCCTGTAAAGAAGCCAGACATGGACAATGTAGTGAAGATAGTGGCGGACGCATTGAATCAGGTGGCATACCGGGACGACACCCAGATAGTGGACTGCCAGTGCCGGAAGTTTTATTCCGATAATCCCCGGGTGGAAGTAACAATAAGGGAGGTAGAAAAGGTTGATAACAGATGTAAAGACGTATCCCCATGCGCCAATGACGTATGAAGAAATGACGGCTATGCTTCCAGATGAATTTAGAGAGGGAACGGTGCCAAAATGGAGATCTTATGTCATCAATAGAATTTTATCAAAAGTAGATTTGAATTTATTTTACGCACGTCAGTCGTCTTATATGCCGATAAGGCAGAGCGATTATACAGCAAAATATGATTTTGGCCCCTTGCCCGTTGAAAGGATTCAGAGACAGATGTCTGCAATCCGTTTCCGTTTGGATATTCATGATTACTCTGGGACGCTGGAAAAAATTGCGCTTACCGCAAAACTGTACGAACTGTACAAAGAGGCGAGAGAGATTGATCCGGAGGGGACCGCAAGGTTTGAGCGAATGATAGATAAGCGAATGAAGAAAGGAGAGCGGAGAAATGGCAATTACAGAAGATGATCGGAACCAGCTGATCCAGGAGTTCGAGGGGCTTCTGCTCCAGACACAGAGGCGGGGAATAGAAGACCTGGTTGAGTATATCAGGAAGAGCGACTTCTACACGGCCCCGGCTTCCACAAAATATCACAGTTCTTTCGAGGGCGGCCTTTTACATCACAGCGTGGAGGTATATCGCTGCCTGGACAAAAAGACGAGCGGCTCTGAGCACAATGTTTGGAAAGAGTATATGGAGAAAGGCGAAATCGGAAATGACAGTATTATCTTGACAGCACTCCTGCATGATATATGCAAAGTCTTTTACTATACCACAGAGTTGAAAAACCAGAAGACGTATGATCCGGAGAAGATAGCAGCCGCCGACCGGAGAAGTGTGAAGCGAGACAGCAACGGAGAATTTATCTGGGAGACAGTGCCGGCATACACGGTGGAAGATAAGATCCCCTATGGACACGGGGAAAAGTCGGTAATGATGATTGATAAATTTATTACCCTGAAACCCGTTGAAAGGTACGCTATCCGCTGGCACATGGCATTCACGGAGCCAAAGGAGCTGTATGGAACTTTGAGTGAGGCTATCCAGAAGTATCCGCTGATCCTGGCACTGTCGGAGGCAGACCTGGAGGCTACATACATCACGGAGGAGCGTAATGCGTAGGAAAGGGGAGCTTCCACGGTCGAATCTGGAGTTTTTACAGGATGAAGGAGTTATGTCGGAGGAAATGAGCCTGGAAGAGGCCGTGGAAGCATTAACCGATCCCCTGAATTGTGTGGAATGCATCTCTGCGAGTGAGTGCGCTGATAGGTACGGGCATATTACGGGGGAAATGCAGCCGGAAGAGTGCCGGATTGTGGTCCGGGCCTTCCTGAGACAAGATCACAAGGAGGAAAAGAAAAAAGATGGAGGAGAACATCAAGAGCCTCATGCTTGAGGATGAAACTTTTGAGAACATCAGGCAGAATTTTAACACAGTTCTGCAGAGGCTTTTCAAGAATATGATTGACAGCGGTTCGGATGAAGGTTCTATCACTCTGAAAATTGACGTCACTCTCCAGGAAGAGTATATCAAGAATTTTGACCCGGACATCGAAGGAGAAAGCCGACTGATCCGGAAGCCATCCTTTGAGCATAAAGTCACGAGCACTGTATCTGTGAAAGATGAAATCAAAGGGAAACGCAACTCTGAAATGGAGCTGGTATGGAATGAAGACCTGCAGGCTTATGTCCTGGCTTACATATCGAACACGCAGCAGAGAAGCATTTTTGATAAAGACTTCCAGGAGTCCATGAAAAGTTCCCAGCCGGATAGGACTGCCCTGGATACGGATCCGGAAAAAGAATGGATGAATACTCCGGTACTTCCGGGAGAGGTTGCTGACGAGAACTCCCTGCCGGGAGAAGTGCAGGATGGTGGGTACATTGACGGAGATTTCCGGGAAGTGGACGACAGCCAGGAGGATGAAGACGATGAAGACGGGTACGGTTATGAGGAACCGGAGAATGAAGATTAGGAAGGAGGCGGCGCTATGAGACAGGAAAGGTTCGGCCAGTGTGCCGGCTGCGGGAAGCGAATTCTTTGGGTAAGGACACCTTCCGGAAAGAATATGCCCTGCAATCCCACGCTTCACAATTACCGGGCTATCCCCGGAGGCCGTGAGAGAATCGTGCTTCCAAACGGGGAAGTGGTATCCGGGGAAACCGGAGTAAGTCCAGAGGAAGCGGACGGAATAGGGTACATTTCGCACTTTGCTACATGCACCAGGGCAAAGGCGTTTCGCAGGAGGTAGCCGGATGATAGTAGATATACATAATCCGCCGCACACCTACAAGACCATATATGCAGATCCGCCATGGTTCGAGAGGGGCGGCGGGAAGATAAAAAGAGGAGCCGACAGGCATTACAGCCTCATGAAGACGGAGGATATAAAAAATCTCCCTGTAGCGGATCTGACAGACCCGGAAGGATGTCACTGTTATCTGTGGGCGACCAATAACCATCTGAAAGAAGCGTTTGAGGTGCTGGAAGCCTGGGGATTTGATTATGTGACGCTCATTACATGGACAAAAGACCGTGTTGGGCTGGGGCAATACTTCCGGGGAAAGACAGAGCACTGCCTGTTCGGAACCACGAAGACACGATTGCCCTATAAAGTGGAGAATGGAAAGCGGCAGCAGGGAGAGACCGGGTTCTGGGAGCCAAAGAGAGAGCACAGCCAGAAACCGGAGTATATGCGCCAGATGATAGAAAAAGTGAGTTACGGTCCGAGAATAGAGCTTTTCGCCCGAGAAGAACATCCGGGATGGGATGTATGGGGAGATGGCATAGAGAAAACAGAAAAGGAGAACTGAGCATGGATTACAGAAAAATGTGGTATGAACTGAGAGGTACTTTAGGCAAGGTAGCCGGAGACAAGGGAGACATGCGCTGCGCCGCATACAGAGACGTCATCCTTAACATGTCGGCTATTGAGGATGCCGAGTACCGGAGGGAGAAGGAGGAAGCTGGCCGGGAAAATCAGAATGAACCTTCACAGAAAAGCCGGGAGCAGCAGGAGAAAGAATGGCGGGGGCCAAGAACAGAGGAAGTGGACATTATCCCGGAGTTTATCATGGAGAAGATCTTAGGCCAAAAGCCCATCACAAGCCTGGAGGAACTGAAAGAGAAAATCACAACCGGGGAACCCGCTTTTACGGGAAGGAATAAGCTGTACATTGATGAATCTGTGAACATCCCGGAAGAGATTATAAGGGAGGCGCACAGGAAGGGATATACCTTATGCGGAGTATCTGTAAGAGGCGTCTGCATTGAAGCAGGGAAGTCTCCCTTCCGCACCGGACATTTGGAAAAATAAAAACTGAATAAAAAAGAGTCCATCCGCACCTCTAGGCGCCTGACGAACTCACTACGGCAAGTCCATTATATGGGCTGTGAGAAGAAAAGTCAAGCGAAATGGAGGTTGCGGGTTATGGCTGGAAAAGGCGGAAAGACCTATACGGTAACTGAGGAGCAGATGAAAAAGCTGATCCAGACGGCTTCTACTACGGGGATAGAGGCATATAAGAAAGAGCACAGAGAAACCGAGAAAAAGAAGATAAACAGGCTTCTTTACCGGACAAAGGTACTTCTGGAGAAGTATACGGAGCTGAACGAGTATGCAAATAATTCTGTATACACCCTGGAGCAGGCGGAAGAGGTCAACGAGGGGATCGCTGACTTGGAGACGCTGACGAAGTTCGGCATTTTCGATGATGATAAGACGCTCCATAATCTCAAGCGGAGCGTAGTAACGGTAAATATGATAATGGCGCATGTGAATACTATGCTGGAGATTTACCGGAGGACATGTGAAAGTTCGGCATCCAGAGTGAAGCAGAGGCAGTACAGGGTAATTGAGAAGATGTACCTGTCGGATCAGAAAATGACAACGCAGGAGATTGCGGAGCTGGAGGGGGAAGACATCCGCACAATCCAGAATGACGCCAAGGCAGCCAGAGAGGACTTGACAG
>ULQT01037148.1_pt1 | contig 13758 bp, 8 predicted proteins | sample 1954791 | NCBI WGS metagenome assembly ULQT01 (sample SAMEA4835663, study PRJEB28245) | human gut metagenome | biome: gut microbiome; material: fecal sample | place: Denmark | collected 2008 | reverse complement strand
TTTAAATTAAGCATTTAAGTTAGTTATAACTTAAAAAATAAAATTACATTAAAAAGAGAGGAGTTTTTAAAATGAAAGGAATAATTAAAAAATTTATGACGTCAGTTATAATTACCAGCTGTATATTTAATTCAAATATTTATGCTGATGATAACAAACCGGGAGAAAATACTGAAGAAAATAAGGCAGGTTATTATAATACATCATACGATGATTATATAGAAAGCATTAGGGACTTAAAAGGTGATGAGTATAAATTCAAGCTGTCAATGGCACCATCAAAATACAGTTATAATGAAACTGCCGAAGCTGATAAAAAAAGCCGGGAAGCAACAAATTTATTATCTGCTGCTTCTTCTTATGATAGTAATTTGCCAATAAGTACACAGGATCAGGGAAATCCATACGAAGGACAGACAGGATGGGCATTTGGTGTAAACAATGCACTTGAAGCAGCAATATATAAAAAAGGACTTTCAAGTAAGTGCAATTTTTCGGAGCAGCATATAAGATTTGCTGTATGTAAAAATTATTTAAGTAATGCTTATAAAAATTATGGTGGATTTAATGGAGGTAATAAAACAGCATATTTTAGAGACGCATCTGCATATTGGATGAGAGATGAACTGAACGGTCCTGTTTCAGAGGAAGCACTATCTTATGATTTAAGCAAAGTTCCTGATATGAATTCTTTGCTAAATTGTAAAAAAGAGGATTATATAGTTACTGATACAATTGAGTTAAGTTCTATAAGTATGTATGCAAATACAGAAGAGATTAAAAAAAGAGTTGATTTATTAAAATCACTGGTAAGGCAGTATGGAGCAGTTTATGTTGCATACGATCATTTTGACGGCGGTTTTAACTCAGCAACAGACGCATACCATAATCCTAATTGTGAAATTTCAAGTGGGACCGAGTGTGCAAATGGAGTTGTAATTATAGGCTGGGATGACAGCTACTCAAAAAACAAATTCGGAGAATGCAAACCTGCAAATGACGGTGCTTTTATTGTAAAAGCAAACAGGCAGGTAGATTCAAATCCAAACAGTATAGATTCAGAGCCAAGAATGCTTGGAAGATATTTCTTGTCTTATGAAATGACACCTTATTTTTATGATTATGGTGTTGTAAGCGGAGTAAAGAAGGGCATAAAGTATGAAAAAACTTTTGAATATGATAAAAGAAGCCCTGAAGGTGTTTCGTATAATAACAAAACAAGCGTTGTATATGCAAATAAGTACAATAATACAACTGGAAAACCAATGGAAATAAAGGCAATAACAACATATGCTGCTGTACCAAACTCAAATTTTAAAGTATATATAAGCAGTGATGGAAATATGGCAAATTTAAAAGAAGTGTCTGTTGAAAATTATACAGATTCATATATGGGTTACAAGACATTCAGCTTTGAGTATCCGCCGGTTGTTGATAAATCCTTTGTAGTTGCTATAGAAGTATCAACATCAGAGGGCAACAGTAAAATTATTCCTCAGGAAGAAAATCCGGAGGAAAATACCGCTATAAGCGGAAGATGTTTTGCAGCTTCAACTATAGAAGATATGAAAAACGGAAATTACAAAGACCAGGGTTCACACAATAATATAATAAAAGTACATACAATAAACTCAACAAGAGAGTGGTATTTTGGTGATGCTGAATTTTTGAATGCAGGTTCAAAACTGACAGAAACTAAAAATTTCAGTAATGGGCTTGTTCTGGGTGCAGGAGTAGAATTCAGAGATAAACAGAAGGACGTTAAAGGTAAAATATATACGGGAAATATGGACTTAATAATAAGTTCAGATGAAAATAAGAATTTTATAAATATAAGTCTTGACGGACCAAGCAATGTTTATTTTGTAGCTCAGACAAACTCAGAGGGACAAGAAAGAAGATTAGGAGTTTATAATGATTTTATAAAAGATACGAAATACTTAGCTGTAAATGAGGCAAAGGGATATTGCTACAAATACAGAGAGGAAAGCGGATGTAATATAAAAATAAAAGCTGTGGACGGAACAGTAAGAATATATGCAATTATAGTTGAAAATTATAATGAATACAAATATTCTTATCTTGAAGATTATTCAACAAGAGTGTGGAATTTTACAAGCTTGGCTATGGATAAAATGATAACATCAGATACTGAGTCGGACAGAGGAATGAGAGTATTGGCAAAAGAAGATAAACCTGCCAAGTATGTTATCAGCAGTGACACTAATGAATATGGGTTTAAGTTTGTAAATGCAGTAGACCTGATGGGCGTAGGTAATGATGAATACAGGTCGATAGCTGTTGATGTCAGGTCAAAATCCAATATTTATATATCGGCCAGAAATTTAAGCAGTTTAAAAAGAGAACTTATAATTACTGACAAGTATGGCTGTGATTTAGAAACAAAAGGAAATTTGCAAAAAGTGGATGTTGGAAGCAACTGTAATACATATAAATTTTCATATTTAGGAGATAATGATACCATTTATATTCGTTCATTGTCAGGTGCAATAAGAATATATCAAATTGTTGTGTCAGATTACAAAAATTATGTAGTTAATGAAGTTGACTGTGTTTTTGATAAGTTGACTGATTATGCCGTGGGGCAGAGTATGAGCGGAGTTACAGCAGAAGGGCTGAGTTTTGAAAAGGGTAGTATTGACATAACTATGTGTGAGAGTACAACACCTGAGTTTGATAAAGCTGTAAAAATTTATGGAAACAGTTTTACAAATGCCGGTAAGATAAAAATGAATATATCAAGCAGTACAAGTTCAAGCAATAATACTCCTAAAAGAAAAATAAGAATTCAGGCTAAGGCAAATACTAACTATGGTAAAATAGTTTTAGCAAATCAATACGGATGTGTATTCGGAAGTGATACCCTTTCAGCATCCAAACAGGAATATATCTTCGATTATGACGGAGACTATGAGATAATGTATATTTATACTACGTCAGGGAATACAGAGATATATTCAATTTCAACAACAGATATAAATTATAAGGCCGATCCGAAGGTAATAAACGTCAGCGTAAAAAAGGGGCAGACATACAGGTATTTGTTTAATGTGGAAAATGCACCTGCAAGTGACATATTTAATTATACTATAGAGTATGACCCTCAGAAACTTAAATTTGTTCACATAGGCAAAGACAACTCTTTTGATATGGGAACAGTAGATAAAAGCATTAAAAATATAAGTGTAGGCGATGGTAAAATAACATTTAATATAGCTGTTCCTTCTGAGAAAGATTGGTCAGGAATTGCAACGTCAGTTGTTTTTGAAGGTATAGCAGACGGAAACAGCACAATTAAATTCAGTGCTGAAAGAAAAATAGGGTGGTGAAGAGAAGTATGAAAACATTTATAAAAAAATTGGCAATGCTTCTGGTTATTGTGTTATGTACAGAATCAGTAGCGGCAGATACAACAATAAGCAATGAGAATGATTATAAAGTTGATGAAAGCAGTACTTTTGATCCGGAACACAGTGAAATTGCAGTTGAGACAACTACAGATGAAACAGGAATTATTGATGAGGTAACTACTCCAAGCGGAATCATTGTTGACATAATGGAGTTAATAAGAGAGTATAAAAAGGAATTGGTAAGTGACGGAGTTGTGTCTCCTTCTGCTGTAGATTATGAGGTTGACAGCAGTAATATTCCTGATGAAGTCAGAAGTCTGATAAGAAGGATTACAGGGAATTAAATGAGACAGAGAAGTTCTTGCTGAACAGATATGTCTTTGTAAGAGATGACACTATGAGTGTGTGCGGAAATAAGGGCTTGAATATTGAACACTCAATACCTTATGCTCTTATTATGCAGACTTTAGACATTGACTTTGAAAGTGCCCGTGCTATGGTAATATCATGGGAAAGTGAAAGCAAAGCTGTAAAGGCTGCTTATGAATACGGCAATCTGTTTTATGAACAGGGCAAACTGATTAATGATGATATTAAATCTGAATTTAAGGAGTATGCTGTTGTAGGATATAGTGCAGAGGAAGTATTTAATGCCTACATTTTCTCAATGTTAATAGGAAAAGAATTTTCTGAAACTATTAATGACAAGAAAAACGGAGACGGAGTAACGAATGCAGTTAAAACAGAGTACAGGGATATAGTAGAGAAGTATTGTGTAAGAGAATATGCAGTACAGCTATATACAGAACTGGGTTTTAGTACTGAAGATGTTGATATTGTAATTAAATCAATGATTAACAGTCTTAAAGAAAATAAGATTTCAACTTTTTCTGTTGGTGACGATACATTTGATGTAGGATATGACGCGTCATTTAAAGAGGGTGCTTTGAGCTATATAAAGGGTATCGGTGATAGTATAGACCCATGTACAGGTGCCGTGGCATACAGTCAAAATATATGTAAATTGCCGGGGTTAAACGGACTGGATTTGGATCTGACAATTACATACACTTCAAATACCACAAATATGGCTAAAGAAATAGATAGAAGAGTTAATATTGCAAGTAATTGGAGCTTTAACATACCATATTTATCCAGTAAAGAATTAAACGGTGATTTTGAAAATAATGATCCTCAATACATCACTTTAGAAAATGGGGCAACTTATGAACTTATGACTGATGGAAATGATTTTGTTCCTAAAAATTGTATTACAGATAAATTAGTATTAAAAAAGGATATTAATAAAATGGGTGGAAGTTCTTCGGCTTTTTATCTTATTCATAAAAATGGAGACATAAATTATTTTAATATCAGAGGAAGATGGATAAAAACTGAAAATAGGTTTGGAAATAGTATAAAGGTTGTTGGGGAAACAAGTAGTGATACAAGAATGGTTATTGAGGATACTGTGGGAAGGAGAATTATTGTAAGTGAGTTGACCACTGATAGTAATACTATTGTTCAGTCAATTACAATGCCTAATAACATTACAACTAAGATAACATATAAACAAAATCAATATGGTGGACATAAAAAGATTGAGCTTATAAACATTATTGATTCTGAAGGTAATAATACTGCTTTTAAGTATAATATTTGTGAAAAAGATAATTATAAAAATGCACTTGTTACTGAAATTACTGTACCTACAGGTTTAAAAAATTACTATGAATATATTTGGGATAATAAACCTGATATATTAATTAGACAAGATGAAGATACACAAAGAGTAGAATTAAATGATTTTGAAAGCATTAAAGACAAAATAGGTACTTATATAAATGACCCTAAAAATTACTGGTATATAGACTATCAAAGAGGGGAGTATCAGTATGCAAGTATAAGCAAGCGCTATTCTGTTGGTGCAGATAATAAAAAAACAAGAGTAGTTACATATATGTATAATGGCAGTTATACATATTCAGAAGCTTATTATAATGTTTTCTGCGGATGTTTGAAATGGAGTTGCAGACTTTGTTCAGAAAAAAATAAAGATGGTGTTTTTGAAATTTTCTATGAATTATTTGCAGCCAGAGATTGTAATTGTATTTATTACTATGATGGAAAAAAGTGGCTGTGCAAGGGTAATGAATGTATAGGTAATATTGTTATAAAGGATGATCCGTATACATTCACAACAACAGTAAGTGAAGAAAATGGTTTAAAAACAATATATACGTTTAATCAAAGATCCCAAAATACATCTACTGATATTTATGAAGGAGATACATTAATACAAAAGAATATGGTAGATTACTATTTAAGTAATACAAAGTCAAATATTCCACAGAAAATCACAGATATTAAATATCAGGGGGGATTAGAGAAAAACCGTACAGTACAAGATTTTGAATATACAGAATTATTTGATGTTAAGAAAAATATTGTAAAACAAGGAGCTACTGAGCTTAAAAACGTAAGCTATGAATATGATTACAACGGTCTTGATACCAGTACTAAAACTGCAGGATTAGACTACTATGGTATGTGTACAAAAACAACAACAAAAATGAATGGGAACACAAATGTTGTTGAAGAAAATAAATTGGAAAACAGCGGGTTATATGTAAACAAAGCTATTAAAGAGACTACTGTAAAGAGAAATGGTGTATTGGAAAGCAAGGCCGAGTACGGAAGAGAAAGTTATGATTCAGGAAGAGTTTCGCATATTCGCTATTATACATCAGATAACAGCTATATATTTGTAAGCTATGACTATACAGATTATAATGCTCCAGACAGCGGAAGAAATAATCAGGCAGGTCCTACTTCTGTTACAATATCAGATAATAACGGAAAAAGATATGAAACCTACTGTAAATATGACGCAAATGAAAGAATAACAGATTTATTCAAACTTGCAGACGGTATTTCAATAGGTTATGCAGGATACCTTACTAAATATTCATATAACAATATTGGTGATATTACAGGTGTAACATATTTTAAAGAGCCTGTTACCAATATAGATTCAAATACATCAGGTATTGAAACAGCTGTTGTATCCTTAGCTTACAATTATGCTGAGAATAAAATTACAGTTACAAATGAAAACGGAAACAGTGAAATATATGATTATGATTCATTTGGAAACCCTGCGTCAATAACAAAGGGCGGACAGGTATTGTCAACATATACATACGACAGCAGGCTGAGACCTTTAACATACAAAGAGGGTAAGGCTGTGACTTCATATACATATGATAACAGAGACAGGCTTTTATCAGAAATAGTTAAAGAAGGTACAAAGGTATTATCAAACAAGAGCTATACTTATGAAGATAATACAACAGGCTTAAAAGTGACTGAAAAGATAAACGGTGACAGTAGTTCTGCTGCAATAACAAACATAACTCAAGCAGATGTTTTAGGAAGAAATACAATGATTAATAAGGCAGGAAACATAACTTATTATACTTATGATATGTTAGATAATGCCATTAAAGAACAAAACCATATTGTAACGCTAAGTGACAGAACTGTATATCTGACCATGGATTATACTTATGATTCAAAGGGAAATATATTATCGGAAATAAGAACAGATGATACAGATACTGCCAATGCAAAAAAGACGTATGCATCATACGATATGCTTGGAAGAATGATAACATCAACAGATGGTATGGGAAATACAACAGAATATACATATAACGGTCTTGACCAAATATTAAAGAAAAAAGTACCTTTTTATATTGATAATTCAGGAAAGATGAATTATACTGAATATATATACAATTATGATGCAGTTGGAAATCTTGAAAGTGAGCATGTTACATCAGGAACAACAAGTAAATATGAATATGATTACAGGGGGAATGTGATACATACAGAAACAGGGGACCAGTCTGCAGATTATGTCTATGACAATGTTGGAAATATAATTCAGTATTCAACAGCAGGAGGTACACAAGTTCATAAGTATGACTATGACGTACTAAACAGAATAACAAAGTATACAGACGCTTTGGGTAATTCTGAATCATATACATACGACAGCAATATGGATATGATTAAAAGGACGGACAGAAACGGAAAGAATATAACTTATACTTATGACGGTCTTCACAGAATGCTAACAGAAAAAGCTGAAGGAGCAGAAAACTCATGGACATACGGACTGACAGGAGGAGTGCTGTCTGAAACAAACAGCAATGCTGTAAAGACATATACTTATAACAATAAGGGCTTGGTTGGAAGCGAGACTACAAAAATAGGCAGTGACGCTTTTAAAATCAACAGAATTTATGATTCAAGAGGAAATGACAGAGAGGACAGTTATTATAAAAACGGAACTCTTTATCAGAAGTATAAGTATGTTTACGACAATAAAAACAGAATAGACAGTGTTTATGATGTGAATGTAAGCAGTAATGCTGAAAGTCAAAAAGTAAAGTATTACTATGATTATAATGACAATGTAAAATCAGTTCATTATGGCAACAACACATACAATACATATTCCTACAATGCTGCAAATCTCATAACAGGAATGGACTTAATCAGGAAATCAGACAGCAAAAGAATGGAGCATTTTGTTTATAATTACAGGCTTGACGGAAATATGTCGAGTAAAAGTGAAATTTGCAATGATTTTAATAATGATACCTCTTATGAATATGATAATACAGGCAGACTGATAAAAGAAAATGTAGATGGTTATGACCATGATTTTTCAATTTCATATGAATATGATAATGCAGGAAACAGAAAGTCAATGACTTGTATAGGAGGTGTTAATAGTAATTATACTGAGAATTACAGTTATGATAAAAACAACAGACTGTTATCATCTGTAAAGGATTATGGAACAACATTTGCATATACAAACTACACTTATGATAAAAACGGCAATCAGACAAAGGTAGAAAAATACAGTAAAAACAATGACGGCAGGTTTAAGCTTGATATTGTTAATACAGTATATGGAATAGAAAATGCAGGAGTAGAAAAGTTTACTTATAATGGTTTGAACCAGCTTACAGGTTATGAAAACATAAATGGTAATTATAACGGTAAGGTAGGATTAAATGCTGAATACAAGTATATGGCAAACGGATACAGGGTGTCAAAGAATGTAAACGGAATTGAAACAAGGTACCTTTGGGACAGGGATAATATTGCTGCTGAACTTAATTCAGTAAATGTGGTAAGTCAGAAATATTGCAGAGGTTATAACCTTATATGTGATGATTCAAATGTATACTATGCACACGACGCACATGGAAATGTAATTGAAAAATATAACAGTGACGGCAGTTATAGCGATGACTGGTATATATATAATGCCTTTGGAACAAATAAATACTTTAATGATACCTGTACACCAAATAAGTGGGGATACTGTGACCAGCTGAGAGACTGGGAAACAGGAAACTACTATATGAGAGCAAGGTATTATAATCCGAATACGGGTAGGTTTATAAGTGAGGATACTCATTGGAGCCCATCTAATATGATTTATGGTGATAGAGAATATAAGGAGAATGAAAGAAAATATCCTGATATTACGGCATCACTGCAGGCAGGGAATCTATATGGGTATTGTATGGGTAATCCGGTAAATTGTACTGATATATATGGACTTGATGCAATATTTTTAGTCAATGAAAACGGTGTTCCCGTTGGTTCCGGTGGTTCAGGTGCAAATTTGGGGCATGCTGCCGCTGTAGTTCAAAATAAAGAAGGTAAATGGTTTTATTTTTCCTGTGGTGAAGGATATATACAATTTGGTGAAGTAAGTGAGGAATATATGACAGATTTAAAAAAATTTAGTAATCGGTATTATAAAGGAGGAACTTATACAACTGCCACTTATATAAAAGGTGATTTCACTGAATCATATGAATATTTTAAAAACTATGCAAATACATATGGGTCAGGTGTATTTGATTCTGACAATAAAGCAAGACAGGGAAATACTAATTATGATAAATTAACAGAAAATTGTGCTGTTGTTGCAACTACAGGCTTAGGAAAAGGAAAGTTAAGTGACGGGACATATGTATGTACAATTGTAGGAATACATGCATTTCCTTTAAAAGCAAGAGATGTATATAAAAATGAATTTTATAATAGCTGTTTTACATACGAAGAATATGAAAAGACAATAAAAACCGAGCTAAGCAATACTTTGGTGGTTACACATCCATTTAAGCATAGCAGGTTGAAAACATTATTGTAGGGGTGTGTATATGAAAAGGATTATAAAGAAACTAATAATATTACTTATATTGTTAACTTGCATTGTTGGTGTTTTAAAATTTACTTATAATTACATAGATGAAAATCTTTTTAAACTTGATGAGGAAACTGCTGAAAAGTATTTGAATGAAGTCAATACATATTTAAGCAATAACTATAAAGAGGAAATGGTAATATATGATTATAGTTATTATGAATCGTTTTCCGCACAAGTTTATCCTAAAAATAACAGTGAAATAAAATTTATGGTAGATGAGTGGAAGAATGCAGGTGTTTATGTAGACAATTATGTTGAAACGTATTTGTTTTATACATCACGGAAGAAAATTGAACCAATATTAAATATGTATTACAATGATTATGAACTAATACAAAATTTAAACACTTTACCGCCAAGGGATTCAAGTGAATATTACTACAATAAGTATAAAAATATTGAATTACCAATAAGCTGGGATAATCCTAAGTGTGAGGAATTTTATGAGGAACTTATTATAGACGTTTATGACAAAAAAGAAATAACAGATGAGGAAAAGAAAGAAATAAAAGAAAAAATCAGTGCCACAAATGTTAAATTTAATAATTTAATAATTGAAAAAAAACAAAGAACAATATATCAAGACAGCTAATTTAGTATAAAGAAAAAATGTATTGATAATATAAATTTTGGCGTTAGTTTGTGGTTTTGTGATTTTCCAATAGTAAAGTTTCCAAACTGAGAAAGAATATTATAAATCAGTTTGGATATTTATAAAATGACTTTACAAAATAAGCAGGTGTTGCATATTTTTATATTTATCTAAAGCCTTGAATCTTGTGTTGTAAAATGTATGGGTATACGAGTGGAAATCTAATTATAAACATATAATGTTTGCACCAGATTATAGTGGACTTGCTAAAACGCTTTTCCCATCAAGTGCATCTGCTAAACATTTTAATCTTATTGCAGAACTTAGAAAAGATTATGGATTTTGCAAAACAGGATCGTTTAATTACCCCGAACCTGGTGATTTGGCAAAAAGAGTGAGGTTTTAGAATGAAAAATATAAAAAATATATTAATAATTATGTTTAGAGGTATTGAATTGTTTATTATATTCATTTTAGTTATTTTGCTTATACCTGTTAAATTTGCAGTTACAGAAGAAAAAACAGTAACTAAGCATCAAGAATTGGAACGATATTTTGTTGAATACTTTGATGGTATATTAGTTATTAATACTGATTATGATTTGTATAATTCATATCATGAGTTTGATATGCTTTCCTTTAACAAACTATATGGAAAATCTTTTGAAAAAGAATTGGGGAAAGTTGTTACAGGTAAAAGTTCTTTTGGCGAACCTACAGAAGGAAGTACGTTTATAATTTATGGAAATAAAATCTATGAAAAAACGGGTGATATTAGTTTTGAAATAAAATATTGGGACATTTTATATCCGATTAATAGGGATGAAAAATATTTATTCAGTATGTTTTTAAGTAATAAATATTTGACATTAATGGATTATTTTGAGAGGTATATTGAAGAGTACTGTGGCTTTTAAAGAACTAAAATATATTTAAATGGATATTTCTAATATGTAGGTTACCCTCAATATATTTATGCAAACATTTTGGGTGACAAGATTTAGATGTTTTTATCAGCACTGCTTTTAAAAAGGGCAGTGCTGATTTTTATTATGAAATAATACTAAAACTGTAGGATTAGACTACTATGGTATGTGTGTTAAAACACGGCGGGAATAATAATATCAACAGAAGGAATGGGCAATACAACAGAATATACATATAACGGTCTTGACCAAATATTTAAGAAAAAAGTATTTTTTTATATTGATAATTCAGGAAAGATGAATTATACTGAATATATATAAAATTATGATGCAATTGGAAATCTTGAAAGTGAGCATGTTACATCAGGAACAAAAAGTAAATATGAATATGATTACAGGGGGAATGCGATACATACGGAGGAGACCAGTCTGCAGATTATGTCTATGACAATGTTGGAAATAAGATTCAGCATTCAACAGCAGGAGGTACACAAGTTCATAAGTATGACTATGACGTACTAAACAGAATAACAAAGTATACAGACGCTTTGGGTAATTCTGAATCATATACATACGACAGCAATATGGATATGATTAAAAGGACGGACAGAAACGGAAAGAATATAACTTATACTTATGACGGTCTTCACAGAATGCTAACAGAAAAAGCTGAAGGAGCAGAAAACTCATGGACATACGGACTGACAGGAGGAGTGCTGTCTGAAACAAACGGTCAGGCTTAAAACTTGTTTTTTGAGGAGGGAACTCAACAAATGTGATATCTGTAACAGGAAGAAATAGAAAATAAGAAAGAAATCACGGAATAAATGAACTTGATGAAAAAGTAATAAAATATGATGTAAGTTTGTTGTCATGTAACTCGGGTCATTTGGGTGAATATTATTTTTATGAAAGAGGAATTTTGCAGGTGATTTATTAACGAAAGTAAAAAATGGTTTTGTTTATGGATATGATGGAAATGTTGGCTTTGGTTAGAGTGCGATTGATATAGAAACAGATAGTTATTCATTAAAAAAATAGATTATACATATTAATCACGGTTATTGTGGGATTAAGAGGGCTATTATGAAGCAATAATAGAATAAAATCTAGCAAACTAGCGGCAAAGATAACTCAACGTAAAGGCAGATTAAAATTCTAATGGAGAGTTGGTGAATTGATGAAAAAATATATTTTTAATATTGTATTTGTAGGTATATCTCTATGTATAGTTATATTTATATTTTCTTCTGGTTTAAGTGCTGTAAAAGTTATTATAAATCATTATAAAAACCCATATCTGAATGAATTAAAAATTCCATTAGATTGGAAAATTTCATCGTTGGTAAATATATATGGAAATCCAATAAAAAGTACTAAAAACGAAAATGAGGGCTATAATAATTATATTTATGAATATGATGGTTTTAGTTTAATTATAAATGAATCTGATTTGGATAAAGATAATAACAGTGTCAGATTTGATTGTATTAAAATAACCGGTAATCAATACAACTTTACAAAACAAAATATTGTAATAGGAAGAACGAAACGAAGTGACATATTAAATTATTACAAATATGCAAAACCTATTAAAGATTTAAGTAAAGATGAAATTGGTTTTATTATAGATGGATATTGGATGTATTTTATATTTGATGAAAATGATTGCCTAAAAGAAATACAAATAACATATGGCCTCTAGGTTATTTATAAGGATATTTTATACAGGTAATTAAGTTATATATTGGGTTGCGTTTAGGTAAATAAGTTAAATATTAAAATAAGCAGCCGGTAGAAATTTAATAGAGTTTATACATATAGTATGGCAGGAAGCAGAAGTTCTATGAAACTGTCAGGTATTCAGGCAATTATACTGAGAATTACAGCTATGACAAGAATAACAAGCTGTTGTCATCTGTAAAGGATTATGGAACAACATCTGCATATATAAACTACACTTATGATAAAAACGGCAATCAGACAAAGGTAGAAAAATACAGTAGAAATAATAACGGCAGATTTAAGCTGGATATTGTTAATATAGTATATGGAATAGAAAATGCAGGTACAGAAAATCCATTCAAAACTTTTGATTGGGTCAAAAGCAATGCTGTACATTGTTGGATACCGGGTATGATTTAAATGTGGAACTGTGGTGAGTACTACGGCTAGATATAAATAACGGAGATGCAATAAATTATCTTAGATATGTTCCATGGGGATTAAAATAGAAAAGGGTGAAGTATGGTGAAAGAAATACTCAAAGAAGTTATAATTAAATTTATTATATGTATTCCGTTTGTTTTAATGTGGTATATTATATTATGCGGTTTGTCAATTATAAATGTAGAAGGGGGATTATCTGTTTATGAAGATGCTTTTGGTGTTTGGATTAAGTATGCTGGTATAATATATATAATTATATCTATTACGTCTATATTATACTTAAGATTATTTATAAAAAAAGAATGGGTTATTCAAGTAGTTGCTTACTTAATGAGTATTATATTTGTGTTTAGCAGCTATATTCTCTTAATAAAGGGAGATGAAAAATTTGAACAT
>ULQT01020159.1_pt1 | contig 13817 bp, 13 predicted proteins | sample 1954791 | NCBI WGS metagenome assembly ULQT01 (sample SAMEA4835663, study PRJEB28245) | human gut metagenome | biome: gut microbiome; material: fecal sample | place: Denmark | collected 2008 | reverse complement strand
CAAATTATAATTGTTTTAAAAAAGTTAAAATGTGGTATAATTAAAGGCATCAATTAAAATAGGAGGAGAATAAAATGAAATTTTTTAAGAAATTGCTGTCAGCAGCTTTATCAACTACTATGATATTTTCAAGTGTTGCTGTCAGCACAGTACCTGTTTCTGCAGCTCCGTCAATTTCTGCGGGCTGGAATGAAACATTATATGCGGAATGGGCTGATTCAAACCCAGACAGTGAGGCTGTTAAGATTGGGTACAAGCTTAGCAGTGAGACAGAATATACATATCTTACTGGCAATGACCTTACATACCTTGTAAGACCTTCATCAACAAGCGGATACGGAAGAGTTGATATTCCTGGTCTTAAAGCAGGCAGATATGATATTTATATCAAAGCATCTGATGGTACAGAGCATACAAGAAAGGGAATAAAAGTATACGAATATGACCGTTCAGGATATGCACATTTTAATTACAATGAGGGTATAGGCGGCTATAATAATGATGGTACACCTAAAGATAACGCTATTATTGTATATGTAACTGATGAAAACAAGGATACTGTTGAAGTTCCTGGTTATGAAGGAAGAAAGTATGATTATCATTCAAATTCTTTTAATGTTGATTATACAAGAACTTGTGAAGGTGTTGGTAATATTCTGAATAATAATATGAAATTTATTCAAGATGTTACAATTACAGATAATCACCCACTTATAATAAGATTTATAGGTAAGGTTAATGTGCCTAAAAATCTTACACCTTATAATACAAAAGATGCTGCATTAGGCGGTTCTAAGGGTGATAACGGTAACCTTGCGATTACTAAATACGCAAGAAATATTACTATTGAAGGTATTGGTGATGATGCAACAATAGACGGTTGGGGCTTTACATTCTCTCAGACTTCTACTTGTCCTGTTGAATCAGGTAAGAGTTTTGAAGTAAGAAATCTTACTTTCAAGAATTATACTGAGGATGGTTTAGGTTTCCAGGGTGATGATCCTATTACTTGTCCTATTGAAAGAGTATGGGTACATAACAATGTGTTCTATCCGGGATATTGTGCAAATCCTGCAGAAAGTGATAAAGCAGAAGGTGACGGTTCCTGTGACTTCAAGAGAGGTCAGTACTATACAATGGCATACAACCATTATATAGACTGTCATAAAACAAACCTTTTGGGTGCAGGTGATTCAAATGACCAGTTCTATATGACATTACATCATAACTGGTATCAGAATGTTGCATCAAGACAGCCGCTTGCTGCCGGAGGTAATGTACATATTTACAATACATATTTTGACAATGCAAAAAGCCAGACTATTGACTTAAGAGGTAAGGCTGCATGTTTCTCAGAGGCTAATTACTTTGAAAACTGTAAAAATGCTTATAAGTCAAGGAAAGCTACTGCTAATATAAAAACATATAATGATATTTTAGCAGGTTCTACAACTATAGATGATATAAAGGGTACAAAAATTGTTGCTGCAACAAGAGACGAATCAGGAATACCAGATAACGGACTGACTTTCCCTGATGGTGGTTCAATGAAGGATTATGATACTAATCCTAAATATTTCTACTATAATACAGCAACTAAGACAACTAATGTTTCAGTGTTAAATGATGCTGCTGATGTACCTGAGTATGTAAAGACTTATGCAGGTGTATTAAAGGCTTTCCCTGAGACAGAATCAGGTGAAATAATTATAACAGTTAAGAGTGGCAATACTCCTCTTACTGATGCAAGTGTTGTTGCAAATGGTCTTACATTTAAGAACAATGGTGACGGTACATACTCTGCTACAGCATCACTTGGTGCAGAATATGTTATTACTGTTTCTAAAGAAGGTTATTCAAATAAAGTAATAACTTCTACAGTACTTAATAATGATGGTGATATGTTTACTGCTACAGCTGATTTACCTGTAGATTATGATGGTTTTGCTGTTATTAAGCTTACAGGAGGTTCAGAAAATACACCTGTTAAGGGTGCAACAGTTACATTAACTAACGGTACAGTTTTAACTGATCAGGGAGATGGTACTTATAAGTCTGCTGAACAGATTGCTGTAGGAAGTTATACAGCAACAATTACTAATACCGGTGATTATATTGCACCGTCTGCGCCTGTAAATGTTACAGTTAAAACTACAGATGCTGCTACTGAAATACATCTTGATAAAATAAAGGGTGTTGTTTCTGTTACATTGACAGCAGCTGATGATGAAACTCAGGAATTTAATCCTACCGGTGCAACTGTTTATGCAGGAAGTACACAGCTTAATGATTCAGGTAACGGTGTATTTACCGGTAATGTAGATATTAATACTCCTCTTGATATATATGTTAATCTTCCTGGATGGAGTGTAGAATCTATAACACCTAATAAACTGACTGCTACAAAAGATGGCACAGCAACTGCAACTGCTGTTTTGAGATATAAAGGTCAGCTTTATACATGGAATTATACAGAGGGAATAAACACTGAAGAATTCTTTAGTGTTACAGCAAATGACTGGAGTTCTGCTTCAGGTCATTCACAGACTTATGATGGGGAAACTCTTAGTAAAGCTGTGAAAATGGAATCAAGTACTTTAATTACATTCACTGCTCCTTCAGACGGTGATTTGGCAGTTGTATTGTACAGAAGCAGTGCTCCTACAATTAAGATTGACGGAACTACTTATGATTGTCAAGTTGGTACAACAATAATACCAATTAAAGCAGGTGCACATACAATTACAAAGGGAAGCTCAAGTACTTATCTTTACCTTTTACAGTATGCCGGCGGTGGTATAGATGATAATCCTAATCCGCCTACACCAGTTACAACTGTAACAACTACAGAGGCAGTTTCAGAAACAACTACTGAAGGAAAAACAGAAGAAACAACATTTGCAGTTCCTGTAGAATTAGGTGAAGCTGTTACTAACAGCGGGGCAGGTATTTCTGTAACTTATAATGAGGCTAATAATACATGGTCACTTACAGATTCTTCAAGTGCTTTAGCTGCTGAATTAAATATACCATTTGTTACACCTATAACAAGCGGTAAAGTTGTTGTAAGTGGTACAGCTACACCTTCAACTGCCAGCGGAAAGTGGTCATTTGTAAAGATATTAGGACCTAATGGGGCTGACGGTACTGCAACTGAGGTTGCTGCACTTGCAACTGATGCAAACAAGATGATTACATTAAGAACAGATGGTGCTAATTATGCTTCATCTACAGCTTTAATAGCAGCAAATAAGACATATAATTATAAATTTATAATTGATATGGATGCAAAGACAGTAACACTTAATATTGATGGTACTGAGTACAAGGGTGCATTTACTGCCTCTGAGATAACAGGCTTTGGTTCTATAACATCTGTATCAGGTTCAAGAAATATTACAGTGTCTAATCCATATGTAGCAGTCATAAGTGAAAAACCTATTGATGAAGTATTAAATGATGAAATAATTTGGGATGTAACTAATGACATAGCTGAAGGATCAAACGGTCTTACTGTTGGCGATACATTCTATACTAACAGTGAAGAAAACGGTCCTATAGATTTTGTATATAACGGAAAGACATATCAGTTAGGTGATTGGGTTCAGCCTAATACTAATCCAATTGGTGCAGACGGATTTAATCCTATGAACTCTAACGGTATACCTGTAAGCGGTGGCTTTGTTAAATTTGAACCAACTGCTGACGGCGTATTTACAATGGCTGTAAAGACCAATGGAGGCAAGATAACTTACGTTACTGACGAAAATGGTTCAGTAGTTATGAAAATTGACAACACAGATGGTTCTACAAGATATGATATTGCAAGACTTAATGTTGCAGCCGGAAAGAGTTATCATATATTTGCAGTAGGTTCAAAGACTTGCTTATACTATATTGGATATACAGCAGGTATCACTGTTCCGACTGAAAATACAACAGAAATAACAACTGAAACTACTACAGAAGGCACAACTGAAGGTACAACAGAGGAACAAAATCCAGATCCTGTTAAGGTATACGGTGATGTAAACTCTGATGGTAAGGTTGATATAAGTGATGTTTCTATGTTGTTAGACCTTGTGCTTAATGATAAGGCAGAAGTTAAGGCTGGTATTACTGATGTAAATAAAGATAATAAGGTAGATACAGCTGACGTTGCTACAATACTTCAGAAAGTTTTAGATAACAGCTGGAAGATGCCTTGTGAGCCTGATGAAACAGAAACAACAACTGCAAATCAGACAACAGAAACTACAACAGAAACAACAACTGCAGAGCAAACAACAAAAGCAACAACAGAAGCAACAACTGCAGAGCAGACAACAAAGTCTACAGAGGCAACAACTGCAGAGCAGACAACTAAGGCAACAACAGAAGCAACAACTGCAGAACAAACAACTAAAGTTACAGAAGCAACAACAGAAGCAACAACTGCAGAGCAGACAACAAAGACAACAGAAGCTACAACTTCTGAGGTGACAACAGAAAATACCAATAATGATTCATATTATGATTTTAATGACAGTCCTGTAATTACTAAGGACGGTACAAGTGGTATTACATACACAGTGTCAACAAAAGAGGGTACTCAGTCTGATGGTTTGGCTGCAGAGGCAGTAATTGCTGATAACGGCGGAAGCAAAGCTATTTATATTAATGACGCTTCTGCAACAGATACAGTTAAGGTAACATTACCAATGACTGAAAAGACTTCAGGCAAGGTAATATACACAGCTAAAATTACTCCTTCTATACTTAGTACTAAATGGACTATAATGCAGTTAAACGGTCTTAAGGCTGACGGTGTTACAGAAGGTGAAGTATTAGGTATAAGAACAGCTGATGATAAAACTAATGCATATTACGGATTGAGAGTAAATGCAGGTGCAGTATTAACACCTACAAGTGTTAATACTGCTGCTAATACCCAGGCAACAATTGTAATAACAGTTGACTTTGATAATGATACAGCAACATTAAGTGTAAACGGCAGTGCCCCTGTAAGTGTTACAGGAGTTGATGCAAAGTCAATTACATCAATGTCATTCCAGACTGCAACAGCAGCAAGAAGTTTATATATAGATGATGCCGGTATTACAGACAAGGCTGAGGAACCATCTACAGAAATTACTACAGGTGAGGCTTCAACAGAGGATACAACAACTGCTCCTATTCCTTCAGGAAGTTATGTACATAACTTTACAAGTGACGGAATTAATTCAACTTTCTATACTATTTCAGGTAAGTTAGCAAATGATAAGGGAACAGTAATATACAATGGTATGACTCTTACACAGTGTCTTAAGATGGAAACAGCAACAAATATTAAGTTTACTGCTCCTACAGCAGGTACACTTACATTAGTGTTTAATGCTGCAGATGCTAAGCATAACTGTAAGGTTGACGGAACTAAGTTAGATTCTGATGCTAACGGTATAGTTACTGTCAATTTAACAGCAGGTGCTCATGAAGTAACAAAGAGAGATGCATCAAACTTATATTATATGGTTTTCACACCTGCTAATTAATTTTAAATTATAAAGAACTCCCCGGAGAATATCTTCGGGGAGTTTTTAACTTCTGTTTTTTATTTAATAGATTGATATAAGAATATAACATTAGGCTTTTATAATGTGGAAATAAGTTTAAATATTAAAATGTTCTAACTTATGCAAATACTATAAATATTTTTATAGAAAAGTAGTATTAAGAATGTAATTAAACTACTTTTCTGAATTATATTTAACATAAATTAATTGATTTGTATAAGAAATTATGGATAAACAATAAGTGTTTAAATAATTATATATCTTTGTTATTAGGAGACTTTGTTATAAATAAAATATGTAAAGGAGCAAAGCTCCTTATGTCATTTGTCATTATCTTCGCGGGGAAGATCAATCGGAGGTATATCACCATCACCGTAATCATCTTCAAGGGGCAAGTTATCATCGCTCATTTAATCAGTCCTTTCTGAAATATAAGTTAATATTGTTATTACTGATAGTAGTTTGCGTTATTTTAAAAAATCTATTATGGATATTAAAGGTAAAATTGTATTGTAAAAAGTTTTGTTGTATGATTTTTGTTTAGCTAGAAGTTTGAGGTATATATAAGTTTATTTTAAAATAGGTAAGTATTGAGAAGATATTTTTGTTTAGTTAAAGTAAATTGACTAAAGCGATTTTGAGCAGAGGCTAATATTCTGTTTTACAAATGAAAACATAGTGATATTTTTTGTTTTTAATGCAGAATTTTCATTATTTATTGAAATTATACAAAAAATATGTTATATTTATCTTTAATCAATGAATTTAAAAGGTGATAAAATGGGTAGTAAAATAAAGGATAAAATATACTATTTATATGTGATATGCGGTGCGGTGCTTTGGGGACTTATAAGTCTTTTTTCAAATACACTTGCAGAATATGGACTATCACCTAAAAATATTGTTGTAATCAGAAGTTTTGGTGCCGCATTTTTGCTTATAGTAATTTTTGCTTTTAAAGATATAAATTTGTTTAAAATAGAAATAAAAGATATTAAATATTTTGTGGGTACAGGAATTGTAAGTTTTGTTTTATTTAACTGGTGTTTATTTACTGCAATGAATGAATGCAGTGCTGCAATTGCTGTTGTGCTGTTGTATACAGCACCTGTATTTGTAACAGTAATGTCTGTTATTCTTTTTAAAGAAAAAATGACAAATATTAAGGCAGCTGCCTTAGTTGTTACTGTAATAGGTTCTATGTGTGTAACAGGATTGATTGGCGGTAAAATAAATGGTACACTGTATGGGGTTATATGTGGAATAGGTTCAGGAATTTTTTATGCTTTATATAGTATTTTCGGCAGATATGCTTTAAAAAAGTATAAACCAATAACAGTGACCGTGTATACATTTGTGTTTGCTGCAATTGGTTCAATACCTATGATTGAACCAAATAGTTTGTTTTTTGCATTATCCAATTTAAATGCAGTTATAGCTGCTGTTTTGATTGTGGCTGTATCGACAGTGCTTCCTTTTTTGCTTTATACAAAAGGACTTACCGGAGTTGAATCAGGCACAGCATCAATTCTTGCAACTGCTGAGCCTGCTGTAGGTGTGCTTGTGAGTATTTTTATACTTCACCAGCCTATAAATATTATTGCTGTAATTGGTGTGCTCCTTATATTGGGAGCTGTTATTTCACTTAATTTTAATAAACAGGAGATCTAAAATGGAGTACAGAGTAAAATTAAAGGATTGTAAAAGAATTGTTGTTAAGGTAGGCACTACTTCTCTTACATATCCTAATGGAAAATTTAATTTGAGGAAGATAGATAATCTTTCAAAAATGCTTACTGACCTTACAAATAAAGGTATAGAAGTTGTACTAGTGTCATCAGGAGCAATAGCTATAGGTGCTGAAAAGCTGGGACTTTCAGAAAGGCCGAGAGATGTAATAGGTAAACAGGCTGCATCTGCTGTAGGGCAGGCATTGCTTATGCAGATGTATGAAAAATTTTTTAGTGAGTATAATCAGAAAATTGCACAGGTACTTTTGACAAAGCCGGTATTTGACGCTGAGATTAAGAAAAGAAATGCCAGCAATACTATAAACAGGCTTCTTGAAATGGATGTAATACCAATTGTTAATGAAAATGACACTATTTCAACAGATGAGTTTAATGAATTTTCAGATAATGATACTTTGTCTTCTTATGTTGCTGCACTTATAAAAAGTGATTTACTGATCATATTATCTGATATTGACGGTATGTATACTGCTGATCCAAATAAAAATAAAAATGCGGAAATAATTGATACAGTACCTGAAATTACCGACGAAATTTATTCTTTGGCAGGAGGTTCTGCATCTGCACTTGGTACAGGCGGTATGGTAACAAAAGTAAAGGCAGCTGATTTTCTTAGTAAAAGAAATGTAAGTATGGTTATAGCATCAGGGGATAATCCTGATGTTGTATATGATATACTTGACGGTAAAAAAATAGGAACTCTTTTTGTAGGTGGAAATATTGGATAAAAAAGAAATAAGAAGAAAGTTTAAAGAAATAAGAAAAAATCTCAGAGGAAATATAACCTCTGATTTTTTTAAAACAGATTTATATAAAAAGGCAAAAGGCATATTTACATTTGTAAGCTATGGAAGCGAGATTAATACATATAAATTAATAAATAATGCACTTAGTGACGGGAAAAAAGTTGCTGTGCCATATATGACAGATAAGGCCCACGAAATGGTTTTCATAAGAATAAATTCTATTGAGGAACTTAAAGTGAATAAAATAGGAATACCTGAACCTGAATTTAATAAGGATAATATAATAAAATCAGATATAAATACATTAATTATTGTACCCGGTCTTGCATTTGATAAGGAATTTTACAGAATTGGCTATGGCGGTGGGTATTATGACAAATATTTAAACGAAAATGAGTGTATGGCAGCTGTAGGAGTATGTTTTGAAAAACAAATTACATCTTTTGTACCAAGGGAAGAAACAGACAGGAGAACTGATGTAATAGTGACAGAAAGCAGAATTATAAGGAGGAATAAAAGTGAGAACATTGACTGAAATAGGCGAGAGTGCAAGAATTGCAAAACGTGCATTGGCAAAACTGACAACAGATGAAAAAAACAACGTTTTATTAAATGCAGCTGATGCTTTAAAAAGTAACTATAAAGAAATATTAATAGCTAATGAAATTGACCTTGAAAACGGTAAAAAAGCAGGTTTAAAGCCATCTATTATGGACAGACTTGCATTAAATAAAGAAAGAATTTATTCTATGGCTGAGGGGCTTGAGCAGATTGCAAAGCTACCTGACCCTATTGGTGAAGTCATAAATATGAAAACGTTGCCAAATGGTCTTACAGTAGGACAGAAAAGAGTACCTATGGGAGTAATAGGTATAATTTATGAAGCAAGACCTAATGTTACATCTGATGCCTTTGGTTTGTGTTTAAAGGCAGGCAGTGCTGTAATATTAAGAGGGGGCAAGGAGGCAATAAACTCCAATAAGGCAACCATAGCTGTGTTTAAAAAGGCTATTAATAAAATAGGTGTTGATGAAAATATTGTGCAGCTTATAGAGGATACATCAAGAGAGACTGCAACTGCTATGATGAAAATGAACGGATATATTGATGTGCTTATTCCAAGAGGCGGTGCAGGACTTATACAGTCGGTAGTGCAGAATTCCACAGTACCAGTTATTGAAACAGGTGTTGGAAACTGTCACGTATTTGTAGATGAGAGTGCCGATATTGAAAAAGCAGTAAATATTATTGTAAATGCAAAGGCACAGAGACCAGGGGTATGCAATGCAGCAGAGACAATGCTTGTACATAAGAATATTGCAAAAGAATTTTTACCTGCTGCTATAAAGGCATTAAAAGAAAAGAATGTGGAAATAAGAGGGGATAAAGCAGTTAAATCCATTGTCAATGATGTAGCGGAAGCTAAGGATGAGGATTGGGCTACAGAATACCTTGACTATATTTTAGCTGTAAAAGTAGTTGAAAATATTGATGAAGCTATTGAGCACATTGCAAAATATTCTACCGGTCATTCTGAGTGTATTGTAAGTGAGAGTTATACAAATACGCAAAGATTTTTACAGGAAATTGATTCAGCAGCAGTTTACGTAAATGCGTCTACGAGATTTACTGACGGAAATGAATTTGGTTTTGGTGCTGAAATCGGCATTAGTACACAAAAACTTCATGCAAGAGGACCTATGGGGCTAAAAGAGTTGACCACTACTAAATATTTGATATATGGAAACGGACAGATAAGAAAATAGTATGAAATATAATAATATTACAGAGGGTTATTTTATAAAGCGTGATAACAGATTTATAGCACAGGTTGAGATAAATGGCAAATGTGAAGTGTGTCATGTTAAAAATACAGGCAGGTGCAGGGAACTGCTTACTGAAAATGCAAGGGTTTATCTTGAACCAAGTGAAAATCCTGAAAGAAAGACAAAATTTTCTCTTGTGACTGTTGATAAGGGCGGCAGACTTATTAATATGGATTCACAGGCACCTAATAAAGTTGTTGAAGAAGCAATTTTAAACGGTGTTATATTTAATAATGTGACGTTTTTAAAACGTGAATGCAAATATGGAAATTCCCGTTTTGACTTTTATATGGAAAGAGGGAAAGAAAAGTCTTTTATTGAGGTCAAAGGTGTGACCCTTGAAAGCAATAATATTGTAAGTTTTCCTGATGCTCCCAGTGAAAGAGCAATAAAACATCTTGAGGAACTTGGAAAAGCTATTGATGAAGGATATAAGGCTTATGTAATATTTGTTGTACAGATGAGCGATGTAGAATATTTTGTTCCAAATGAAATAAACCATAAGGCTTTTGCAGAGAAGCTAAAAGAGGTAAGTAAAAAAGGCGTAAGTGTTCTTGCTTATGATTGTATTGTAAAAAAAGATGAAATTGTTCTCAGAGGCAAAAATGTTGAGGTAAGAATATAGTATTTTGTTATTAATTAAATTACGTAATAACGATGAAAAGTTTAAAATTTGAATACTTGAATGCTTTTCTCAATATAATTTATTGAGGTGAGTTTATGAGTGAAGTTATTTCAACACAGTTGTTTAGCTGGGCAGTTTATGCAATTGTACTATTTATATTATGTCTGTTTTTTATGAAGCATATTGAAATTTTGGGCAGATTATCTTTGCAGGGGGTAATGGGAGTTTCTTTTATTTTTATTATTAACTGTATAGTATATAAGTTTAACCTATGCTTGGGAATAAATATTTTTACAGTGTTAGTATCTTCTGTACTGGGGGTACCTGGAATTGGACTTATGTATTTAATGCTGTATATGATTTAGAAAGGATAGACAAAAGATGTCATTTATAAAGAATTTAACGGAAAATTTGCTGGAAGCCGAATACAGACCTATAGCAAATTTTTATGACAGCAAAAATATTGGGGAAAATACAGAGCATTTAGGGTTAATAAAGCAGGCCGGTAGTGTTGCGTATTGTGTTGTTATAATAAATGCTGATAAAAAGTATGACTATATGGGATTTTATAACGATGTTCTGAGTTTCTTTGAACAGCTGAAAAAAGCTGTAGTAATTGGAGTATTTGTAAGTGAAAATCCAGACGAAGAATTAATTAAATTTACAGATAATGATGTTGAAGATTTTCAGGACAGTCTTGTAGATGTAAGATGGACTGTGGATATATCTGAAAACAAAATGATTGTAAATGGTAAACAGCCTGACAAAGTTATGGGAATTGATAGTCTGATTAAAAATTCATTTCATGACGGCAGTTATACAACAGCACAAGACCTGAGTGTTTTGCAGCAAAAGAGTGATGAAAAAAGAAAAAGTTTAATAAAAAGCAATAATATAATTTTAACTCTTGCTTTAATTATAATAAATGGTGTAATTGAATTGTTTTCTCTTTATAATGGCAGAGATAATATTATTGCGTATGGTTCTGTTTATAAAGAAGCTGTATTTTCAGGACAATTGTACAGGCTTATAACATATATGTTTATACATGGTAACATTACACACTATTTGGGAAATGCACTGTCATTATATATACTTGGCAGTAGAATAGAAAAGTACTATGGAAAGAAGAAAATGCTGATTTTGTATTTTGCGTCAGGTATATGTGCAGGTATGTCAAGTAGTTTATTTAATGGAAATATGGCTGTAGGTGCCTCAGGTGCAATATTTGGACTTATGGCAGGTATATTAATTTACACTAAAGTGAAAAATCGTTCTGTTGAAGGATTTGATACGTATTTTGTAATAGTTTTTGCTATTATGGGTATATTCAGCGGATTTTTGTTTGCAGACGTTGATAACTGGGGACATATAGGAGGATTTATTTCAGGTATTGTTGTCAGTATGCTTATGTTAAAGGGAGAAAAAAATGAAGGCATTTAATGAACAAATGGAGAAAGAGAGCAGAGCTGTATTTGGTGATAGAAGAATAATATTTGGAAATGGAAAAATAAATGCTGAAATAATGTTGATAGGAGAGGCTCCGGGCGGTGAAGAGGAAAAGCAAGGAAAACCTTTTGTTGGAAAGGCAGGAAAGAATCTTGATGAGTTTCTTGAGATTGTTGGACTTGACAGGGAAGATTTATATATTTCAAATGTAGTTAAGTTAAGGCCATATAAATTAAGTCCCAAAACACAGAAGCCTGTGAACAGACCGCCAAATAAGGAGGAACTGGAATTCTTTGTTCCATTATTGCACAGGGAAATAGAGCTTGTTAATCCAAAGCTTATTGTAACACTGGGTAATTTTGCATTAAAAAATGTGCTTATGGATCAAAAGGCTTTAATAGGTGATTATCACGGTAAGCTGACAGAGAAAAACGGAAAAAGAATTTTTCCGTTGTATCACCCGGCTTCAGTTATATATGACAGGGCTAAAGGTCCGGTATATATTGAAGATTTGCATAAATTAAGGGAAATATTATGAAAAGAAAATATTTAATATTTACAGCTGCGTTATTATTGTGTGCTGTTTTGTTAAGAGTTACTTGGGACTTTTGGGTAGGTTTTTTGCCTGAATGTTATTTTTACAAAATGACGGGGTATTATTGCCCCGGGTGCGGGGGAACAAGGGCTGTGTATTCATTGCTCCATTTTAGGTTATGGACAGCCTTTAAATATAATCCGGGAGTTGTGTGTTTGTTTTTTATTTTAGCAGCAGCAGTATCAGAAAGGTTATTTAATATAAAAATACTACCCAAAAAACTTATGTTTTGGGTAGTGTTTATAATAATATTATTTGCTTATTATATATTAAGAAATTTTACATCGTCATTGAGTGCATTGTAGCAGGTATTTCAAAAATTGCACCTGCACTTCCTGCTATAATAAAAACAGCCCAGTAGATAAGGAAAATAGCAAGACCTATTGAACAGAGTATTATGCCTATAATAGCAAAATTTTTGTTGCCGGATTCCCCTCTAATAGAAATAATGCCAAGTACAAGTCCTATTACAGCAGAAATACCTGAAGGGACAAATGTGCAGCAGCATATAACTGAAAATATTCCAAGTGCCAGAGAAATAATACTCATTAATGAGCTTTCTGAAGAAGCAGTTTCAATGTGAACAGAAGCGTGTGTCATATTATCTTCGTTTACATTTTTGACATTTTCAGGGATATCATCTACAACCTCATCTGTGTTTTTGCTTTGTGTATTATCTGTTTTATTTTCAAAATCTTCTGACATAAAAACACCTCCCTGTTAATAATAGCATATTTGGAAATATAATTCAATATTCAAAGATTAAGAAAGTATTAAGAGGTGAAACTGATGAAAATGACAACTCTTTGTTATATAGAAAACAACAATAAGTATCTTATGCTTCATCGTATATCCAAAAAAAATGATATAAATAAAGATAAGTGGATTGGCGTTGGAGGACATTTTGAAGAAGGTGAAAGTCCTGAGGATTGTCTTTTGAGAGAAGTTAAAGAGGAAACAGGATTAGAACTTGAAAGTTATAAGTTCAGGGGAATAGTTACTTTTATTTTAGATAATTATGAAACAGAGTTTATGTGTCTGTATACAGCTGATAAATACCGAGGAAAACTTATTGAATGTGATGAAGGAAAACTCGAATGGGTTGATATAAATAAGTTAAATGATCTAACTCTCTGGGAGGGCGATAAAATTTTTTTGAGGCTTATAAAAGAAGGAGCAGAGTTTTTTTCACTTAAATTAAGTTATAATGGGGATAAACTTTTAGAGGCTGTACTTAACGGAAAAAGGTTATAATGGTAGTAATAATAGATAT
>ULQT01003541.1_pt1 | contig 13832 bp, 11 predicted proteins | sample 1954791 | NCBI WGS metagenome assembly ULQT01 (sample SAMEA4835663, study PRJEB28245) | human gut metagenome | biome: gut microbiome; material: fecal sample | place: Denmark | collected 2008 | reverse complement strand
ATCATATAAAATATATATGTATAATATTTTCAGAAAACTATATTAACTCAAATTACAGTACTATAAAAGAAACGGCATGTGCTATTGAAAGACGTATAGATGACAGCTATGCAGAAAAAGAACTTTTAATACACGTAAATGCAGAAAATTTAAAACTTTGCAGAAAATATAGTTTAAATTATGTTTTGATAAAAAATAACTATGTTTCTGAAATATTAACCTTAGTAAATAAAATTTAATATCAAAGAATAATAATCACCTTACTGCACAAACTAACTAAGGTGATTATTTTATGTTTAAGTCAAATATTTTAGGCATTGTTATAGGCTTTGCAAATGGTTTTTTTGGTGCAGGAGGAGGAACAATACTTGTTCCCGGTATGGAAAGATTATTAAATGTAGAAGAGCATAAGGCTCATGCAACAGCTATTGCTGTAATACTTCCTCTTTCATTAATAAGTGCAGTAATATACATTTATAAAATTAATATTCCCTGGTCCACAGTTTTATGGGTAAGTCTCGGCGGAATAACAGGAGGCTATGTAGGTGCCAGAATATTAAGCAAATTTTCAGGCAAATGGCTTCACATTATATTTGGCGGCTTTATGCTTATAGCTGCCGCAAAAATGGTGATATAATATGGTTATTTTGATTTTAACAGGATTTCTGTCCGGAATAATAAGCGGTATGGGCATAGGCGGAGGCACAATACTTATACCGGCTCTTACAATTTTTCTGGGCATTGAACAAAAAACGGCTCAGGCAATAAATCTGATTTACTTTATACCAACAGCAATTGTCGCTGTAACTACTCATATTAAACACAACAATATAGAAAAAAAAGTTATTAAACCTTTAATTATATGGGGAATAGCAGGTGCTGTTGCAGGTGCTGTTACAATGAATTTTTTAAGCCCCTCTATTCTTCGTTCAGCCTTTGGATTTTTCTTATTTATACTCGGCTTTTTAGAAATAAAAAAAGGAATACAAAAGAAATAATCCCCTTTGCCTAAGCTAAGGGGATTTGTTTAGTTTCATTTTATAAAAGGCATTATAACTTTTAATGCTATTACATATATAAATTAAAATATTTTTTAATAATCAACTTCACACTTATTTTTACTGTTCCAGCTGTTATGCTCTGTAGCCTTAAAGAAATCATCACTCTTCATAAAAAATGTTGTATCCGGAGTACCGTTTAATGTATAATTTTCATCCCATGTAACATCAATATTATACCATTTGCCATCTATGTTAATTTGATTCCATGCGTGACTGTCATTAACAACTATTACACATTCAATACCCAACTTATCCATAGCTGCTTTATATGCCATTGAATAAGAATTGCATGTACCCTTACCAGTTACAAGTAAATCATAAAGTGTTGTCGCTTTGTATGTATAATCATATTCTGAATTATCAATTAAATAGTCATGAACATATTTAGCTTCTTCAACTTTGCCGCCTTTTGATTTTGCTGTATTAACTATACTTTCAAGCACTTTATCTGCTTCATTCTGTGCATTTGCAGCAGAAGTGCCGGTAGTCTGGATATAACTTACTGTAATATATGTTGCCTTATCACCTTTATATGCACACTGTATATTTCCGTCTAAATTAGTCATTACCGGATTAGTGTTAAATATGCTTGCAAATGTATCCATAACTTCATCAACAGTTGCGTCACAACCACTTACATCAATTGTTGTCTCAAAACTTTTAACACCTTCAACTATTGTATCTTCAATTGAATCTGCAGCAAATGCACTTGTTGCCATAAACATTGTTGCAGCCAATGTTATTACTGATAATAATTTCTTCATAACTGCCATCTCCCTACTGTTCTATATATAAGAACACTTTATTTTAGTTTTTTTACAAATAAAAAAGCGCTGCCCTATGTGAGTGGCAACGCAAAGCTGGCAAAATTTATTGTACACTAAAAATACACTTCAGGCATTTTTATACAAAAAAAACTGCCACTGTTACACTATGTAACAGGCAACCGGCTGTCATTGCTATACTAGCTTTAGACCCTTGGCTTTGCGTCCTTACCTTTCGATAAGTTTGCCCATATATTTAATTGAAAACCAACTAAAAAATGGCACATATAATCAAGAATTCTTGATGTTGCTCATCCTTGACCTATTATTATTATAATACTAAACCTATATTTTTGCAACTAAAATTTTGCACAAATATAATTTTTTTTATGTTTATAATTTAGTAATTAACATACAAATTGCACAAAAAGTTACTGTGCACGAGCACACTGTACAATTTATAGTACTTTTTATATCTATCATACAAGCTATATACACTATTAATCGACACACATTATTTTTTTACTTGTATGCAAGTTTGCACATTTTAAGAGCATATATACCGTCTGTCCCTTTTGCAATAGGATCTGCTCTTCCTTCAGCATAATCGGCAAAGTTTTTAAGCATTATATTATAAGGCTTTTTTTCAGGTGCGAAATAAAATTCTTCAATACTTCCCTTTATATTAACATCATTATTTACCTGAGCCTTTTTCATATAATCTGTACTGTCCTCATACTGCCAAAGCTTAACACTTTCTCCATCAGCATATATTTTTCCTTTTGTACCAATTATTTCAACTTTATCATTACCCATAGGTTCCCCTGTTGATATAATAAATACACCTGACTTATCCTTATATCTCATTATAAGTGTAGCCTCATCATCAACATCAAAATCATTGTACTTGCCATAACATACATTAGATATAATTTTATCCGGCATACCAAAGAACCAGTACCATAAATCAAGCAAATGCTGACCCTGATTTATAAGAGCTCCTCCGCCTTCACCTTCCCAGCTGCTTCTCCAACCGGCAGAATTATGATATTGCTGTGTTCTGAAATTCTTACTGCTTTCAAAAAGTATTCTCTTTATTTCTCCCAAATCGCCCTTTTCAATTTTTTCCTTTATCCATTTATAAATAGGCTGAACTCTGTTATTAAACATCATAGCAAAAGGTATTCCCTCTGACATCTTATTCATTTTTTCAACCTCTTTTAAATCTATGCCTGATGGCTTGTCACAAAGTACTGCTTTTTTACAGCAAAATGCTTTCATTGCAATTTCAGGATGACTTTTATGCGGAGTTGTAATGATTACAGCATCAAATTCTAAACAATTATTAAAAAGCTCTTCGCAGCTTCTATATATTTTTACACCGGGTATATTACCCTCAGCCCATTCAGAATTTTCCTCAGACCTTGCCACAACTCCAACAAGGCTCATATTTTCAATTTCATTATTGTATAATATTTCTGCATACTTCTTCCCCTGTATACCCAAACCTATTATTGCTGACCTTACCATAAAAATCCTCCAGACACATACCCATTTCATATTATAATTTATTTCTTGATATAAGTTTATTACAAATTACATTTTTTTACAAGAAATTTTTATAAAAAAAGAAATATCGTTATATTTCTTTCTGTTAACAGAATTTTTAATAAAGACTTTTATATATGTTGTATACCTGCTCACCCTTAAGCTCAACAAAATTATTAGCCATCAGCCTTCCCTGCTTTTCCATAACAGATTCTGTAAACTCCTTTATTTCACTTTCTTTCATACCATACTCATGCAGTGATTTCTTTGGTAATATATTATTAAGCAAAATCTCAATTTCATCATAAACTTTATTTTTATCACAATTAAGTATATCAGCCAGATATTTATTAAGCTCAGCAATCTTTCCCTCAGACTTTATTGACATATATTCCTTATACACACCTGTAAACATAGCATAATTAGCTTCTCCATGAGGCACATGATATTTAGCACCCAAAGGATAGCTCATAGCATGAACAGCTGCACATCCTGCATTTCCAAAAGCAATTCCTGCATAAGTACTTGCAATAAGAAATTCTTTCATAATTGGCTTTCTTGCTTCTTCACCTTCACTTGCAATTTTTTTATAACCCTCTAAAATCATAGACATAGCCTTTAATGAAAAGATCTCTGTAAAAGGATTTGCCTTAGGCGATGTATAAGATTCAATAGAATGAATAAGTGCGTCAATGGAACTTGTTGCAAAAAATCTGAAAGGTAGATTTTCAACAAGCTCAGGTATTAATACGGCATCATCAGCAAAAAGCTCAGGCTCGGCAAGTCCAAATTTTGTTCCTTTTTTAGTAAGCTCCAATATAGCAATATTTGTTACTTCTGAACCTGTTCCGCATGTGGTAGGTACCAGTATAAGCTCCTTTTCCCTTACTATATCAAGCTTTTTATCATACAAATCATTAACAGGCGATATGTTCTTAAGTGAAAAAAGCTTAGCAACATCTAAAATAGTGCCGCCTCCAACAGCAAAAACCCTCTTGTATTTATAATTTTTTACTTCATTATAAATATTCTCAACCATAACATCTGTAGGTTCACCGCTGCCATACTTTCTGTAATTACATATATATGCATCATCAATGTGACCTTTTAAATGTTTGCTATAAGTACTTTCACTGACAAACACAAGGTCACCTTTGCCAATGCCATAGTACTCGCAGAATTCCTTTACAGTATCCATTATTTTTATATCAGGCTCAACACTAAATGTTTTCATAGTACACCTCATTTTATAATTTAAAATCTATTGCAAAACACATACTCTCAAAACTTCACAGTTATTTTATCACCATTACATACACTTTACAACATCTTTTTTAACTTTGTTATCTTATTCTTTACAAGTTCTGTACCAATCATACTTTTAACTCTGCCATCAGCATTTACTATTATAATCTTCACATATATTCCAGTACTTGCTGCATAAGTAAAACAGTGGTATACTTGTGGTATAAAATCACAAATTAAATTTGAACATTATACAAATAAACTTAACTTTATCTGCCAACTATAAGATAAAACCAATACAGTATAAAAGGGAGAATTACAATGAAAGAAATTAAACTTACAGACATAGGCAACTTTAAAATAGGAAATGCTCAGGATTATGAAAATGGTACAGGAGTAACCGTTATTTTATCTGAACAAGGTATGAGAGCAGGCATTGATATAAGAGGCGGAGGTCCTGCCTCAAGGGAAACACCTCTTTTAAATCCACTTATGCACGCTGACAGCATACATGGACTTGTTTTAAGCGGTGGTTCCGCCTTTGGGCTCGATGCTTCTGCAGGTGTTATGCAATATCTTGAAGAGAAAAATATAGGCTTTGATACGGGTGTAACAAAAGTTCCTCTTGTCTGCCAAAGCTGTATATTCGACCTGGCATATAAGAACTCTGAAGTACGTCCCGATAAAGAAATGGGATATAAAGCATGCATTAATTCAGAAAAAAATGAAGTTAAGGAAGGTTCTGTAGGCGGAGGCACAGGTGCAGCTGTAGGAAAACTTTATGGTATGAGCCAGTCACAAAAGTCAGGGCTTGGAGTATACTCAGTACAAATAGGTGATTTAAAACTTGGTGCAATTGTCATAGTAAATGCCTTTGGTGATGTGTTTGACAATAAAGGTTGTAAAATTGCAGGACTTACCAATAAAGAAGGTACAGCTTTTCTCGACTTTAAAGAAGAAATGTTTAAATCCCTTGCACCAAAAAGTCAATTTGCGAGCAACACAACAATAGGTGCAATAATTACAAATGCTAATTTTGAAAAGTCAATGCTTTGCAAAATTGCATCTATGGCACAAAACGGGCTTGCAAGACGTATAAATCCTGTTCATACAATGCTTGATGGAGACAGTGTATATGCTATTTCCGTAGGCAATGTCACTGCTGATATAAACGCAGTTGGTACACTTGCCTGCTGCGTTATGGAAACAGCTATAGAGAGAGCTGTATTAAAGTCAAAATAAAAATATATAAACTGTTAAATTTGCAGCTAACTATTTTAAAACACAAAAACGGCAAGTATCTATATAATACTTGCCGTATATTTAAAAATCATAACACACTTTATTTTATCCTGTCATATATTCTTGACATCAGCAGATTAATATAATCTTCCACAGGCATAGGTCTAGCATAATAATATCCCTGAGCATATTTACATCCTATATTTTTAAGGAAATCCACCTGTTCTTTTTTCTCTATGCCTTCTGCAAGTACAGGAATATCAAGTTCTCTTGCCATATATACAACTGATTTGACAATTTTTGCACCTTTTTCTGTATTTACAGCAGAAAGAAAATTCATATCAAGTTTAAGAAGGTCAATATTCATATCCTTTAAAGCATTAAGGGATGAATAACCGCTGCCAAAGTCGTCCATTTCAACCCTATATCCCTTATTTCTCAAACCATCTATAAATTCAGACATAAACTCAGGTTGTTCAACATATAAAGATTCCGTAATTTCTATTCTTAAGGCAGAAGGCGGCAGATTATAATTTTCTCTTATTCTATCAAGCCCTGCAGTAAATTCAGGACTAAAAATATCAGCTCTTGATAAATTTATAGCAATTGAAGGAGGCATAGCACCTGAAAACGTATCCCTTAACAAGGCACTGACACTGCAAGCTTCATTTGCAATATATCTGTCAAGCTGTGGTATAAGTCCATTTTTTTCAAGCACAGGTATAAATTCTCCCGGCGGAACAACACCTTTTGTCGGGTGTACCCATCTCGCAAGTGCTTCTGCACCAGCTATTTTACCTGTCTCAATATCATACTGAGGCTGTAAATACATCTTAAACTGCTGTTCTTTTAATGCAGTTGAAAACTCATTTACAATTTCCTGTTCCTTTATAAGATTTGACCTCATTTTATCATCGTATATACAATACTGCAAAGAATCTTCCTTTGCTTTATTAAGAGCAAGCTCGGCCCTGTCAGACATGGCGGTAACCGGCATTTCCTCTGATTCAACCTTATATACTCCTGCACTTATAATAAATTCATAATCTACATAAAATTCTTTTATTTTCTTTTCAATATTTGTAATTATTTCTTCAATATCACTGTCAGAAGTATAGGCAAAACAGGCAGCAAAATCATCTGTCCCCAAATATCCGCATACTCCTACCTTTTCAGAAATAACATCTTTAAAACAGCTTCCAATATATTTTAAGAGTTCATCGCCCTTTGTTCTTCCAAAAAGTTCATTGAAAGCCTTAAAATTATTGATATCATTTATTAATATGCAAAATTCCTTATCCTTATTTTCCTCAATGAGCCTTTTTGTTTCAATACAGAAACCATTAACATTTAAAAGCCCTGTCAGGTTGTTATAATGAACTTTTTGAAGTATTTCTTGTCTTAAATCTTCCTGCCTTTTTATACAATCTGACACAAGATTTTTTATATTGCCTTTTCCTTCAGTCTTTATAAATTTACTTATCCAATCCTTTTGCTCCTTTTCCATAAACTCTGTTATGTCCTTCTGAGAAAAGAGCAGCAGCTTCTTGTCCTTATCAAGATATGTATACTTAATCTTTTTATATTTCTCTATACCTGCAATTACAACTTCTCTGTGAATAAACTCATAAACATCCTTTTTTTCAAGTTCTTTAAGAACTTGAGAAAGGGACATTCTTTTTATTGCAAGTTCTCTGTCCTCAGGCAATATCAGAGTAGAAGAATACCTTAAAACCTCAGCATTATAATCCGGGCACTGTATTTTATTACACTCTTCATTACTTGATGAATCCAGCATAATAGAATTGTTATGTATTGCATCTATACAAGCAATAAAATCATACTCTCGTTTAATTTCCTTTACCGCTGCCATAGCTAACTGTTTATCATCTGTTATATCTCTGAGATAAATAAAGGCTTCAAGTTTTTTTGTCTTTGGATTTAGTTTTATGTTAGTCTGTATTGAAACCCATGTACCGCTCCCATCAGTATATTTAAAGTAATGTTCATTTATAAAACATTTTTCGCCTATACTATAATTTCTTTCAAGCTTATCCTTATTGTATTGTCTTTTTAAATAATCAATTGTTTCATCAGAACATACTTTCTCTGTTACATTATTAATTACCTGTACAAGAGTTTTACATTCCAGTTCATCTTTGTTTTCACCAAATTTACTTTTGTACTCAATTATCTCATTCTCACTTACATCAAGCACACAATAAGCAAGTAAACTCTCAAGCATAGAATTTCTGTATTCCAGTTCTTTCTGATAACGTGCTTCTTTAATAACTTCGGCAAACTTGCTGTCTGTAATATCAAAAAAAGTAGTATATACAAATTGCTCTCCGTTCTCCTCAACTAAGGCACTTTGGTCAATTACATATATAATATCCCCGCTTTTTGTCATAATACAGTATTCGGTTTTTGCAACACCTTCTTCAGCAAGCTTACTTTTTACGTGATTTTTTACTTGGTTAGCTTGATTTTTAAGTATAATATTTAACAACCCATTTTTGTGTATTTTTTCAAATTCACTTTGGGTATAGCCAATCATATTATAAAAATTCTCGTTAGCCTCTATTACAGTCCATAAATCATCAAGTTTTGCTTTGGTACAGCCGCAGGTCATCATCTCAATTGCATAATTAAGCCTTGATTTAAGCACTTTATTTTCTGTTATATCTGTCATATATGTTACAATAACTTTTTTACTGTAAAGCTGTGCTGTTTTACTTTTTAACTGATAAGTTTTATTCTCAATTTTAACCTCATCAATTATAGAATAATCTTTATTATTTATTTTATCTGTATTACAAAATTCACAGTACTTGTCAAAATTTACAAAATCATTGCATAACAGAAATATATCTTTCGCCTTTTTATTTACATATAAAAATTCCTTTGTATCGTAGTCCAGAATATATATCGGCTCCTGTACCTCATCAAGAATATCTGAGTATACATCAGAATATTCTTCTATAGGCTGTATAACAGAAAAACAAATTATAGAATTATCCTTTTGTCTCATACCTGTTGCATTTATATTTACCCATACAAGACTACCGTTTTTATGTACAATTCTTACATTTATATTTAATGGACCTGCATTTTCTATTGCCTTACGCTCACGTTCAACAAATATTTCTCTGTCCGGTGCATATACTCCATTAATAGTATGATCCAAACCAATTACTTTCTCATACTCTTCAATAGTCATTCCCATCATAGCAGCTATCTTAGGAGAAAAATATAATGTTTTTACCTCATTGCCAACAAATTTATAAACAGACAGACCTCCCGGAATACTGTCCATTATCTTTTCAAAATAGGTTTTGCTTATATTAAGCTCATCTTTCTCATTGTCTGCTTTTATTACTTCAACAAAATTACAATAACTATTGTTCTTTTCCAGTTTTCTACCCACTTTGCTTCCCCCTTTGGGTACTATTCTTTTCATATTATCTTTAACTTGTCTGATTTCCCCATTATAGACAGTTCAAAAAATATGTTTTAATAATTACTTGCAGTTTATATATTTACAATTATTACATATTTTCGCATTATTTACAATAGGCAAAATTAACAATGAAAATTACTTAAATTGTAATATTTTAAATTTAGACAAAAAAACAAAGAGCTGTATAACGATATTTTAATCGTCTGCAGCCCTTTGCAGGTTAATTAAGGGAGAGGGGAGCGCCCTTAACTCCTTAATATAATATATTACATTTTACAATAAATGTGATTAACTGTTTGCCTGAATTCCTGCATTCATAAATTTGTCATGAATAACATTTGCAGCTCTGTCTGCATCACTTTCACTTACAAGAACAGTTATCTTTATCTCAGAAGTTGAAATCATTTTTACATTAATACCTGCGTCGTATGTCGCTTCAAACATCATAGATGCAACACCCGGATTAGTTGCCATACCTGCACCTACTGCTGATACCTTTGCCACATGATCATTGTAACTTATATCCTGGAAACCAATTGATTCCTTATTAGCTTTAATAAGGTCAACTGCGGCAATCATATCACCCTTGGTTACTGTAAATGAAATATCCTTATTGGAATCTCTTCCTATTGACTGAATTATAAGGTCAACGCTGATTTTTTCTCTGCTTAATAAAGAGAATATTTTAAAAGCAACACCTGGTTCATCTTTTACACCCATTACAGCAATTCTTGCAACGTCCTTATCTACGGCAACACCGTTTACTAACATTTTTTCCACTTTTGCTTCCTCCTTAACAACAGTACCCTCAGCATCTGTCATACTGCTGCGTACAACTAAATTTACATTATATTTTTTAGCAAGCTCAACAGAACGATTGTGCAAAACCTTTGCACCTAAGCTTGCAAGTTCAAGCATTTCATCATATGTTATTTCATCAAGCTTTTTAGCAGATTTTACAATTCTCGGGTCACATGTATATACACCGTCAACATCTGTATATATCTCGCATAAATCAGCCCCAAGCTTTGCAGCTAAAGCAACTGCAGATGTATCAGAACCGCCTCTTCCCAAAGTTGTAATATCAAGATGTCTGTTAACGCCTTGGAAACCGGTAATAATTACAATATTCTTTTTTGAAAGTTCATTTGTTATTCTCTCAGTTGAAATATCCTTTATTCTTGCATTGCTGTATGTAGATGTAGAATAAATCTTGCACTGAAAAGCATTAAGAGATATAACAGGGTATCCCAATCTTTCAATAGCCATAGCCATAAGAGCAACAGACTGCTGTTCTCCTGTGGATAAAAGCATATCCATTTCTCTTTTACTTGCTTCAGGATTAATCTCCATAGCTTTTTCAATAAGTTCGTCAGTTGTATCACCTTGTGCACTGAGTACAACAACAACTTGGTTGCCTTCCTTGTAGCTGTTTACAATTGTCTGTGCAACGTGATTAATTCTTTCAGCATTAGCAACTGATGAACCGCCGAATTTTTTTACGATTAACATAATGTTCCTCCTAGCCTTCCATTCTTATAGTATTAAGGATACCAACAATACCCTTACAATTGATTAATTCATTAAGCTTGTCATTAATTTCGCCTTCCTTTGCAGCATTTGTTACAAAGGCAAATTCATTGTCCATTCCAAAGAATTCCATTATCTTGTCAACTCCGAACACCTTTAAAACATCAGCCTTAGCTTCAGCCTTGTCATTATATTCAACTCTGACAAACTTTTTAACAACAACCTCATCTACACTCATAAGTTCCTGCTTTGTTTCTGCCCAGCCTATACCGAGATTTACATCTTTATGCTTTACAGCATCTACAATGTCTGAAACAACAGCACTTGCTGTAGGCAACTTTCCTGCACCCTTGCCGTAAAACATTACATCACCCAGCATATTTCCCTTAATTAAAATAGCATTAAATACATCATTTACCATACTTAATGGATTTTCAGGCATTACAATTGTAGGTGCAACCATAGCCCATACTTTGTCACCCTCAAATTTAGCTGTAGCAAGAAGTTTTACAGCACCTCCCATTTTCTTTATATAGGCAATATCTGTTTTGGATATATTCGTAATTCCTTCTGTATATATATCATCATAGCTTACAGCCTTCTCTGTAGCAAGAGAGGCCAATATAGCTATTTTTCTGCATGCATCATATCCCTCAACATCTGCGTCAGGGTTTCTTTCTGCATAGCCCTTAGCTTGTGCATCACTTAAAACATCATTGTATTCTAAATCCTCATGGGTCATTTTAGAAAGCATATAGTTTGTTGTACCGTTTAAGATACCTGTAATTTCTTCAATCTTATCTGATGTAATACTTCTGTTAATAGGTCTTATAATAGGAATTCCTCCGCCTACAGAAGCCTCATAAAGGAAGTTTACATTATTTTCCTTTGCAATCCTCATAAGCTCGCCGCCATGTGCAGCCACAAGTTCCTTGTTAGATGTACAAACACTCTTTCCCTTCTGCAATGCACTTTTTACAAATGTGTATGCAGGATTTGTACCACCCATTACTTCAACTACGACTTCAACACTTGGATCATTTAAAATATCGTCATAGTTATGTGTGATAATATTTTGTACAGAATCATTAGGAAAATCCCTTAAATCAAGCACATATTTAATATCAATGGGCTGTCCTGCCTTTGATTCAATACTTTCCTTATTAGTGCGGATAACCTCAACCACACCTGAACCTACTGTACCATAACCTAACACTGCAATAACTGCCATTTTTAATTCACTCCCTAGCTATTATTTTAAGAGCCAACACTCCGTGGACCCTTGATATATTCTCCAGCAAATCCCTGACCCCTATTGTCATATTGCCGGTATCTATTGTAATTGTAACATTTGCCACATTGTTTATAGGTATTGTCTGATTTATAGTAAGAACATTTGCACCATTATCAGCCATTATATTGAGCACAAGAGATAAAAGACCTGACTTATCCTCAAGGTTAAAAGCAAGTATGACAATTTTTCCTCTTGTGTCACTGCCAATAGCAGAAACATAATCCTTGTACTTATAATAAGCACTTCTGCTGACACCAACCTTGTCAACTGCCTCCTGTACAGAAGCTGCTGCACCTTTATCAAACAGTTTTTTGGCCTCAACTACTTTTATAAAGACCTCAGGCATTACCCTTTTGTCAACAATGTAATAGTCCGAATTTCCACTCATATATTGTGCTCCCTCTATGTACAATTGTTTTCCATAGAGAGAACTATATCATATTTTACAAAATATTGCAAGTACTTTTTTTGAAAATTTATTATAACTATAAAAGCCGCATTTGTTCAAATTTATATTTTACAAAACTTATATAATGATGTATACTGTAAATAACTATTTTATAAAGGATTGATTGTTTTGCATAAAATAAATTTCAATAAGGTCTTTAGAATAGCGGCAGGCAGCACTATATCATATTTTCTCTGTCATCTTATAGGGCTTACCCACAGTGCCAGTGCTGCTGTTATAACACTCCTCAGTATACAAGACACAAAAAAAGAAACTGTGCACGATGTTATAAAACGTGTTATGTCCTATTTCTATGCTATGATTACAGCCTATTTTTTATTTACATATATCGGTTACAATGAACTTTCATTTTTTATATTTATGGCACAGCTTGTTGCTGTAAGTTATGTTTTAGACTGGCTCGGAACATTATCCTCCAGTACAGTTGTTACCACACACTTTCTCATAATGGGCAATTTCCATTTTTCCACAGTATATAATGAAGTACTTTTGCTTTTTATAGGTACACTTTCAGCTCTTATTCTCAATATCTTTTTCAGAGATATGTCAAAGAAAATTGAGCGTGATTGTGAAATTATAGAACTTGACATAAGTGACCTTCTGAAAAAAACAGCCCTTTGTATACAGGGTGAAAAAGAATTTGACGAAGATTGGCTCACATTTATATATCATAAACTGAGAGAATGCCGTAACAAAGTTATTGATAACAGCTATAATGTAGAATCTGACAAATCCCATTATTTTAATGAATACCTTGGTATGCGTAAAGAGCAGCTTCGTACAATAGGCAGATTGCATAGAAATTTAGCCAAATGTACAAACAGTATTTCACCTATGATAGATGAAATAAGCAGCCTACTTTATAAAATAAGCAACAACATACATAATAAAGCAACTTATAAAGACGATCTTATTTCAGTAAAGGAAACAATTACAAAGTTTGAAAAAGTCCCGCTTCCCATAACAAAAGAAGAACTTACAAATTATGCCGCCGTATCAGATATACTTCAAGAAATATACTTTTTTGTAGAACTTAACTATAAATTTATTAATCAGCTAAGCAGTAATGAAATTAGTTCATACTGGACATAGCGTTAAAAAAACTGCTGCGTTCTTTTGCAGCAGTTTTTTTAATATTTATTGTCTTTTTTATCATCTAAAGCCTTTGCCACAATGGTTAAACTGTCATTTATCTCAACAGGCTTTAAAATTATTTCAT
>ULQT01045100.1_pt1 | contig 14160 bp, 17 predicted proteins | sample 1954791 | NCBI WGS metagenome assembly ULQT01 (sample SAMEA4835663, study PRJEB28245) | human gut metagenome | biome: gut microbiome; material: fecal sample | place: Denmark | collected 2008 | reverse complement strand
GTATAATATATAAAAATTTATATGTTCAAGTTTAAATAGGACTATGTATTTGATTCTCTCATATCGATAACTTCAGAAAAGCTTATTCCTGTAAGTCTGGAGACTTTCATACAGGTTTTTCCTGATGGCTTAACTTTTTTGTTAATTATTCTAAGGAGGCTGTTTTCATTAATACCTATTAACATTGCGAATTTACGGTAACTTAAATTATTTTTTGTTTTATATTGTAATAAAAAATCTCCTAAGTCCAATACGCTACCCCTCCTTGAGTATAATTATAGAAAATATATTTTGTATAGTGAAAATTATACATCAAATTAGGGTGTAATGCAATTAATTTGTATAAATTAGTTTAAATGTTGTTGAGTATTCGGGTATATTTAGTTTGCACTGTATGATTAAAGTAGAATAATGACGTATAAAGGAAAATTTCATAAAAAAATAATAAAAAATTAATATTTTTGTTGAAGTTAATGCAGATATATGGTAATATAAGGGTGTAAATAAATATGTTATTGAGAAAGGGAGGTCTTTTTATGAATGAAGAACCAAAATTTGGTTGGAGCTGGGGTGCTTTTATGTTTGCGATACCGTATGGCATAGGTAATAAGGCATATTTAACTTTGTTAAGTCTTATTCCATTTTTCGGGCTTATATGGATATTTATATGCGGTGCTTTTGCCAAAAAGTGGGCATGGAACAGCGGTATGTTTAATACTGTAGAGGAATTTAATACAACACAGAGAACATGGGACAGAGCCGGTTTGGCAATGTTTGTAATAGGTATTATTTTCTTTGTAATCTATCTCTTACTTGCTGCTGCAGGTGTTTCATTACTTGTAAATCAATAAAAAAAGGTTAGTGCAGAAATCTGCACTAACTTTTTTTATAAACTGTTTATTTTTTTATATTGCAAAACAAAAACTGATTTTATGAAACTTATGTTATGGTAATTTGTTTTTGTTTTGTGTAAAATATTAGTATAATTAAATTTCAATCAGGCAAACAGCCTTAGATGAAATGCCTTCGCCGCTGCCTGTAAATCCAAGCTCTTCTTCAGTAGTAGCTTTAATATTTATATCGTCAATATTGATATTAAGAGCGGCGGCAATATTTTTTTCCATTTCGGGAATATAAGGTCTCATTTTAGGCTTTTGGGCTACGATAATGGAATCAATATTTATAATATGTATTCCCTTTTTTGAAATTTCATCATTAACATATTTAAGCAGTGTTATACTTGAAATTCCTTTGTATTTAGGGTCTGTATCGGGAAAGAGTACACCAATATCGCCCAGTTTACCTGCTCCTAACAGTGCATCCATAATAGCATGTACAAGTACATCTGCATCAGAATGTCCTAAAAGTCCTTTTTCATAGGGGATTTCAACTCCGCCTAATATTAATTTGCGATTTTCAGCTAGTTTATGTACATCATAGCCTAAGCCTACTCTCATACCCATATTTTTATTCCCCCTTAATTGACATTGTTATGTCCTGTATGATAAGTATCTTATAAATTGTTTTCATTTACTGATAAGCCTGCAATTCTTGCAAGTTCTTTAATTGTGCTGACAGATACCTTTTTACCCCTATATTCAACAAGGTTATCCATTTCACCTGTGAATATATCGGCAGGCACATACTTTTTAAGGACTATCATATCATTGTTTGTAAAAATTTCCAGCGAGTCGCCTTCTTTAAGATTAAAGTTTGCTCTTAATTCACTTGGAAGTACCATTCTTCCCAATGAATCTATTTTTCTAACAATACCTGTAGATTTCATATTATCCCTCCCTAAATTTTATTTAAAATTATTATGTTTTTATTTTAACAAAAATGGGAAAATTTGTCAATATTGGTAATAAAAATGTAATAATTAATTATGAGACATTTTTTGACATTATATTACAAAATGAAAACGTATCCGATAGCTATCGGATACGTAATATTGATATATTTTTAAAATTTATTTATTTAAATAGTTGTCAATTGCAGCAGCTGCGTTTTTGCCTGCACCCATTGCAAGAATAACTGTAGCAGCACCTGTAACTGCATCACCGCCTGCATAAACTCCTTCTTTTGAAGTTAAGCCTGTATCTTCTTCAGCAACAATACATTTTCTCTTGTTTACATCAAGACCAGGAGTAGTAGAACTAATAAGAGGATTAGGAGATGTACCAAGACTCATTACAACCATATCTACATCCATTACAAATTCAGAATTTGGAATTTCAACAGGACGTCTTCTGCCGCTTTCATCAGGTTCGCCAAGTTCCATTCTGACACATTTCATACCGCATACCCAGCCCTCGTCGTTTACAAGTATTTCAACAGGGTTTGTAAGTGTGTCAAAAATAACGCCTTCTTCTTTTGCGTGATGTATTTCTTCTGCTCTTGCAGGAAGCTCTGCTTCACTTCTTCTGTATACTATATGTGCCTCTGCACCAAGTCTTAATGCAGTTCTTACAGCATCCATAGCTACATTACCGCCGCCGACAACAGCAACCTTTTTGCCTGTTCTTACAGGTGTATCATATTCCTCATCAAAAGCTCTCATAAGATTAACTCTTGTAAGGTATTCATTGGCTGAAACAACACCCATAGCTGTTTCGCCAGGGATATTCATAAACTTAGGAAGTCCTGCACCTGAACCGATAAATACAGCATCAAAGCCTTCATCATTTAAAAGCTGGTCAATTGATACAGTTTTACCTATAATAACATTTGTTTCAATTTTAACACCAAGTTTTTTAATGTTTTCTACCTCGTGCATAACAACTGAGTTCTTAGGCAGTCTGAATTCAGGTATACCATAACTCAATACGCCGCCTGCCTTATGAAGAGCCTCGAATATTGTTACATCATAGCCTTTCTTTGCGAGGTCGCCTGCACAAGTAAGACCTGCAGGACCTGCACCGATAACAGCAACCTTTTTGCCGTTAGGAGCTTCTTTGGCTGATAAGTCAATGTCATTTTCTCTAGCCCAGTCAGCAGTAAATCTTTCAAGTTTACCGATAGATACCGCATCACCTTTGTTGCCTAATACACACTTGCCTTCGCACTGGCTTTCCTGAGGACATACTCTGCCGCATACAGCAGGAAGAGCTGAGTATTTAGCAATTTCCTTTGCTGCACCTTCAAAATCCTTTTCCTTTAAATGGCTTATAAAGCCCGGAATATCAATATTAACAGGACAGCCCTTAACACACATAGGATTCTTGCAAGTAAGACATCTCTGTGCTTCTATTACAGCTTCTTCTGCATTATAACCAAGACATACTTCTTCAAAATTAGCCGCTCTTACCTTTGGGTCCTGTTCTCTTACAGGCACCTTTGTATAATTAATAGCCATTACTTGTCACCTCCGCAACCACAGCCTCCGTTTTTGTGAGTGCTGCCTTCTTCAAATTTAAGCTTAGCCTGACCTTCTTCTGTCTTATACATAGTCTGGCGTCTCATAGCTCCATCAAAATCTACCTTGTGTCCGTCAAATTCAGGACCGTCAACACAGGCAAATTTAACTTCGCCGTCTACTACTACACGACAGGCACCGCACATACCTGTACCGTCAACCATAATAGGGTTAAGGCTGACAATGGTAGGAATACCTAAAGCCTTAGTAGCCATTGAAGTAAACTTCATCATTATCATTGGTCCGATTACAACAGCGTGGTTATATTCCTTGCCCTGATTTTTAACAAGGTCTTCAAGCAAATCTGTAGCTCTGCCTGCAAAGCCAGCTGTACCGTCATCAGTTGCTATGTATACGTTCTCTGCAACCTCTTTCATTTCGTCAACTAATATAAGTAAATCTTTGTTTCTTGCACCAATAAGTACGTCTGCCTTGATACCGTGCTGTTTAAGCCATTTAACCTGGGGATAAATAGGAGCAGTACCGACACCGCCTGCAACAAAGATAATATTCTTTTTTGAAAGTTCCTCAGGAGTTTCACTGCAAAGGTCACTTGGACAGCCCAAAGGACCAACAAAATCGGCAATAGAATCGCCTTCCTCATAAGTCATAAGCTCCATAGTTGATTTTCCGATTGCCTGAGTTACAATAGATACTGTACCCTTTTCAGCATTATAGTCAGAAATAGTCAAAGGAATTCTTTCACCTTTTTCATCAATTCTTAAAATAATAAACTGACCGGGCAATGCTGATTTAGCGACACGAGGTGCTTCAATTTCCATTTCAAAAATTGTTGGTGTAAGCATCTTTTTCTTTACAATTTTATACATAGTTATCCTCCTAACATTTAATTCTATCTTTTCATTATACAACAATGTTGTTAAATTTAAAACAATTTTTTTGCTAAAATCAAATAAAAATTAATCTTTTGTGCAAAAGTGACAAAAAAAATATGCTTTTTTATACCGATATAACGGTCAATAATTAATATATTTAATTAATTTAAAAAAAAGTCTTGTTATTTAATGCGTTTGCATATAAAATAACATATAGGAAGCAAGAATTTAATTATAATAAGATAAATAACAGGAGTGTCATTATGGTTAAGGGAAAAAGTAAAAACGAGCTGACTAATTACAGAAGAAAAAAGAAAAATGTTACACCTATTATGATAACGCTTGTAATGGTTATGGGTATGTTTGTAGGCATAGGAAGTTTTTCTGTTGTGTACAGCTATATGATGGCTGATTCTGAAGGTGAAATTTCAACAGATAATTTTTCGGCAAATGATATTGCAGGACAGGCACAGGCAAATTTAATAGGTTCAGATATTGACGCTGTTGTAATAGGCGTTGATAAAGGAAATGAAAGCGGCAATTCAACAATTACGTTTAAAAATCTTAAAAACAATACTGTAAATACAGTGACCGTAACTGAAAAATCTATTATGCCTAAGGCTACAACTGTTGAAAATATATATGTTGGAGAGATATATACATATATATTTGACAAAGATAAAAATTTAAAAGAGCTTAAGCCTTGCGAGGCGGCGTGGAGTTTCAGTGATACAGGTGCAAGAATTAACAAAACTGCAAAACTTGTAAAATTCGGCATTGAAGCTAAGGAACATAAGGATTCATCATACAAATATGATGAAAACATAATATCTGTCAAGGATAAAAACGGAAACCAGCTTACACTTGAAAATATAAGCCCTATGGATACAGTAAAGCTTACAGGATACAATAATGGTACTGTAGATAAGGTATACAGCATTGTAATTGAGCTTGGACACGGCAGTCTGGAGCTGAGAAATATAAACAATATAAAAAATGCAAAGGTTACTGTTGACGGCACAGATACAGCTGTTGATGTGTCAAATCCTTTTGTTGCATTAGGTGAGGGAACACACAGTGTAGTTGTAAAGGGCAAGAATATATCAGACATTACAAAAGAGGTAACAATATCAGCCAATGAAACATACGTGCTTGACTTGTCAAAAGTTGTTGTCAATACAGGTGCTTTGACAGTATATTCAAATGTTAATGATTACACGCTTTATATCAATGATAAGGAGTATGACGAGGACCAGTCAATTCTCCTGCCATACGGAGAATACAAGGTAAGAGCGTCAAAAAGCGGGTATGCTGAGTTTACAGGAAGTGTTACTATTGACGAGGACCAGAATACACTGAGGGTTAAGCTTCAAAAGCTTAATCAGTCAGGTACAGTTACGTTAAGTGCTGTTCCTTCTGACGCTGAAATTTATATTAATGACAATTATATAGGAAAAGGAACTGTAAAAGCACAGCTTGCTTTAGGGTCTTATGTTGCAAAGGCTGTATGCCCGGGATATGAATCACAGAGCAAGCAAATAAATGTAAGTGTTGACGGTCAGGAAATATCAGGAAGTTTTGAACTGACAAAAGAGCAGTAATTTTTTCTGAAACGGTGATATTATGATAAGTATGGAAAAAGTAAAAAAATTTACAAAATGTTTAGTGCAGGCTGTGGAGACAACACCACAGCTTGTTAACTGTAAAGAAGATATACGCACATTTTGTGCTATGCTTACAGACTGGGCAAAGGGTGAGTACAAGCATATATCAAAGAGAACGGGTATAATAACCGGTATATGTATTGCTTATGTAATTTGTCCTATAGATTTGATACCTGATTTTATACCGGTAATAGGGCAAATAGATGATATTGCTGTTATTGGTTTTATGCTCAAGATTTTAAAGAAAGAGCTTAGTTTTTACAAAACTTGGTCAGCTTTAAAAAATGATAATGTTATAGACGCAGATTGAAACTTCATTGAGCAATAAAAGAGAACGTAAATAATTTAAAAAGCAGTTGACAATAGGTGTGTGCTGTGATATAATACTTTTGTTATGCCGCACGAATAGGTTTACAAGATGAGTAATCACACCAAATTCGGCGAGTTTTGTTTAAGGAGGTGTACAAGGGAATGTACGCAATTATTGAAACAGGTGGTAAGCAGTACAAAGTAGCTGAGGGTGATGTCATCACTGTTGAAAAGTTAGGTGTTGAAGCTGATTCAAAGTATACTTTTGACAAGGTTTTAGCTGTATGCGACGGTGACAGCTTTAAGTTCGGTGCTGACGCTTCTGCTGCAACAGTTGAGGCAACTGTTATGGGAGACGGTAAGGCTAAGAAAGTTATCGTTTACAAGTACAAGCCAAAGAAGGGCTTCCATAAAAAGAATGGTCACAGACAGCCTTTCACACAGTTAAAGATTGAAAAAATTAATGGCTGATTTTTGCTGAAATGATAAATATTAATATTATCAGAAATGCCGAGAATAAAATATGCGGAGTGAGGGTTTTAAATCATGGTGACCCGATTGTGTGCTCTGCAGTATCAATACTTCTGCTTAATGCCTGCAACAGTCTTGAAATGTTTACTTCAGCTCATTTTGAGTTTGACTGTAAGCCTGACGGAGGAGATGCAGTACTTACTGTATCACAGTTTGACAACGAAGGAAAAGCAGAACTTCTGATGGAAAGTTTGGTTCTTGGTTACAAATCTATTGAAGAAAGCTATAAAGACGAAATTGTCGTTTATGATTAGGAGGTGCAAGTGATGTTAAGAATTAACCTTCAGTTATTTGCTCATAAGAAGGGTGTTGGTTCTACTAAGAACGGCCGTGACTCTGAGTCTAAGAGATTAGGTGCAAAGAGAGCAGACGGTCAGGTTGTTAAGGCCGGCAACATTCTTTACACTCAGAGAGGTACTAAAATTCATCCAGGTATCAACGTTGGTAAGGGTGGTAATGATACATTATTCGCTCTTGTTGATGGAAGAGTTAAGTACGAGAGAAAGGGTAAGGACAAGAAGCAGGTTTCTGTTTACCCAGTAGCTGAGTAATTAATAATTAACTAAGTAGACTGACCTAGATATTTCTTTTGGGTCAGTCTTTTTTAAGTAATCAGGTTATGGAGATTTGTATTCCAGAGTACAGATTGAATATGGTATATAAATGAGTTTGTTATGTTAATATTTAAATATGCCGCAACAACTGCATTGTGGAATATAAATTTGCATAACCTAAAAGAGAAACAGGTGTGGAGATAAAAAGTTGTTTTGCAGTATGGAGAGGAAGTGACGATATGTTTGTAGACAGAGCTAAAATTCATATTAAAGGCGGTAACGGCGGTAACGGTGCAGTAAGCTTTTACAGAGCTAAATATATTACAAACGGCGGCCCTGACGGCGGAGACGGCGGCAAGGGCGGAGATGTTGTGTTTGTGGCTGATGAGGGTATTAATACTCTGTTAGACTTCAGATATAAAAGAATGTTTAAGGCTGCTCCCGGAGCAGACGGAGGCAAGCGTAACTGTACAGGTGCTGACGGTGAAAACGTCATAATAAAGGTACCTGTAGGTACTATAATAAGAGAAGCGGCTACAAATAAAATAATGGCTGACTTAACTCATAACGGTGAAAAAAAGATAATCATAAAAGGCGGCAAGGGCGGAAAAGGAAATCAGCACTTTGCTACACCGACAAGGCAGGCTCCTAGATATGCAGAAAGAGGCAGAACATCAAAGGAATATGACGTTGTTCTTGAACTTAAATTAATTGCTGATGTTGGGTTAATTGGTTTTCCGAATGTAGGAAAGTCTACACTGCTTTCTATGGTTACAAATGCCAATCCAAAGATAGCCAACTATCATTTCACTACTCTTTCACCTAATTTAGGTGTTGTAAGAAGCAAGTGGGGCGATGACTTTGTAATGGCGGATATTCCGGGACTTATAGAGGGTGCAAGCGAGGGTATTGGTTTAGGCCACGAGTTTTTAAGACACGTGGAGAGAACCAAAGTTTTTGTTCACGTAGTTGACGGAGCTGCACTTGAGGGTACAGACCCTATTGAGAATATTGAAAAAATTAAGGCTGAGCTTGAAAAGTACAAGGAAGGTCTTTCTGAAAGACCTACAGTCATTGCTGTGAATAAAATGGATATTCCGGAAGCACAGGAAAACTTTGAAAAAATTAAGGCTAAGTATGAATCAGATTTGGTAAAAGTATTCCCTATTTCAGCAGCTACAAATACAGGTCTTGATGAGATGCTTGCGGCTGTTGCTGATATTCTTAAGGATTATCCTGAAGATATTATATTTGAAGAGGAATACGATGAATTTGCTGAGCTTGAAGCACAGGCTGAGGCTGATAAAGAGCCATTTACTATTGAGCAGTACAGTGAGCACTACTTTGTGGTTGAAGGCATTGGCGTAGAAAAGATGATGGGCTATACAAATATCGAAACTGAAAAGGGATTTGCCTTTTTCCAAAGGTATTTAAGAGAAAAGGGTATTATTGCCGCCCTTGAAGAAAAGGGAATAGAAGAAGGCGACACTGTTAAAATTTATGATTTGGAATTTGAATTCTATCATTAAGGAGGAATGCACTAATGACAAGTAAACAAAGGGCTTTTTTAAGGAAAATGGCTACAAAAATTGATACAATTGTTTCTATAGGAAAAAGCGGTGCTACTCCTGAAGTAGTGGAAAGCTGTAATGAAGCACTTGAAGCAAGAGAGCTTATTAAGTGTACTGTTCTTGATAATTGTCTTGAAGATGTAAGAGATGTGGCACATATCTGCGGTGAAAGGTCAAGGTCAGAGGTTGTGCAGGTAATAGGCAGAAAGTTTGTATTGTACAGACCTAAAAAGGATAAGCCTGTTATTGAGCTTCCGAGATAAGGAAATAAAAAACGTTGATTTAAAGTACACACCATTTGTGTTAAAAACTGCTCCAATATTTTTATCGGAGCAGTTTTTTGTTTATGAAATAAAAATAAAAGATTTGTGTGTTTTATAGTTTATTTCAGAATAATAAGTTTTTTTAAAAAAATATTAAACTTTTGACAGCTGATTAACATTAGTTTGCAGAAATTTCAACCATAAACTGTTCGATTAAAACATATACACTTGTATATGGATTCATATCCTGTATATTTGAATAAACTGTTTTATTTTTGTCTTTATAGAATTGCTCAAGTGTTTTTGCATTATCAATTGCCTTTTCGACATTACCGTTTTGTATTATTTCTCTTATTTTGCCTTTACTGCCTTTTGAATATGAGTTGGCAAGATGCTTAGACAGACTGCTGTATATTTTTCTTTTAGATAGCTTTTCATATACATCTTCAAAGTGCATTAAGAGCCAGGTTTCAAATAAGTAATTTGTTATAAGCAGTTTATATACGCCGGATTGCTGAATAACTGATTGAACGTTGGGTGGAGCATCACAGTCAAATACTAAATATTTTCCGTAGTTACTGTATTTTTGGTTGTTTTGTTCTTCAGCTAAAAAGTTATCAGCATAATTAAGAACAGCCTGTGCATTTCCTTTAGCAGATTCTAAAACAATTTCAATGTCAGTATATTTATTTTTTTTAATAATCTCTGAAAAATATTCAAAATAGTATTTTTCGGTTTTACCCTCACAGAAAATAATAATTTTACCTATGTTAATCCTTTTTGTTTCTGAAAGACGCTTAGGTGATAACTGTGTTCTACCCATTTAAATCACCGTCCATAAGTTCGTCATAATTGAAAATAGGAATTGCACCGTATTTTCCCTGAAGATAATCTTTACTGAATGTGGCATCTTCACGCACTTTTAAATCGGAGAGGGCATATAAGACAGATTCTCCTCTTTCATTTTTATCGACAAATACCACTTCATCACGGCGGAATTGTTCCTTATTAAGCAGGGAAATATCATGAGTTGTAAAAATCAGCTGAGCTTTGCTGTTTTGAGCTGATGAGAAAATATCAACAATAAGTTTTGTCAATAATGGATGAAGCCTTGCTGACATTTCATCTACAATAAACACACCGCCGTTTTTAACCATTTCAATTATGTTTTGAATATAAGCGAGAAAACGAAGTGTGCCTGTAGATTCCTGACGTAAGTCAAATTTTTTCTCACCGATAATATTACCCATATCATCATATATATTGTGAACTGTTTTAATTATCTTTTCTTTCTTTTTCCTCCCAGTACGTTCATTTATTATAGTTTCAGTTTCCACATCAAGGCGTTTAATACCAACATCAATAAGACGTAAATAATATTCTACTTTTTTTCTGTAGGTGGTATTGATTACAAGTTTTTCAGAAAGACCGACACTTCCTGCCAAACCTTTAACGGTAGATTCAAACAAAATTTCTGAAAATACATTGTACTTGCTGCTGAAGAAAGAAATAAAGTCATCGAGAATTATTTTTCTTGCTTCATTGTCAAGAAAATATTCAAGTACAGCAATGTAAAGTCTTTCAGAGGGAAGTTTTTTGTATGCACTAAGTATTTTACTGTACTTACTGCCAAAAGAAAGGTCAGTGCCGTTACGTTCAAAAACTTTCTTGTCATCAATATACAGCCATTCATTTAAAACTTCCTTTGAAGTACATTCAAAGCCATACTGTATTTGTTTTCCATTATTTAGAAATATTATATCAAACTCTGATGCTTCGTTTTTATTATCAGCTAATTCAAATGGTTCAAGTTTTATATTTAAATCATTTGTTACTGTTTCAAAATCAGATTCTTTTTTGCTTATAAACTGTGTAAAGATATATTGTTCAAAAAAGAACATTGCGGAAATCAAATTAGACTTGCCTGAGGCATTTGCACCATATACAGCAGTTGTTTTAAGCAACCCCAATTTGTTATTCACAGGTATAATATGAGAAGGGTGCTGGACGTAAGACGTGGCACGCAAATCCAATATGGATTCATTTTTAAAAGATGTATAATTCTTTACTTTAAACATTAATAGCATATTTTTTGCCTCCTTTAGTACAGGACTTATACACAGTATAACTGCAAATTGTTATAATGTCAAACACTATTTACGATAAAATCGTTAATATGTATACTCTTAGCATAAATATAGAAAATTATACCGAAATATTTTGAAATTATCAAAAAAATAAAGTTTTTTATTAAGAATAAATAAAGAATACAGCTTGTTATAGATAGTAAAATCCCTGTAACAATTTAGTTACAGGGATTTTTTTTGCGTTTAATATTGTCTGCACAAGGTATATATTCTCTCAAGGGTTGCTATTGCCTGCTGTATGTCATAGTTATACCAAGGCGAGAACTTACCGCCGCCTGTGCCTGCCATAACAGGGATACCGTTTTCATCTTTTATACTGCTGATTTTATATATGCTTTCCTTTGCCCAGTCGGCAAAGTAGCCTTTATCTACAAAGTCTGTGCGGGTTATTTTATTTGGGGTATAGTTTAATGCAGTGAGGAGGTTACACAGCATAACAGCCGCTTCCTGTCTTGTTATAAATTCATCAGGGGCAAATTTGCCGTTTCCTCTGCCATTAACAATACCAAGTTTATAAGCCGCAATTACATACTTATCATCAGTATCTGTGAATACATCTGTATCAGAAAGGTCAGAGATATTGTTAAGAGATGAATGTTTGAGCACTGTGAAAGTCTGAAGTGCTAGGCGGCTGAATTCTTTTCTTGTTATTTTTTCTCTGTAACGGCACTGAAGTGTTTCAGGTACAAGACCTTCTGCTATGGCAATTTTTATGCTTTCAACAGCCCAGGGGTCAGCTTCAATATCAAGTAATGTTCCCCTGACGTTAATAGCTTGTTTTCTGCCGTTAGATATACAAATAAATGTATCATTTCCAGAATATATTATACTGTCATAAACAGGCTGTATGAGTATTTCTCCATTCTTATTAATAACACCGTATTTTCCATCATAGACGTCTCCTATACCCTTTATGTATTGTGAAGAAGTGCTTCCGCTTTGTACTATGGCATAATTGTCCTTAAAATCAAGTCCGTATGTAGACTGCCAGCAAGCATTAATTACTGTGTTGAAGTTACTGTCAAGAGTACCGAAGTTTGTTATACCATTTACCTTTTTTGTGTACTGAATTGTGTTATTGTCAATTACGCTTACAGCTTCGCCGTCTACAGTGTTAATATATTCAGGTTTATTGTTAGAACTTATTTTGTAGTATTCTGTCTGTGAGTTATCATCTTTAATGCCTGCGTATAGTGAATTGTTAAAGTCTATATAAGTGCTGTAAACAGTAGGAAGTACAATATTGAAATTTACATCGGCAAATCCTAAATTAATATTATAGTCATCATCATATATATAAAGCAAAAGCAATTCGCATTTGAACTCAGGACTTATATAATCATATTCAGGATTAATTAGAATTTTTCTGCTGTCGTCAATAACACCGTATTTGGCTCCTATTGTATCAGACACAATGTAAGCATTATACCCTTTAATCTTTTCAAAATGGCTGTATGCAAAGTCAACAAGGGTATTTCCTTTGCTGTCTATTAATCCCATACTTTCAAAATCTCTGCCATAGACATATCTATCGGGGTCATCTGTACCCCACAGAAGTCCATATACGGGACCGTATATTATGTTTCCGCTGCTGTCGGCAACAGCTGACTGATAGTCATTGTTATCCAGATAATTTATGCAAATGTATCGGTCTGTTCCTGATATATTCTCTACATTGCCCCAGTTATCCTGCCAGTTGTCTGAGGCTGAAGCGGGGACAATGAGAAAAAGAGAAAGTATAAAAGTCAAAATCCATTTCATATAAACACCTTTTTTCATATATTTTTATTTAAGTATAACATATAAATTTATAATCTACAATGTATAGTAATTGAAGCAACAGTGGCTTATTTTTAAAGTATCAATGATTGATTGTTTTTTTGCACAAAATTGTTGTGTAATAATAAATTACTTGCAAAACAAATCAGTTGTGATATAATATAAATATAATAAATGCCGCTTGGAAAAAAGCAGTAAAATAAAAAATGGCTTATTTATTGGGTTAAAGAGAAACAAGCGTTGTATTGAAATCAAATTTCTTCTTCTTGCTGTCAGCAATAAGTCGCGTTAAAGAGAAACAAGCGTTGTATTGAAATTTTAAAGGGGCTTTTAAGCTCCTTTTTTTGTGGCAAGTTAAAGGGAAACAAGAATTGTATTGCAGCAAAAAAATGAGACCAGGGAACCGTCCCCTGGTCTCATGGTCTCGTGCAAAATATTATTTACAATGTATGTAAAATATTGTATAATAATTGTAAGCAAGAGGGAATGACAGGCGGTTGTTATCTCACCTACCTTTTAATAAGGGAGGTGATTTTATGGATAAAGAAACATTATATTTAACTTTATTAGTTATAATTCTTTACATAATACGAAAATAACCGCCTACCCTGCACGGTAGACGGTTATATAACCTAAAAAGCCTAATGGGATGGCAACTGCTGAAGTTGCTCCCTCTTGTGATTTAATAATAACACAGGATAATTGTAATGTCAAGTAATGTTAAAGAGAAACAAAGGTTGTATTGAAACATTAAAGGGGCTATTAAGCTCCTTTTTTTGTGTCAAGTCAAAGGGAAAAAAGAATTGTATTGCAGCAAAAAATGAGACCAGGGAACCGTCCCCCGGTCTCATGGTCTCGTGCAAAATATTATTTACAATGTATGTAAAATATTGTATAATAATTGTAAGCAAGAGGGAATGACAAAGGCGGTTGTTACCCACCTACTTTTTAAAAAGGAGGTGGTTGTGATGAATTATTACGAATATATTTACTCAATGGTAATATTGCTGTTAATAATAATTTACATAAAAAAATAGCCGCCCTGCTCTGTGATATGATACCTCTTAAGTAGACAAGGTAAATAACCAAAA
>ULQT01011284.1_pt1 | contig 14202 bp, 9 predicted proteins | sample 1954791 | NCBI WGS metagenome assembly ULQT01 (sample SAMEA4835663, study PRJEB28245) | human gut metagenome | biome: gut microbiome; material: fecal sample | place: Denmark | collected 2008 | reverse complement strand
GTGAGGGCACCGCATTTCTCATCGCAGAGAAACGGGGCCGCCGCGCCTTCATCCATCGGTTCGGTGTGGCTGGCGTTCCACTTGCTGACGATATACTTCCGCCTGTCCACCGTGGCCATGGCAGAGAGATACGGTTCTTCCTCGATCATGTCGCTCAGCGCCTGCATCAGCATCCTGCCGCACGCTCCTTTCTCTCCAGTGCGGCCAGGCGCTTCTCCGCCTTCTGCCGCTCCGCCGCCAGTTCAGCCGCATCGAGCTGCCGGGCATAGAACTGCTCCATGGACATTTGGATGGGCAGGATGTGGTAGAGCAGACAGCCGTTCTGCTTTCGTCCGTCCCAGGTGGTGACGGTGGTACGCTCGGTGCGGATGAGCCCCCGCTCCTCCAGTTCCATCACATACTTCCGCACCGTGTTCACGCTCTTCCCAATCGCCTCTCCGATCATCCGATAGCTGACCAGGCACTGGTAGGTCTTCCGGTCTTCCCGGAAGAGCAGATAGCCGTAGACGGCAATGGCTCCGGCAGACAGGCTCAGGGAGTAGATCTCATTGGGCAGCGGGAAATAGTTTTTGATGGGATCGCGCTTGGCCCAGTTCTGCTTTTTCATTTCGCACCTCCAGACTGCTCCTCCGCCCACTGGATGAACTTTTCCTTCGGCACCACCATGCGGCTGCCCACACGCAGTGTCGGGAAGCTGGGTTCGTGCATCACCTCGTAGGCGGTGGAGATGGACACGCCCAGCACCTGCGCCACCAGATGCGCGTTGAGAAACAGCGGCAGGTCGGAATAGGACCGAATGTCCGAGACTTTCATTGCGTTTTTCCTCCTTCATATCACAGGATAAAAAGCTCCCAGCGAAATTTGTGGGAGCAGTTTCTATATTTCTTTTTCCACTTCTCTGTGATAGAATAGGGCCATCCGGAGGTGAGAAAATGGCCCAGAGCAAATACCGCATTTTTGAACTGTCTGCCCGGGCGGTGATTAGCTATGCCGCGCAGGAAAACGGACAGTGGTACTTTGCCCTTGACCGAGCAGCGACGGAAAAGTGCAAGCGGTTTTCCGCCCTTCACGAGCAGGACGTCAACGCGCTGTTCTTTCAGATCATGTGCGTCCTGAAGGGAGACGATTTTTCCGAGCCCACCGATGACCAGCTCATTGACGGCCTGTCCGATGTGATCTTCTACATGGACTTCTCCGGGATCTTCGACCGCAGCAGCACACTGCCCCGCCAGCAGATCCGCCAGGAGAAGGCCCGGGACATGTTCCGTCCAGAGGGCGTTTGTTTGGATCTCGGTTCTGGGATGCACCGCTATCTCGCCTTTGAGCGCTCAGGCAGCATGAGCCGTCAGAACAAGCTGTCCTTTCTCCGGGAGGATGTGTATGAGCGGGTGCGCCGCCGCATCCAGATGGACATGACCATTGGTGACTGCCAGCTCAGCAAGCTCTACGCCTACAACGGTCTGATGCTCTCCAGCGGCGTGCGGCTGGACAGGATCGGCATCGACGAGCCGCACCGTGTCATCGTGGTGGACAATCCGGTGGTGGTGACCAGGGATGTCCCGGTCATCACCGTGGAGGATGACGGCACCCGGAACAGCACCCGGAAGTATCACAGGGTAGAGCGGCGAACGGACATTCCCATCACCTGTTTTGACGGGGAGGGACTCATCTCCAAACGATACGCCAAAGTTGTTGACCGGGCGCTCTGCGGCGGCACCGTCCACACCTCCTTCCAGATCCGCCTGCCCTATGTGAAGGGCATGGTGCATCAGGTCGACTTTCAGGAGATTTTAGAATTGTGCGGCCAGAAGGTGATCCGCGACATCTGGGGCCGGGAGTACAATGTCAAGGATGTGGACATCATCCTCACCAAAAGCATGTTCAAGGGATTTGGCTGGCTGAAAGGCAGTGGGATGACCTGGGAGGACTACTGGGACGCCTTCCGCCGCTACCGCCATGCTTTGTACATCACCAATGTCAGCAGAGTGAAGCCGGAGACCCACACCGAACTGAACTACCAGTTTTTGAACACGGTATCCATCCGGGAGGATGAGTTCCGTCCCCGGGATCTGCCCGACGGCTGGGATCACAGCCCGGAGGAGGACGAGCGGAACTGGCTCACCAAGCAGACCGAGTTGGCCTACTACAACTTCCGGGCCAACGAAGCGTTCCAGCGGGAGTACTTTCTGAATCGGATGGACCGCTGGGGCATCCTGCCCCGCCGCAAGAGCCGGGAACATCTGCTGGGCGAGATCCTGCGCAAGAACCCGCGCATGATTGGCGAGCCCATTTATCAGCGGGAGCTGAATGACAAGGCAAAGCAGATTTTGAAGAACTATGCCGCGGGGCGGCTGATCGTGGCCGGAGACAACCGCTATCTCTCCGGCGACCTGATGGATTTTTTGAGCTATCTGCTGGAAACGCTCCCGAAGAAGAAACGGAACAAGGCATATTACGAGGTGACCAAGAGTTTCCGATTCAAAACCAGCGCCTTCTACGCACCCGGCGCGGCCTATGAGCACGGAGATACCTGCACCCTTCTGCGCAATCCCCACATTGCCAGAAACGAAGAACTGCAGCTCTCCTTCTACGATGCCAGGAAAGAAAAGCTGCAGATGCGGCACTATTACTTCCGCCATCTCACCGACCTTGTCATGGTGGACTCCACCATGCTGGCGGCGGAGCGTCTGGGCGGTGCGGACTATGACGGGGATATGATCAAGACCATCGCCGACCCGATCCTGAATGAGTGCGTCCGCCGGAACTATGAGGCGTCCCGGAACGGCGCAGATGACGCGCTCTCCAATGAGGCAAACATCCCGCTGCTGATGATCCCCTCGGCAGAGCCCCTGATCCGCAGCGCGGATGACTGGGAGGCCCGGTTCGAAGTGGTGCGGGGCACCTTCTCCTCCCGGGTGGGGCAGATCTGCAACGCCGCTCTGGACCGCAGCGTCATCGCCTACAACGAGAACTCCGATGCAGAGGAACGTAAACGTCTTCAGGAGGAAACGGAAGTGCTGGCCATCCTGACCGGGCTGGAGATCGACTCCGCCAAGAGCGGGATCCGTCCGGATTTGGATGAGTACCTGAAGGAGCGGCGGGTGGAGCGGACATCCTTCCTGCAGTATAAGAATCTGGTAGAGGAATCGGAGAATACCCGGCGCGCCTGGTATGAGCAGACCCACCAGCAGCGCATCAAAGCCTTCTTTCAGAAAATCGACTGGGACAAGGTGGACTCCAATCTGGAGCGTCTGCCCTACCTGGCCCTCCAACTGGAAAAGCACACGCCGCCCCTCAAATCCAAACCGGCAAAGGACAGAGAACTTTTCACCTTCGCCCAGGAGCCGGATTGGAGGGATCATCTCGACCAGGCAGTTTTGGAGCAGGTTTCTGTTCTGCTGACCGATTATGAGAAATGTCTCCAACGCATCCGGGTCTGCCGGGTGGAACCCAAGGAGAAGAAGCGCAAGAGCGATATCGATCGCATCCTCTTTGCCCGGGGGCAGGAGGAGCTTTGGGACACGGACGAGTTGTACGCCCAGCTGGGAAGCCTGCCGCCGGAGCGGGTGGCAGAAATATGGGCGGCGCTGGAGGATGCCAAGTGGCAATTTTTATCGGAAGAGCAGAGAATGCAGTTTCTCCTTACCTGGCTGCCGGAGTTCGAGCATCTGTTTGACTTGTTTTCTGATTTCCGCAGCAGCGGATACCGGATCTTGAGCAACCTGCTCTGTGACATTCTGCAGGAGAACGAACAGCAAACGAAACGGCAGCTGCACCGTCCCGGAGACTCACCGGTATTTGACGAGCTGATGGAAGCGTATCTCAGCAAGCGCAATTCTCAGCATTACCGGGAGGCGGTATCTGCCCGGTGCCGGAAACTCTTAAACGAGATCGTGCGTCCGCAGATGGCTGTGTGCTATGTGGATGCCCTGGGCAAGCGGAACCTGTTATGGGATCTGCTGCTGGATGTGCTGGAGTCCAATGTGTTGGAGGTGTCCCATGCTGAATGAGTGGCAGGAATTTTTAGATTATACGGAGCCGGTGGAATACCGGGCGTCTGGCAAAAAGGACACTGCCTGGCTGGGACGGTTCACCTTTGAGGCCCTGCGGGACTTCAGCGGCATGAACCGCATTCTGACCATCCTGGCACGGGGATTCCTGTTTCATACTTCGGACGGCACGCTTCTGCCCGGTGATCCCAGAGTGCGGATCGGTTGTGCTTATGATGGTCTGTGCGCCTGGTGTAGCATCCCGGAGAGTGGCAGTAAGCTAAAAGAGGAGTGGCAGCACCGCACCAATTTTGCGTCGCTCCACGAACAGTTCCCCAAGCTGGTGGATGAGAATGGCTGGGGCTGGTTCAGCCACCACTTCCACGGGGCGATGCGGTTTGCCGCATCCCATCCGGAACTGGTCCATAAGAACTACGCAGCTTCCGCCGGGAGACTGGACAAGCTGTTTGATCAGGAGTGGCGCAGTAAAGTAATCCAATACCAGATAAAGAGTCTATCCACTCTGACCGAAGGGGCATGGACGATCCGCTTTGGCGACATGATTGCCGATGCCCTGGAACTGGGGGCGTTGCGCCGTACGGAGCCGGAGCTGCCGGAGGAACTGGCAGTACGGCTTGAACAGGTCCGCCCTGAGAAAATGCCTTCCAATGTCCTGCCCACCCTGGTGGCCTATTACCTGGCGAACCGCCCGGAGGACAGCGATTGGGTCGTGCTTCCTGTGACCAACTTTGACTGCTATTTCGGCAATACGAATTTTGGACGGAAATATCTGAACCAGCTTCCCCCGGAGGTCATCGAGCGGAGCAGCAGCTTCGGTGTCAGCCGGTATCGGGTACAGGAAGAATATCTGCCAAAATAAGCGGCGGGACTGGCCAGCGCGGCCAGTCCCGTATTCTTTGTATAGGCGATGTAGATTCTGCACTGCTTGCCTTACGGCTCCGTCTCATAGGGCCAGGTATTGATGCCGCCGAATTCATAGATGTTGGTGTAGCCCAAATCTGCCAGAGCGGAAGACGCAGTCTTGCTGCGGTTTCCGCTGCGGCAGTATACCAAGACAGTAGAATCCTTTTCAGGGATCACCTCGGCTGCAGTATCCTCGTCGATGCTGTCCATCGGTAGCAGGACAGCACTGGGGATGTGGCCGCTGTCGTACTCCTCCTGCTCCCGCACATCCAGGATGATGACCTCCTGGGTATCCATCATCTCTTTGGCTTCTTCCTGGGTGATCTGCTGGTAACCATCCGTAGAGTTTCCTCCACACCCAGTCAATAGTAGAAGAGACAGAAATATAGGTATCATTCGTTTCATTTGAGTTCCTCCAGAAGTCCGGCGGCAAAGGCCTTGTGGCCCTGCTCCGTGAAGTGTGCGCCGTCATAGGCCAGAGGGATGTCCCATTTTCCGGCATCGGCAAAGCGGATACCCATTTGCTCCGCCAGGTCCTGACAGAGCCGGGCGAAGGTGCGGGAGTCATCAATGAGTTGCGGCTTTGGGACCCATGCTCCCAAAGCCACCGGCGGCGGTGCGATCAGCAGGATCTTGCTTCGGTCTAACGGAACTGCCGCAAGGAACCGCTCCAACTTTTCAGCCGCCTGCTCCGGACTGCGACCCTGGAGCAGATCGTTGGTTCCCAGCATGACGATCAGCAGACCCGTATCGGCAGGAAAGGAGGGAGCGGCGGACGGAATCTCGCGGCCGTTTTGTCCCATGTTAGAGATTGTCCATCCGGTTTCCGCAGCCAGAATGTCCACCCATCGGCTGTCCGCATCATAACGCCCGCCAAAATAGCCTCGGGGATCATATCCGTAGGTGTTGGAGTCGCCAAAGCAGATGACGTTCATCGTATGTTTCCTCTTCTTTTGGTGATGTCTGTATTTTGTCAGATGTTAGAAACTGCTGACCGAAGCGCCTGTTCTATGCGCGCCTTCTCTCCGCTCCCATCCGTCCGAAGCCGAAGCAGCGAAATGCCACACTGTTCAAAAATTCGGTTTTTCTTTTCGTCTCTACTTGCCTGGACGCTTCCCACGGCATGGAAGGCGGCACCATCTACCTCTATTGCCAGCAGAGGTGATTTGTCCATCCGGCGAAACAAGAGAAAGTCTACATGGGTCAGGGGATTGCGGGCATACACCGTTTCCTCCTCCGTGAACATGGAGTAGTCCTTCACCAAGTTGACCAGGGACACATGGGCCGCGCAGTCCACAAAAGAAAACTGTGATTTTTGAAGGATATTCTGAATCGCAGCATAGGCAAGATTTTCCGAATCGTATTCTGAAACTCGCCCGTGCTTTTTCAAAAAGGCCTGCCGCTGCTCGGCATACCCCTGGTAGAGTAAATCAAAAACAGAGTAGACCGAACTCTCGATTACCGCGCAGTTGTTGTACTCAATGTAGCGGGCCAGATCGCCGTAGTTGGTTCGGTCATTCTGCGAATCCTGGGAGGTAACGACGGTCAAGGATTTGACTGCCCGGGAGACTGCTACATTCAGCATCCGGGGATCATCCACAAAGTCCGTAATGACATTGTCTACGGAAGTCAGGACGATGGCATCCTTCTCCCGGCCCTGGAACTTATGGACGGTAGCCACTTCCAATTCCTTGCCCAGCTGTGTTTGGATTGCCGCCACCTGGTCCCGGTACGGCGTGATGATACCAATATTCCCATATCCCTGTCTTTCCAGTCTGGGAAGGACCTCCTGCCGGATCACATCAATCTGCCTCTGGTTCAGATGGCCACGGGCGTGGTTGCCGGGCGCTGTCCGGTACATGGTCAGGACATCCGATTCTTCATGGTCCTCTGTCATGACGATGAGCTTCCCACCATAGAATTTCTGGTTGCAGAAATTGATGATCTTGGGATGGCAGCGATAGTGTTCACGCAGGAGAACGGTAGGAACCTCCGGCCATGCGGCAGTGGCGGAAGAGAGCAGACTGTGGGCGGAGAAATGGTAAGTCTCCGGGAGGGAATACCGTCCCCAGATCTCCCCGCTTTTCTGGATATTCTGGCTGTCCAGCACATTGGGAAGCTGCTGAAGATCGCCTACAATGACGATGTTCCTGGCGCTGGCAAAAGCCAATACGCCGGTGGCCAGATCCACTTGGGATGCCTCATCCACGATGAGGTAATCATAGGTATGTTCAAAGTTCAGGGTGCCCTTGATGGAGTAGGTCGTGCTCAAGATTATCGGGTATTCTCGATTGAATTCCTGGGATCTCCCCCGGAAATCCCGTGTTTCAAAACACTTGCGGGGCTCTTTCCAATGGAACTTTTCACTCAGTTCTGCTCGGAATAACCGCAGAGACTTTTCCGTGAGTTCTTCCATCTTTTGGTCAAAGGCATATTGCTCCAGCTTTTTCTCCAGTTGCGCCCGCTCTTCCATCAATTCCTGCCGGCGCACCACATAGAATTGCCGCTGGAGATACGGGATCACCAATTCCGGTGCCTGGAGGAACACTTTCAGCGCACTGCGGTTGAAGCGAAACAGGATGGATATCTTCTGGAGCAGACCCAATTTGCTCTCCTGCTGAGCATGCTGTTCGTACTCTAACCAGAGGGACAAAATCTTTTGAGAGGAGAGCCCTTTTACCTCATCTTTGGGTGCCTGAACATAGGTGCTGTAGTACTCACCGAAATAGTGCTGCTCCGGCGTCAGATGCAGGAGTTCTTGCTCAATGGCGGCAATGCGGTTCTTCCCGTTGAGCATCTCGCTGAGTTCTTTGGAGAGCCCCGTCACCTCTTGGTCCAGCTGGGACTTCTCCTCCGGTTCCAGGACCCACGCCGACATATCGGGATATCGGCCCGTTTGCGCCTCCAGAAAGTGATCCTTATTGGCACGGCTCCCCAGAAAAGCAGTCAGGAAAGAAAGCCCCTTCTTCTCCAATTTTTCCGCCACATTCAAGGTGGCGGAGTTGTTGTTGGAGACAACGGCCACAGTCTGGCCGTTTCGGACCGCATTGGCGATGATATTCAGAATGGTCTGTGTCTTTCCGGTACCGGGAGGCCCCTGGATGATGCTGACCTGGGAAGAAAGGGCGTTCTCCACCGCTGTTTTCTGGCTCTGATTCAGGCCAAAGGGGTAGATGACTGCCTCGGGAAGTGCCCGCACAGCGGGTTTCTTGGAAGGATCCAGGTAGCAGGATAGAACAGCTTCGTCACTGACACTTTTTGTCCGCTCGTACTGGGCACTCAGGATATTGAGACCGCCTTCGGCCACCAGACTGACCGCCTCTGCCGTTTCTTTGAAGTATCCAAAAACACCCGCCTGTTTCTGGTTTGTGAGGCAGTTTTTCTGAAGTTCCACCTGGCTTTTGGGGTATGTAAGAGCCGTTTTCCCAGTTCGGAGGAACCGGTAAAAGGGGCCAAAATCCAAAATCTCATCGACCTGCGAAAGCGGGTTTCCGTCCACAGTAATGATAAACTGCGAGGGATCAATTCGGCTCTGTACTTTTAGGAGTTGCACTTTTTCGGCACGGTAGCGATACGTTTTAGGGGAAGTGGCATAGACAACCTCGCACATACCGTCCTGGAAACGGAAACTGGCGACGGAGTCAGTCTTATCCTGCCCGTTGATCAGGAGCATATATTTTTGGCTGTCCATCGCAGACCTCCTTCCGCCGTTTCGCTGTACGCTCTTCGTGATGGCCGTATATTGCTATTTTGAAGGCTGGGACGCTACATCCAGTAACTCTCTCACTGTTTCTGCCATAGCAATCGGAGAATCCAAATGCAAAGTCTGTACCCTGACCAGGCTCCCGCTGGAAGAAGAATAGCAGAGAGGAATTTTCTGATCTGCCATTGCCTCACAATCCGGATAAAGCAGAACCGTCTGTTTCGCCGCATATTCTTTCTGGTATGCGTACATCTGGTACATATCAGCCTGTGAGATTCCGTAATTATGCCACTGAGGGGACAGAAGTTTCCACTTGGTGTCCAACACGGTCTTTTCCCCGCTGTTCAAATCTTCAATGACCAGATCCGGCCGCAGGGCAAACCGTTCTTTGGGCAAATCAAAGAGATATTTGCCGTTTGCCTGCGCATGAACACGATATTGACTGGAGTCCAAGTTTTGACGCAGGACTGCCGCCACATAGCTTTCAAACACGCGCTCCATGGGGAAAAGAAGGGCCAGGGTAGCCTGCCCGCCGGAAAAGGCGGTAAAACTCTTCCCCTGCAAAAATACACGGCACAGTTCCAGAAGGCGCTGGTAGTCTGCCATAGAACGGGATTGCCCGCAGCGCAGGAAGTCCTGCTCCACATGTTTGGATACCGGGACTTGCTCCATGACGGATAATACGATCCGAAGATCCCTGCGGTTTTGCAAATCAGTGGTGTGCCGCTGCAAGTAGATCGCTGTGGACTTGACCAGGCGGTTTTCCGGACAATCCACGCTGAATATATCGTATTCCACAAAGACCTGTTCCCGATGCAGCAGGTTTTTTCGAATATGCTCTGAGAATACGATTTTTCCACGGACACAAGTTTCGTTGTCCTGTTTTACCGTATAATCCGATTTTAAGCCGCGTTGAATTAGCCGATGGGTCTCGTCCAAAAACATGCGCACAAACAGATCCAGCAAGCGCATACGGGAAGTATTCAAGTGGGCGGTGCGAAATGTCTTGAACGGAGCCTCCTGGACCGTTCGCAGCATGGTGAGAAACACCTTTCGGACAGCATGGTCACTGTTATCCTTTGCCAGCGTCAGTTTGGGCAGAATTTCAATCTCTGTTCCGTCTCTGGTGGTAACGACACCAACATAATTTTTCGCAGTAATTACCTTACCCAAACCGGGCCTTGCGCTCAGGCTCATCAACTCCAGCGGTTCAGCACCGGAATTTGCATCCCGATTAGATAGAATAAACTGCTCCAGCTGATCGAATGCGTGTTCCGGCAAAGAGATCATGCCTGCCCGCGGCGGTCCATTCCGGGTAAACCCCATGTATTCCCGAATGGTATATTGTTTCAATGGAGCTCACCTCCCAACAGAATGCGGCTGTTAGAGATTCCGGTATACTTCCACATCAAAGAAAGCAGCCGGATTGATACGATATGTGGGATTTACTTCAAACTCAGGTTCCACCCCAAACAGGCTCTGCAAATCTGTGGTTTCCACCTTGAAAAATTGCTGCTGTTCCGGACGCTTCCTGTCCCCAAGTACCAGACAAATCTTCTCGTAGTCGTCATAGAAGTATTCCTGAAGAAGCGGAACAACTTTATCCCGGAAGATCTCACCCAGGGTCTCAATGGACGGGGACTGACGCAGGGGGGTAAAGAAGGCATGTCCCAGGGTATGCTCCCGGTCAAACAGCACCTCAATCCGGCGGTTCAGTGTGGTAAGCAAACCGCTAATGGAAATGCCTTCGACTTCTATGCCATCCAGAACACTGCTGTCCGGCATCATTTCCACAAAACTGAACCGACGGCGAAGGGCTGTATCCAACAGAGCGATGGAACGATCCGCCGTATTCATGGTACCCAGCAGATAGACATTGTAGGGGATTCCAAAGGCTTCGTGAGAGTATGGCAACTTGGCTTGCAATTCTTCACTCTGCCCCAGTCGCTTGGACGGCTCAATCAGGGTGATGAGTTCACCAAAAATTTTCGAGATATTGCCGCGGTTGATTTCATCAATGATAAATACATAGGGGCCTTTGGTCCCTTTTGCTGAGGATACACCTGAAAATCCGTTCTTGTTCAGAACATCTATCACAGTTGCAACCGTAGTATTGAGACGATAAACGGTGGACAAGGTCAAGCTCTTTTCCAGACGGAATTCAGTGATTTCGATGTTCTTCCCTTGTACCAGCCATTTAACGGTTCGCAGCCGCTTATAGTGATCAAACTCTGGATGCCATTCAGGCTCTCCAGTTACAACACCAATCGCATCAATGGAGTGCGCGGTATAGCAGGAAAGAATAATATCTCCAGGCTGCATTCTGGATAAAAATGCGTTCAGCACAGTTTTTCCGCCCACATGGTAGTCCATATCATCCGTGATGCTCTCCCCGTATTCATCCCATCCAATCCGAATGCAGCCATGCTCCATGCAGTAATCTCGAACCGGATTGTCTCCTGTGCTTGCAAGAGATACTTTCCAGATTGTTGGGTTTTCTGAGAAACCATAAGGATTTTGGTTGGGATCTACTACAGGGGGCTGTGCTGTCGCACAGAATTTTTTAAAGATACCATCGGCAATCTCATAGGAGATGTCGTTGGGGTTCTCTTCTTTATCCTCTGCAAAAACCGGACGAATACCTTCAAGGAAATCCTCGTACCCAAAAGACTGATGGAAGGTAGTGAACTCAATCCGCCCATCCTGCCGGTACTGCCGATACCGTTTCAAAACCTCTTCGTGGTTTTCTGCCTGGATATCCTTCAGCAATTTTCCTTCTATGATCGACACAGCATAGTTGACGGTCTGGTAGGTCTTTCCCGTCCCGGGAGGGCCATAAAGAATTGTATTCTTTGCAAAGGGCATTGGTTTATTCACCTCTATCGGCGGCAGACGTTTCAATGCATCTGCTAATTCATCACGAAGTTTCCAGGAGTATGTACCAGGCTGATCCTGGAGCGCTGTACGCCCCACAAACAGAATCGGCCACCATTTCTGATCGTTGTTTTCATTCTGAACCAAGGGGCAGCCCGTTTTTTCCTGCACTCTTCGGGCAAGCTGAACCATACTGCCGTTATAATGAGCAGACGTATCCCCTAATGTTAGACTCAGCTGTTTGCAGGTCGCCTCTCCGCCTGCCTGTTGAATGGCTTTCAGGATTTGCAAATTTTCCACTGTGCAGACTGTTCTGTCCGCAAGAAGTTCCAACCACTGTTCCGTGTTGATCTCCGGATCATACTCTGCCAAGGAGGGCCAATAATCGCTTTTATTCAACTGGCTTCCAAAGTAGATGATATCGTCGGCTAACAGATGATGTTCAGCGTCCGGATAATATTCACGCCCCAACTCGGCTCGCTTGATCTGGAACATATTCAGCAGCTCGCTGTCTTGCTGAACACAGGAGAGGACCCGGTTGGCAACCTCCTGATAAGTGAGGATATTCTGGGTATCTCCCTTTTTGCAGGTGTCATTCAAGCCCGTTTCTTCCAGGAAAGCCTTAAGTTTACCGTATTGATAGAGGAAATACCGGTCGGGCTGCGCAAAAAACAGATAGGTGCAAATGGTGCGGTCCCCTTGATAATGCTGCTTCATGCTTTCTTTGAACTGATACTTGGCTAACAGGGTATCCGCACTTTGCTTAAAGTTTTGGATCTGCTCGACAATATCCGCTCTGGGAGCCAAGAGCTGCTGAAACATAGAGCGGACCATATCAGGCTCCTTTCCCGCAAAAAATGTGATCATCTTACAGGGAAACGAGTAATTGGTGTCCAGCAGATTTCCCGCCTGGGCCAAGGATTCCTTCAGCATTTCTGCAAAATCGGCTTTCTCTGGATTCCAATGCTCCTGGAAACATTGGACTGCCCGCCACTTATACGCTTCTTCCGGAAACCAGGCGGCAAAGGATTCCTTGTATTGGCTGACAACACGACGGATGGGATCGGCAGACAGCTCCCAAGCTGCCATATCCAGAATCCGATAATTTTTGAAGGAGAAATTGGCATCCCGAAAATCTTTGATTTTCCGGCAGTTATCTATATAAGCTTCCAGTTTGCCCCGGGATTTGAGTTCAATCCCCAGTGCCGCAAAAATATCCTCACTGCCCACATTGCTGTTGATGACAGGGAAGGTAAGCGGTTTTAAGCAGTGCAGTATCACAGAGGCTGCCGCGGCCTGCATCCCGCGGAACGATTTCGTCAGCACCGATGCGGCACGCTGAAACATCTCCTCATCGTCCGTCATATCCAGAAGATCCACGCACATCCGGATAAAAGCGCGCACGGATTGGATATCTGTCTTGCCCTGGAACGAGTAAAAACCAGTACCAAACATTCCAATATGGCCTGTTCCGGAGACCGCTTTTTCCTGGTGCTTGTACACGCCAGCGTCCGCCCGGCTTTTCAGGTCATCAATCAAATGGTCCAATTCTTGTTTGCGCACCTCGGGCAGATGCGTTGCATGGACAGCTTCATGCTTTTTGTCATAGCTGTGCCGCCATGTTCCAATGCACATGAGATAAATGGCATTAAGATCCTGGTAGTCCAGCGTGGCTTCATCCACATCGCGATAGGCGGACGCAATCGCACGCACCAGTTCATAGCTGCCGTCGTGTACATCCGGTGACAGCTCGGGGGTACTTTTCAGTTTTTTCAATATCTCTTGATTCATTTGAGGTCACCCTCCGTTTGTGCGGCCTGGAATCGGCCATAATACTGCTCCAACTTCTCATCGCAGATCCGCTCGATCTCCTGTTTCTCCTCCCGGGTCAGCTTCTTCCAGACGGACTCGTCCACCTGGATCACGCCCAGGGTTTTGGTGTGATGGAGCATCTGCATATCCTCAAACCGCTTGAAGGGGTTGGAGAGGATATTCCGCTGGGCCTGGGCGTCAGTATAGCCGCCCTTGGCGTAGATGCTGTTGGCTTTTTCCACCACCAGTCCTGCCGCTCTGCGGGCCTCGTAGAACTCCCGGAAGTAGGTCACGATATCACTGAGCTTCACCCGGCCTTTGTCGTCAGCAAACAGCAGCACTGCTTTGAGAAGTACCGGCTTGTAGGAGTAGCTCATGTCCATTTGCCGCACCATATCCAGAAACAGATCCTTGCGGTTGGAGTCGTCAATGAGCGTCCAGCCGTACTGTTTCGCATACTTCTGGAGGGTTTCCTCTTTGAAGTACTTGAAGGTCCGGTGTTCACTCATGGGTACCACCAGGTCGGGTACCAGCAGACCGTCCCGGACATACCGCTCGATGGTCTCCGTCTGCACGTCCACTCGTCGGACAAACTCCATCTGGGAGATCATGCCGGCGGCTTCTTCCTGCCAGTTGAAGATGTCCACCAATTCATAGTCCAGGGCGTCCACCGGCCAGTCGATGAGGGCATCCGGGCGCTCGCCCCGGTCGTAGAGGCCCTGTTCGGCGGTTTTCTGCTGTTTGGTGCCCAACACCAGAGCGCCGGGCTTGTACTCCTTCAACCGGAACAGCCGGTGCATGGAGTAGGGCATGTTGTACTGGCTGGCGTTGTCAACGAAGTCAAACACCATCAGGCTCTCCTTGCCGGGGGACAGCCGCATGCCGCGGCCCAACTGCTGG
>ULQT01001900.1_pt1 | contig 14228 bp, 9 predicted proteins | sample 1954791 | NCBI WGS metagenome assembly ULQT01 (sample SAMEA4835663, study PRJEB28245) | human gut metagenome | biome: gut microbiome; material: fecal sample | place: Denmark | collected 2008 | reverse complement strand
CCCTGATAAAAAAGCACTTGTGTCTCTGTTTCATCCAGCACCTCACTTAATTTCTTATAATACTTTTCAAAATTTTCAGCTCCCCATTTTTTCTTCAATTCTTCCGGTGTCAGATATGCCTCTTTGAACACAACATCCTGTGCAGCCTGCTGATACAGCATGGTACGAATTACTACTGCCTGTGCCTTCAGCGCCTCTTTTTCATAGGATGCAGGCATTGTTTTCCCTAAAATTCCCATCATGTATTCTGTCCACGGAACCGTCCTTACAGTCTTCTCACCATCCGGATCTTCTGTTTCTGTCTGAACACACGTTTCCTGCGACATTCCCAGTACATCGATTCCGTTTACAAAAACTGTGACTACATAGGGAAGCAATAACAGGATTGTCAAAAACGCTCCCGCTGATTTTAGTTTTTGATGTTTTATCTTCATAAAAAACCTCCATGATGCAGTATATGCACCATGGAGGTCTGATATCCTTCTATTCTTCTGCAGATGGTTTGTCATCTGTTTTCGGTTCTTCTTTTGTCCCGCCATACGTATAGCTGGAAGTCATCTGCTCATGCTCCGGTCTTGGCGGTTCTTCCACCCTGCGGTATTCTCCCGGGATGATCTCTTCGTCTACTTTCTTAAACTCTCCGTCTACCGGATCCGCTGTATTCTGATCTTCTGCAGGCGTTTCCTCCTGCTTCGGCGCAGGAGCAGCCGGTATCTCTTCCGATGTCTGCCGCGGCATCTCAGGTGCCGGCGCGATCGGCGGAGGTGTTCCCAGATCCGGTTCTTTTCCCGGATTATACGGACGATTCCGCATCACAAACAGACAAATGGATTCATACAGCGGAAGTAATACTCCCAGAACCGCATGTGCAACTGCCATTCCCGGTGTTGTAAATTTCTCATAAATCTGACGGTTTACAAGAATTCGAAGCACACTGTAGACTGCATTGTACACTGTAAAAAATACAATGACGATAACTGTCACGATAATGATTCCTGTCACTGCGCCAAAGCTAAAGCCGCCGTAAGATGAGAAAACCACACCAAATCCAAGCACTACCCATATGACCACATACAGGATACCGGTAACGATGGAAGAAATAAATGGCAGTACGATCAGCCAGATTCCCGGATTCTTGATCTGTTTATTTTTCAGATGTACCGTTCCGCCAAGCTCTCCCTGAAGGTACGTTCTGGCAAATGGTACAAACGCCAGCCATGGATAATCCATTCCTTCTCTTTTTGCCATGTTGTACATTCCGATTCCGCGGAAAATATAGTTTACGACCGCAACGGTCAGTCCAACCAGTAATATGATCAGATAAAACATCAAAATTCCTGTCAGAATACTGCCTCCCACCTCATGAGTGGACGGAGTATCATAATACCCAAACTCTTCGTATGGTATTTCACTGTAAAATCCCATAGGCTTCCTCCTATTCTTCTGCCGGTTCTACAACAACCTTCTCCAGTTTCCAGATATCCGTTACATACTCTTCGATCGTTCTGTCGGAAGTAAATTTTCCACTGCAGGCAGTGTTCATCATCGCCATTTTAGACCATCTGTCCTTATCTTTGTATGCTTCTTCTACTTTCTTCTGTGCTTCCGCATAGGAACGGAAATCTTTCAAAATAAAGTACGTATCTGCTCTGTCTGTACACTGTGTATTCAAAAGTGAGTTATACAGATCCTTGTACATCTCATGATCCCCATTTGCGTAGGTACCATCCATCAGCTGATCCACAACTCGCTTAATCTCCCAGTCATTGAAATAAATCTCTGTCGGATTGTATCCACCGTGATTTTCATAGTTGATAACTTCTTCTGAACTGAGTCCGAAGATAAATGCATTTTCAATGCCGACTTCATCCACAATCTCTACGTTGGCTCCGTCCATCGTACCCAATGTCGGCGCACCGTTGAGCATGAATTTCATATTTCCGGTACCGGAAGCTTCTTTGGAAGCTGTAGAAATCTGCTCACTGACATCTGCTGCCGCAAATAAAAGCTCTGCGTTGGATACACGGTAATCTTCGATAAATACAACTTTTAATTTGCCGTTGATGCTTCTGTCATTATTGACTACATCTGCTACGGAGTTGATCAGTTTGATCGTCTCTTTTGCACGTTTATATCCGGCCGCTGCTTTTGCTCCGAAAATAAAGGTTCTCGGATAGAAGCTCACCTCCGGATGTTCTTTGATCTGATTGTACAGATACATTACATGCATGATATTTAACAACTGACGTTTGTACTCATGAAGACGTTTTACCTGTACATCAAAAATTGAATTCGGATCTACTTCAATTCCGTTGTGTTTTTTGATATACGCTGCCAAACGGACTTTGTTGCGGTATTTGATCTCCATGAACTCTTTTCTCGCCTGCTCATCATCTACATAGGCTTTCAGCTTTCCGATCTGGGCAAGATCAGTGATCCAGCCGTCTCCGATCTTATCCGTGATCCAGTCTGCAAGCAGCTGATTTCCGTGAAGCAAAAATCTTCTCTGCGTGATTCCATTCGTCTTGTTATTAAATTTCTCCGGCATCATCTCATAGAAGTCTTTTAACTCTTGGTGTTTGAGGATTTCCGTATGGAGCTTTGCAACACCATTGACAGAATATCCTGCAATGATCGCCATATGTGCCATTCTTACCTGACCATCATAGAGAATTGCCATCTTGCGTACCTTCTCTTCATTTCCAGGATATTTTGCACGCACCTCAATCAGGAATCTTCTGTCAATCTCCTGTACGATCTGATAAATACGCGGAAGCAGTCTGGAGAACAGATCAATCGGCCATTTTTCCAAAGCTTCTGACATAATCGTATGGTTCGTATATGCACAGGTCTTTGTTGTCACATCCCATGCTTCCTCCCATGTGAGCCCTTCCTGATCGATGAGAAGACGCATCAGCTCCGGCACTGCCACGGTCGGGTGGGTATCATTCATCTGAATCGCTACCTTTTCGTAGAGTTTACGCACATCACTGTGTTTCTTTTTATACTTTTCAAGCATTGTCTGCAAGCTTGCGGAAATAAAGAAATACTGCTGTTTCAGACGAAGCTCTTTTCCTGCATAGTGATTGTCATTCGGATACAATACATCTACGATCAGTTTTGCAAGATTCTCCTGCTCTACGGATTTGTGATAATCTCCTCTGTCAAATGCGTCCAGCTGGAAATCTGTGATCGCCTTTGCATCCCACACACGCAGTGTATTGACTACGTGATTACCGTATCCCACGATCGGCATATCATATGGGATTGCAAGTACGGATTCATAATTTTCCTGTACAAAGATATCTTTTCCTGTCTCCGGATCTTTGTCAAAATGTACATTTCCTCCGAAGCGCACTTCTTTTGCATATTCCTCGCGGCGCAGCTCAAACGGATTTCCTTCTTTGAGCCAGTTATCAGGTGTCTCCACCTGATAACCATTTTCTATTTTCTGCTTAAACATTCCATAGCGGTAACGGATTCCACATCCGTATGCCGGATAATTCAAAGTGGACAATGAATCCAGAAAACATGCTGCAAGTCTTCCGAGTCCTCCGTTTCCAAGTGCTGCGTCCGGCTCTTCATCCTCAACAACGTTCAGATCGATGTCCATCTCTTCCAGTGCTTCTTTGACCTCTTTGTATGCTGTCATATTGATCAGGTTATTGCCAAGCGCACGTCCCATCAGAAACTCCATGGACATATAGTAGACGGTCTTTGCATCTGCTTCATCATAAGCCTTCTGCGTAGCGATCCAGTCATCCATAATAATATCTTTTACGGCATAGGAAACTGCCTGAAATATCTGCTGTGGAGATGCTTCAGCAATATTTTTCCGATACAGAGTCCTTACATTTTCCCTGACTGCCTCTTTAAATGTTTCCTTTTCAAAACGTTTGCTGTACATGTCGACTATCTCCCTTCTTTTTCGACTCCCATGAAAACAGCTTCTCCATTAATCTTCCATTCTTTTACGAATCCGGCCGGCTCTGCTTTTTCTGCAGAAACTGCCAGAACCTCAGAACAGATCTGTGTACCGTTCGCTGCGAAGACTGCCTCTGCCTTTTCGCTTCCTTTGTAGGTCACTTTGATCTTATCCATCACTTCAAATCCGGCTTCTTTTCTCATTGTCTGGATCTTACTGATGATCTCTCTTACAAATCCTTCCTCCAGAAGCTCTTCTGTCAGATTTGTATCCAGAACAACTGTGATTCCATTGTCATTTTCAGAAACATATCCTTCAATCTGTGCAGTATCGATCAACAAATCTTCTTTGAACAGTGTTACTTCCTGTCCGTTAATATCCAGTTTCAGAGAACCTGTTTCGTTAATCTCATCCATTGCTGCATTGCCATCGAGCTGGTCTAACGCAGCTTTGATTCCACCCAACATTTTACCATATTTTGGTCCGACTGTCTTTAACTGTGGTTTAAAACTATAAGAAGTAAAGTCTCTTACATCATCTGTAAATTTTACATTTTTTACATTCAGCTCATCTGCCACGATCTCCTGATAAAATTCCGGCAGATCGAATCCTGCTTTCACGAACATCTGTCCGATCGGCTGACGGTTTTTGATGTTGGATGCGTTACGGCATGCACGGCCCATGACAACCAGTTTTAATACATTGTCCATATCTGCTTCCAGTTTTTCATCGATCAGTTCGTTCTGAACCTCCGGATAATCACAAAGGTGGATACTTTCCGGAGCGGATGCATCAACACTCTTCACCAGGTTCTGGTAGATTTCTTCTGTCATGAACGGGATCATCGGCGCAGCAACTTTCGATACTGTCACAAGCGCAGTGTACAATGTCATGTACGCATTGATCTTATCCTGTTCCATTCCTTTTGCCCAGAAACGCTCACGGCTTCTTCTGACATACCAGTTACTCATGTCATCCACGAAATCCTGCAGTGCTCTTGCACTTTCCGGAATTCTGTAGTTTGCCAGATGCTCATCCACTGTTTTTGTCAGTGTATTCAGTTTGGACAGAAGCCATTTATCCATGACTCCTAATTTATCATATTCCAGTGTATATTTTGTTGCGTCAAATCCATCAATATTTGCATACAGTACGAAGAATGCGTATGTGTTCCACAGAGTTCCCATGAATTTACGCTGTCCTTCTACAACTGCTTTTCCGTGGAAACGGTTTGGAAGCCATGGTGCACTGTTGCTGTAGAAGTACCAGCGGATCGCATCTGCTCCGTATGTCTCCAGTGCGTCAAACGGATCGACCGCATTTCCTTTGGACTTACTCATCTTCTGTCCATTCTCATCCTGCACATGTCCGAGAACAATAACGTTCTTGTATGGCGCTTTGTTGAACAGCAATGTGGAAATCGCAAGCAAAGAGTAGAACCATCCTCTTGTCTGGTCTACCGCCTCGGAGATAAAGTCTGCCGGGAACTGCTGTTTGAATAAATCTTCGTTCTCAAACGGATAGTGGTGCTGTGCAAACGGCATGGAACCACTGTCAAACCAACAGTCGATCACTTCCGGTACACGGTGCATCTGTTTTCCACACTCTGGACAAGTAATCGTCACATCGTCGATATATGGGCGGTGCAGTTCGATATCATCCGGACAGTTATCAGACATCTCTTTTAATTCTGCAATGCTTCCAATAGAGTGCATGTGTCCGCATTCACACTCCCAAATATTCAGCGGTGTTCCCCAGTAACGGTTACGGCTGATTCCCCAGTCCTGAACATTCTCAAGCCAGTCTCCGAAACGTCCTTTTCCAATACTTTCCGGAATCCAGTTGATCGTGTTGTTATTTGCGATCAGGTCATCTTTTACAGCCGTCATTTTGATGAACCAGGACTCACGTGCGTAGTAGATCAGCGGAGTATCACATCTCCAGCAGTGCGGATAGCTGTGCTCAAATTTCGGAGCGTCAAAGAGAAGCCCTCTCTCATCCAAATCTTTGAGTACCATCGGATCTGCTTTTTTCACAAATACTCCTGCAAACGGAGTCTCTGCTGCCATATCACCTTTTTCATCAACAAGCTGTACAAACGGGAGCTCGTAATTTCTTCCGACATTCGCATCGTCTTCACCAAATGCAGGCGCAATGTGAACCACTCCGGTACCGTCTGTCAGTGTAACGTAATTATCACATGTCACATAAAATGCTTTTTTGTGCTGTTTCTCTGCACTGTCAGCTGCACACTGGTACAATGGCTCATACTCTTTGTATTCCAGATCTTTTCCTACATATGTCTCCAGAACCTCATAAGCCGGTGTTCCTTCTTCTGCAAGCTTTCCAAGAACCGTATCAAGAAGCGCCTCTGCCATGTAATATACATAACCGTCTGCTGCTTTTACTTTTACATAAGTCTCACTTGGATTTACACAAAGCGCCAGGTTTGACGGCAGTGTCCAAGGAGTTGTTGTCCATGCCAGAATGTATGCGTCTTCGTCTTTTACCTTAAATCTTACGATTGCGGAACGCTCTTTCACATCCTTGTATCCCTGTGCCACTTCCTGTGCAGACAACGGAGTTCCGCAGCGAGGGCAGTAAGGTACAATCTTAAATCCTTTGTAGAGGAGCTTTTTGTCCCAGATCTGTTTCAATGCCCACCACTCGGATTCGATAAAATTATTGTCGTATGTTACATAAGGATGCTCCATATCTGCCCAGAATCCAACCGTGCTGGAGAAATCCTCCCACATTCCTTTGTATTTCCATACGCTCTCTTTACATTTGTCGATAAACGGCTCCAATCCGTATCCTTCAATCTGATCTTTTCCGTCCAGACCAAGCAGCTTTTCTACTTCCAGCTCTACCGGCAGACCATGGGTATCCCATCCTGCTTTACGAGGAACCTTATATCCCTTCATTGTGCGGTATCTCGGGATCATATCTTTGATAACACGTGTCAGAACGTGACCGATATGCGGTTTTCCATTTGCTGTCGGAGGTCCGTCATAAAAGGTGTATTCCGGACATCCTTCTTTTTCCTCCATACTTTTCTGGAAGATATCATGCTCTTTCCAGAATGCTTCAACTTCTTTTTCACGTCCTACGAAATTCATATCCGTGGAAACTTTCTTATACATAGCGCTTTTCCTTTCTACTACTTTTTCATTATCGTGTTGCTGTCTATGCTGTACAGGACTCTGTGCTGCCTTGCTTTTTATAAAAAAAACTTCCGTCCTGTAATAGGACGAAAGTTTAAAATTCTTACGTTAACCACCTGTTACAACATACTTGGATATCCTCTGCAATATCCGTTATATGCGTTCCTTTAACGGCGGAACCCCGTCAGCCTTTACTTCTTACGTTTCAAGGACTGCAGCTCGAAAGTGATCTTCGGAAAAATCTTACTGGTACCGGACTCACACCGCCGCCGGCTCGCTGAAACGTTCAGAAAAATCCTACTCTCTTTGTCATCGCCTTTTTTTATTAAAATACAAAATTATTATAAGAAGAAACTTTGGAATAGTCAAGGGGTTCTGAAGGAAAGGCTTTGATTTCCTCGTGATTATGCAAATTGACTTGTATAAAGCGCTTGATACTTTTCACCCTTTTGCATCAATTCCTCATGGGTTCCAATTTCTTTGATATCACCATCTTCCATATAAAGAATGACATCTGCATCTCGAATGGTAGATAACCGATGTGCAATTACAAAACTGGTTCGCCCTCTCATCAACTCTTCCATTGCTTTTTGTATTTTTACTTCCGTATGCGTATCTACATTGCTGGTAGCTTCATCCAGGATCATAATTTCCGGATCCGATGCAAGGGCTCTTGCAATCGTCAAAAGCTGACGTTCACCCTGGGAAATATTTTCCGCTCCATGCTCCAAAATCATATCATATCCTCCGGGAAGCGTTTTTATAAAGCTATGAGCACACGCCGACTTTGCACTGGATATCACAGTTTCCCGCTGCATGTTCTCCTCTGCATAACCAATATTTTCCGCAATTGTTCCCTCAAACAGCCAGGTATCCTGCAGAACCATTCCAAATCGACTTCTCAATTCTTTTCTGGACATTTCTCGAATATCCACTCCATCTACCAGAATTTTTCCGCTATTAATTTCATAAAATCGCATCAACAAGTTGATCAGTGTTGTTTTTCCTGCTCCGGTCGGCCCAACAATCGCAACCTTTTGTCCTGGTTTTATCGTCACATCAATTCCTTTCATTAACAAAGAATCCGGTGTATAGCCGAATGCGACATTTTGGAAGGAAACACTCCCTTTACAGTTTTGTGGTATCACGCAATGGTTTGATTCCGGAATTTCTTCTTCAGCATCCAATAATGCAAAAATTCGCTTTCCTGCTGCAGCTGCTGCTCCAAAACTGCCAGCCATTCCTGCAATGGAAGAAAACGGTTCTGCAAACTTTCTTGTATATTCCAGCATGGCCTGCACATTTCCAATTGCAATTCGCCCTGCAATTGCACCGATACACCCCAGACCCGCACAAAGCACATACCCGACGTCATTGACAACCGTGGTAATTGGCGTAACCGCTCCTGCCGTTGTTTCTGCCTTGAATGCACTTTGACGAAGCTGCTCATTTAGCTCTTCAAAAGCCGCCTGCGCTCGCTTTTGATAATGAAACGTTTGTACAACCTGGTGTCCATGATATATCTCCTCAATGTATCCATTTAATGTTCCCAGCAACTGTTGTTGACGGTTATAATAAGTTCCACTTAATTTCATCATTTTAGCCGCACTCAGCAATGACAGCGGCACTAAAATGATCGGAATCACGGACAATTTTGGACTAATAGACACCATCATCAAGAAAATCCCTGCTGCAGTCACTGCCTGCGTCACAATTGCCGTCAAATTTTGGCTCATTGTATTATTAATGGTATCCACATCATTTGTAATCACACTTAAAATATCTCCATGCGTATGTGTGTCATAATACTCTAATTTCAATCGATGCATTTTATCGTCAATATCCTGCCGCAGCGTTTCCATAACCCCTGCTGTAATTTTAGCCATTCCAAATCCTTGTAACAGTGAAAAAATTTGCGAAATAAAATACAGTCCGATCAATATCAATAGCAGTGTTCCTATCGTTTTCCAATAAAATCTACCATCCTGAATACTTGCAAATAATGTTGTTGTAATTTCTCCGATTACAAACGGCGCCAATACCATAAAGATGGTACTGATTCCTGCAAAAACCAAAACCATACAAAGCCGCAGACGATATTTTTTCAAATAACCAAGCAAGCGCCTAAAGACATGCTGATTGTTCATCCTTCCCGTTCTCCTCTCCCAATTGTATACTCGCGATTTCCCGATACAACGTACAAGTTTGCAGCAGCTCTTTGTGTGTTCCCTGCCCCACAATACGCCCGTCATCAATGACCAGAATCTGATCTGCATCCATAATCGTACTAATGCGTTGTGCAACGATAATAACCGTTGCTTCTCCCATTGCCTCTCTCAAATTTTGCCGCAGTTGTCTTTCTGTTTTCATATCCAAAGCAGAAAAGCTGTCATCAAACACATAGATTTCCGGCTGCTTCATGACCGCTCTTGCAATTGCCATTCGCTGTCTTTGCCCTCCGGAAAAATTAGTTCCTCCCTGTGCAACATGTGCATGATATTGCTGCGGTTTCTTCTGAATAAATTCTGCCGCACATGCAATTTCAGCGGCCCGATTCCACTCCTCTGCTGTACCATGTTCCTTCCCAAAATTGAGATTTGACCCAATATCGCCTGAAAACAATACATTTTTCTGTGGTACATATCCAATTAGTGCTCTTAAATCCTGCAGTCGGTATTCCCTCGCATCGATTCCATCAATTAAGACTTCTCCTGCGGTTGGATCGTACAATCTGGGAATCAATTTTAAAATACTGGACTTTCCTCGTCCCGTACCACCAATAATCGCAGTTACTTCTCCTGGTTTTGATTCAAAACTAATTCCTTTTAATACTTCCTCCTCCGCATCTGGATAAGAAAATGTTACATTTCGAAACTCTACCGTGGCACGTAATGGACGATTTTCAACCAAAGCTTTTCCATCAACAATCCTGCTTTCCGTTTGCAATACCTCTGCGACTCTTCCAGCACATGCATATGTGGTAGGAAACATCATCACCACCATTGCAAATAACATCACAGCCATCAACACCATGCTGATATACTGGCTGTTCGCTACTAAAAAGCCAACCTCCATTGTTCCGCTTTCTACATAACCCGCTCCCATCCCAAGCACAGCCACTGTTGTCATCCCAAATACTACATTGATCGTCGGCAAAAGCCAACTTGTGATCTTTCCTGTAGTCATTGCCGTATTGGCATAGTCCTGATTTGCCACATGAAATCTCTCACTCTCTTTTTGCTGTTTGTTAAATGCCCGAATTACTCGCACACCCTCCAAAGATTCCAAAAACAGACCATTGATCTGATCTAATTTCTTTCGAAGTTTTACAGAATATTTTGAAGCAAATATAACAATCACTCCAAGACCTAACAACAATACTGGAATTGCTACAACCAGGATAATGCTTACCTTTCCTCCCGTTCCAGCAGAAAACACCAGCCCTGCAATTGCCATCATAGGCGCTAAAATCCCAATACGAAGCAGCATCGTCAAAAAATTTTGTATATTAGTAATATCTGAAGTACTTCGTGTCACAAGACTGGCTGTTCCAAATTGATCCAATTCAGCAGAAGAAAAACTCTGGACTTTTGTAAATACCTCTGCCCTCAGTTTTGCTGCAAATTCTGTAGAAATCCGCGAAGCAATTTTCACAGATACAAAATTCAAAATACAGGCAAATACACAAATTCCACACATCAGTGCCATAAATATCAAAATACTTCGGTGTTCCTGTTTTGCTACCCCTTTATTGATCATCTGTGCCAAAAGAGATGGAAGGAGCATTTCCCCTACTGAAGAGAAGAAAATAAAGACTGCCAGTATTCCAATTTGTTTTTTTTGTAATGTTACTTTCGAAAAAATTGTCTTCATAACCGTCTCCTTCTAATTGACCAGTTGAATCTTAGATAAACGGAAGAATAATGCTCCCAATGCATATTTTTGTAAACTAAGATATTCTTCAGGTGTCACCATTCCCCCATAATTTAGCACTTCCATGGCACCACTCGCTCCCTGAATAAAAATTCCAGAAGACGTAAATCCATTTTTTAAATAAAATTTTCTTCTGGCAATTCTCTGCTCTTTATTCTCCGCCTCGTCTTCCAGACGTTCAATTAGTAAAACAACTTTTTTCCCGCTAAATCTTTGGCAGATATCCTGCAACATCCGGCTTCCCGTCCCCCGACTCCTGGTTTTTGCAGATACTGCCAGATAATCTACCATAATCATATTCTTAAAAGGAATCACAACAATAAATCCTTGTACTGCATTGTTTACGGTTTCTACAAAAATTTGTACTTTTCCACATTTTACAGAATGTTGCAAAACCCAAAATGGTTTCCGTTCTTTTTGAGGAAATGCCTCTATATAAATGTTACGGATTTCCTGCCACTGATTTTTTTCTACGCTTGAAGCTATCATGCTTTTACTCCTTTTCCTTGTTTTTTTCTTTTGCATGAAGTATCATAATATGTACAGTAACTGTACAGTCAAGAGGTGATTCTATGAAAAATAAAAAATATTTGTTTTCATCTGGAGAATTTGCCAGATTAAATGGGATTAACAAACGTACGCTCCATTATTACAATGATATTGGCTTATTCTGTCCGGAAGTCATTGGAGAGAATGGATATCATTATTACACCTGTTTTCAAACCGTACAGCTGGAGTTAATTCTTACCTTACGGCGAATTGGATTGTCGATTGATGATATCAAATCCTACGTCAATCACTCTTCTGAAGTACCCTTCCACGAAATTCTGGATAACAAAAAAAAGCTGATCGATCATTCGATCAACCAACTGTTAGCAGCAAAATCATTTTTACAGCAAAAATCAGATAAACTGAAATTAAGCCTAACGGCAGAGCATGGAAAAATAGAAGAAATCCAACTCCCTGCTCAACGTATTCTACACTCTTCCCCTATTACAGGCAATTATGATGATCATGATTTTTTAATTGCTGCTGAATTTTCGCTTCGTCTGAAAAAAGCATTCGGACTTTATGATAATTTTGGCAGCCGTATATCTGCTCAGTCTATTTTAGATGGGAAATTTCATCAATATGATGCTTTTTTTGCATATGGCCATGCAGATGTAGAAGACTACGATGAAATACGTCCCGCCGGAAACTATCTTCAAACATTTTGTATCGGCGATTGGGACAAACTGCAAGAAGTGTATCAGTCTATCCTTTCTTATACAGAAAAACATCATTACACTTTATACGGGTATTTTTATGAAGAAGGCTTAAACGAACTATCCATTCGCAAAGAGGCCGATTATATTACGATGATTACAGTTGCTTATCAAAAATAACACATATTTCTTTTTAGGAGTGATCAAACATTGACGTTACAACAATTAAGATACATTGTCACAATTGCAGAAACTGGAAATATTACAGAAGCCGCAAGACGACTTTTTGTTTCACAGCCAAGCTTAACAAATTCTGTTCACGACTTAGAAACAGAATTTCAACTTACTATTTTTAATCTAAAAAAATGCCTACGGCATCTCCGCTCCCCCGCCCCTCAATCTTGAGGGGTAAGGGCTTGCTTTCTCTCCTACTTTGTTTCATAATAATCTTATGAATGTGATACAGAAGATGCTCAGAGATTATTATGAAATAATTGAATACGATTTAAAACCAAGACCTGTTGTAATGGAAAACATCGAAAAAGTAATTAACTGTGGCGATCCTTCCTATGGTGGCGCCATGTATATCTGCACACATTGTAAAAATTGGAAATTTGTCCCTTTCCGTTGCCACAGTCGTTTTTGTCCTACCTGTGGCAATAAATATGCCATGGAACGCACTACCAGTATGTCTTTTAAACTCGTGAATGTGAATCATCGACATTGCGTTTTTACCATTGATGAAAATCTCAGGGACTTCTTTCTCAATGACCGGTCTCTGCTCAACTGTCTTTTTCACGCGGTGAACAGTGTCATCTCTCGTATGTTTTTTCAACTGAATAAATCCAAAAACTTTACCCCAGGCTTTATCATGGTCTTACACACTTTCGGCAGAGACCTCAAATGGAACCCTCATATTCACTGTCTCATCTCGGAAGGGGGATTTAGCGATGATGGTTTCTGGCGCCATGTCAAATATTTTAACTACAACTTTCTTCGCAATGCCTTCCGTACCGCTCTACTGAATGAAATGGAGACGATCATTGGTCCTTCGTTTAAAAAGGTGAAATCCAGATGTTACCGTGAACATAAACAAGGATTCTACGTTTATGCAAAGCCGAATCTTTGTGACCCTAAGAACGTTATCAAATACATCGGGCGTTATCTTGGCCGTCCTGTCATTGCTACATCCAGAATCGACAACTATGATGGGGATACTGTTACTTTCCATTACAATCGCCATGAGGATAATAAATACATAGAAGAAACTCTTCCTGCCATTGATTTCATCAAAAGATTAATCCGCTATATCCACGAGAAACACTTCAAAATGATTCGATATGGCGGCTTATATGCCAGACACAGGGAAATCGATAAAACCCTTCTTCGTGCGATTTCTAAAAATAAGCATCGTATTTATCGAAATTTCAATCAATGGAGGACCGCCATCCTGCTCTCCTTTGGCTATGATCCTTTAGAATGTCCCGATTGCAAACACAAAATGGTGTTACTTGAACTTTATTACAAACACAAACGCGTACCTCTCGAAGAACTCTATGAGAAAGTAATGTCCAACTCTCTCGGAAAACGTTCTTCTGCATGATTTCTTTTTTTATATTCTATGCTATAATCCTCTGTAAGGAGGACAAGAACATGAAACCTAATATCGAGGAATTACGCAAAAAATACATGGATCATCCACCGGAAGGATTCACATCTGAGGACATTCGCAATATGAGCGAAGATGAACTTCTGGATATGGATTATTTCTTAAATGAAGATGACTTATTTTCCGATGAGGCTGGTGTAGAAGGTTTTTATATCTTTTAACCAGTGCCATCTCTTTATCATGCTCGCTTTTATGCGGGCTTTTTTCATTCATGAATCTAACAAATATCGAACTTTCCTATAAAGCAAAAAAACAACACCTATCGGTGCTGCTCTCTCATTCCATCTATATATCCTGTACCTTCAAAACTGCATACAAAGAATCATCCTTTT
>ULQT01022941.1_pt1 | contig 14437 bp, 15 predicted proteins | sample 1954791 | NCBI WGS metagenome assembly ULQT01 (sample SAMEA4835663, study PRJEB28245) | human gut metagenome | biome: gut microbiome; material: fecal sample | place: Denmark | collected 2008 | reverse complement strand
CCGCAGCAGCCGGAGCGGCCTCCATATCGACCATTGAAAAGGCATCGGTTATTCTTGCCGTCATATCGGCAGCATTGCAGGTCGCAACGGCCATCGCCAACCTCTTCAATGACGATGACGCCAAGCAAGAGGAGATCGAGCACCTACAACGTCGCATCGACCAACTGCAATGGGAACTCGATAATGCCGATACCGTCCGCTTGCAGAATAATGTCGGGGATGCCGTACAGAAATTAAAGGGCATCTACGCCGAAACGACGGAAGAGGTATTGAGGCTGCACCTTACATCACAGCAGTACGGCAACGCATGGACGCGGATGATCGCCCGAATGCGGTACGATAACGAGGTTTACGAGAAATCCATCGAGAAGATCGCCGATGCGTATGCAAATGTAGCCTACACCGCCGATAAAGCTCTCGGAAGCCAAAGATATGACGAGGGCCGTAAACAACTCGAAAATCTTGCCGAGCAGCAGATACTCATTCAGAAACAGATCAATGAGGAGCAGAGCAAGAAAAAAACCGACCATGGCAAGATCGAGGAGTGGCAGCGACAGATTCAGGAGATCGCCGAAGAGATGGCTACCATCATCAACGAGATGCTGGAAGACATCATCGGCTACACCGCCGCCGACCTTGCCTCGGAACTCGGAGATGCGTTTTTCGAGGCGGCCAAGCAGGGCGAGGATGCTATGGAAGCATGGCATAAAAAGGTGAATGATATTGTCGCCGATGTCCTGCAAAGGATGCTCGTACAAAAATATTTAGAAGAGCGCATCGGAGGGATATTCGACAAATACAAAAAGCAATGGTTCGGCAATGACGGCACATTCAAAGGCATCGACGCCGTGATCGGTTCGATGAATGGCTTTGCCGGAGAACTCAATCAGGTCGGAGAAGAATTCAACGCGATCTATCAAGGTCTGTCCGATAGTCTCAAAAATTATTTTACGGGAGATGCCGAGCGCGAGGGAACGAGCAAGGGTATCACATCAGAGTCGCAAGATAGTGCTTTCGAGAGAAATGCCCGCCTGACAACCATTCAGGGGCATACCTATACCCTCGTACAGGGCATGAACGATCTGAACCGCACGGGCAATGCCGTACTCGACAAACTGACCGGAATCGAGAAGAATACCTCCGAGACCAATGAGAAACTCGATAAGGTTGATAAAAGTATCAAAGATGTTAAAAACATGGTCGATGAGATCGACCGGAGAGGATTAAAACTCCGAAGCTAATGCAAGCACTTATCAAGAAAATACAGGGAGAATGGAAAGCGGCCAAAGATGCCGCCCAAGCCCAATGCGCCAATAGCGGGCAATATGAAATGGCGGAGAAACTCGGAGCCTGCAATATGTTCAAAGGAGATGAAACGCTGGAAGAATTGATCGGACTGATGTTCTCCCCGCGAGGCATCGAATTTCTCACGACCTACAACTTCCCCAGCCTCGCCACTTTCAGGCGCTTCAAGAAATATCATCCGGAGCGTTTCGGCGTGTATATCGACAGCGGCAAAATCTCGCTTTCAGAGGCCCGAAAAGTCTTTTTGATAGGAGATACCACCGCAGAACTGAAATACAGCCAAACGGCCGGAAATCGGCTATTTCTGATGTGTGGAGCGAACGCCTCCGTCATCGCATCGGGGTATGCGGTCGTCAAGGTCGAAAAGGATAAGGATTCCGAGGTAAGTTACATCGTTCAGGACAACGCTAAAATTTTATGGTAGGCAAGCTGTTCATAGACGGGCTGGATGCGTTCAGCGAATACGGCATCTTCGTCGAACAGTACGGGTACAAAGCACTCGTACAGATGCCGTCATTCAAGAAATTGAGCAGCACCGAATGGCCCGAATATGACGGCGAAGAGGTCGATCTATCCGATCCCCTCCTTGATAGCAAAACATTTTCGATTCCGTTTTGCATTACCGATATTTTGGGCGCAAGCGACCTATTCGAGGTGCTCTCCGACGGCGCGTATCATGTTTTCAACTTTGTAGAACTCGCCAAGTCCTACAAATTACGGCTTATGACGAATCCGGCATTATCGGCAAATATCAAACTCGGAAAAATCACGCTGAATTTTGCCGATGATTTCCCGCCCGTCTATCCGACAGAGGACACGGACATCGAGAGCCTGAACGAGTATAATACGCTGCTGGATCAAGCTCCCTACGATGCAGCCCCGACGGGTTTCAAGCAAAACGGGTATGAGCTGGATGATGTCGATTTCTCCCGTTTCGGGGTTTATGTCCTCGACGATACGGATCGGAATATTCAGAAAGCCCCGAATGTCCGCGAAAATCTGAAAATAAGTACGGCCAATCGGCCGGGTGTGGTCTATGATGATGAGCAGGTTTTCTATAAGACGAAAGACGTTGCGCTGAAACTCTTTATCTATGCGGAAAACATCGCTCAATTTTGGGAACGCTGGTATTCGCTCTTTACCGCCCTGCTAAAACCCGAACTACGCAAGCTATACAACGACAACTCTTTGGAGGAGTATAATTGCTACTACAAAAGTAATTCGGTAACGCGATTCGATATTCGACGAAATGGGCGGGTTTGGTGCGAGTTCACCGTAACCCTGACATTCCCCGATTCGCGTCCCGATGGCAACTACTGCGTACTCGCAACAGAGGATGCAGAGGTCGTAATAACCGAGCCGGAAGAGGGTCTCATCGTATTTAGAGTACAGAATTAACGATACAAGGATATGATAAAAAAGAAAATATCGGAACTCCCCGAATGCACATCATTCAAAGGGTTATGGACTATCGGCGTCAATGCGCTCAACAAGAGTGTCAAGGTATCGCTCGACTATATCCAATCGGTTGTCGATGGAATGAAAACGGCGACGAAAGACGCGACCGCTGCAACCGACGCAGCATCGAAGAGCGCACAATCGGCTACCAATGCGGCAAAACAGGCACAGGAGGCGACCGATGCCGCGAATAAGGCCAAAACCGCAACAGAAGCAGCAACGAAAGAGGCCCAAACAGCGACCAATAATGCCAACTCCGCAACAAAGGCGGCCAATAAATCGGCATCTACCGCGAATATTGCCGCACAAGGGGCGCAAGCCGCTACGACCGCCGCCAATACCGCAACTACCAACGCCAACAATGCAACCACCGCCGCGATTGAGGCGAAAGAGGATTGCGAGGAGGTGATCGCTGCCGCTGCGGAATTGGAACCGCTGAATCTTGTGCCGACTGCAATGACGGTAGAATACCCCTCGCGCCTGCTGGTCGGCAATATGGCGGAGAATTTCATTCGCGCTACGCTCGCTCCGGCCAGCGTCAAGCCGAATGTATTATTCCTCGGCGACGATAAGGCCGTATCGGTAACTCCCGACGGACGCATCACGATCCTCGCCGCTGGAACCAGCATTATCCATGTCATCCCGACCTGCAACGTAGCCCTCTACAAGACGATTCAGATCAAAGTTTCGGAGCCTACGGTAAGGTTGGTTACGCTCTCGTCGATCCGCCTCACGGCAAACGGTAATTTCAGGTTCAATTAAAAACAACATCAAGCTATGGCAAGACAAGGTTACATCAGCGAATTTATGAATGGCGGGCGCATCCTCTCGCATGGCAAGATCGAGAGCCTCGCAGACGGTTTCAGCCTGCCGAATGACGCGCTGTTCTCGATCTACATCAGGCCCAAATACAGCAGCTCCACCGTGGACGCCGTATTGAGCGTGAAATGCTATCAAGACGACGAATTTTCCGACGCTCCGGTAGTGCTCAACGATTGGTCGCCGATGGCGATCAAGGCCATCGCGCCGAACGCGGATTTTCTCAACACCTATGACCTCTATTGGGGCGCAGGAACTTATGTCGAAAGCGTATGATCGCATCGGTATTCATATCTCTATCGCGGCGGCTTCGCCAATGGGCGGCATCCCGTAAGCAGAAGAAAATGCGGATGAATACCGCATCGTCGGTTATGTTCATCGCATCGAAAGGAAAAACGGTTTTCAAATTCTTAAACGACAAATAGCTATGACAACAGAACAAGAAGCAATCCTCGAACAGATTATCGAGGCTTTTCAGAATGGCAAGCGATTGAGCGACTTGCCCGATGTATCGGGAACCAACCCGTTCAACCTCATTTGCGAGGTATTGGAGGACGGCGAGAGCAAAAAGGCCGCGCTCGCAACGCTCCTGCCGTACATGGAGGAGGAATGCAGCTACGGTATCGAGTTCGACACCACCGTATCATCACCAGCCTGCACCCGTATCGGCAACCTCTCCCTGCACAAGAGCCTGCCGATCCACAGCCGGATGAAAGGCTGCCTACTCAACGATGACGGCGAGGTGGTGGAATACCTCAATCCGGCCAACTGGACGGGACAGACGCGCGACGGATCGCGGGGTCAGGTCATGGTCGAACTTCCCATGCACTACCGCAAATTCGAGACCGACGGAACGAAACGGCGAGTGCGCATCAGCGAATACCCCCTGCCCGGCTATCATCTCGTCGGGAAGAGATACGTTTCGGCGTATGAGGCAACCGTGCAGCGCAGCACAACGACCCTCTGCTCGGTCGTGAATATGGATGCCGACTACCGAGGCGGCAATAACAATACGGCGTATGACGGAACCTATCGCACGTTCCTCGGACGCCCGGCGACGGTTATCTCCCGTACCAATTTCCGTAATTACGCCCGCAAGCGCAAGTCAAGTTCGACGGAATGGAACTGCATGACCTACGACATTCACAAGGAGCTGTATTGGCTTTTCGTCATCGAATATGCCACGCTCAACTCGCAGGCGACGTTCAATGCGGCAAAGGACAGCAACGGTTATGCGCAGGGCGGCCTCGGAGCGGGCGTAACAAACATGACCGATTGGAACGGGTTCAATGGCTATTATCCGTTCGTACCGTGTGGCCATACCGACGAACTCGGAAATGGCACAGGCGAAGTAGCATACCCTGTCATCAATGAGGATAAATCGACCCGATGCACGGTCATGGTTCCGCGTTATCGGGGTGTCGAGAATCCTTTCGGCCATATTTGGCAATGGACGGATGGTATCAATATCCGTATCAGCCCAACCGAGGAGAACAGCGGCGACGGATTGAGCAAGGTATTCGTCTGCACCGATCCATCTAAATTCTCGGATAGCGGCTACGACGGCTATTCCCATGTAGGCAATGAGGCACGCACGGAAGCCTATGTCAAGGAGGTGATTTTCGGCGAGGGAGGCGAGATCATGCCCTCCGTCGTAGGAGGCGGTTCTTCGACCTATTTCTGCGACTACCACTATACCAACATCCCGACGACCGAAGCCTTGCGCGGTGTCCTGTTCGGCGGTGATGCGTATAACGGCGCGGATGCCGGGTTTGCGTCTGCGCATACGCATTGCACGCCCTCGTCTACGGCTGCGACTGTCGGGTCTCGCCTTTGCTTTATCCCCGCATAACGGATAACGGCACATAAAACACGTTCGGCCAATATTTTAACCAATTTACGACAATGGGAAACAATCAAAATCCGATGGAAGATGACGGCTCGCTGGATTTTCTGAAAATCCCCGCCGATGAAACCAACAAGCATTTCAACTGTCCCGAAACGACGCAGCAGAAATTGATTAACCTCACCTTTTGGGTCTGCGACTACATCGAGGGAGTGAAAACGAAGTTCGGATCAGACCGAACGCTCGTCAAGATCAAGATGAATCGAGACGACCCCGACCGCGATGCACGCAAGTTTTTCACCAATTCGAGGGAAATCAAGTACGTCCTCGCCAAGATTCGGGAGATGGATAAATTTCCCCGCAGGGTAACGATGCGGGCATCGGGAACGCGGTACTATTTGGAGTAATGAATGTATAAAGGTTGGTTGCTCTTGCGGTGTCCTGTTCGGCGGTAATGCGAATAACAGCGCGAATGCCGGGTTTGCGTATGCGAATACGAATAACACGCCCTCGAATACGAATGCGAATGTCAGGTCTCGCCAATGATTTTCAGAAAGGTAAAAACATAAATTTTCAGAGCAACGGCCCTGCCTCTTGGCAAAAAATATCACCTCAAAAAAGGAGTTAGTAAGCGGTTCGGAGATTCCGACCTGCTGAACACCCCGAATATGAAAAGCAAAGCGTCGAAATGAAGCGCATAGGAAACTTATACGAAAAGATTATATCGCTGGATAACCTCCGCCTCGCCGATGAAAAAGCAAGGCGAGGGAAACTCCGCACGTATGGCGTCTTGCTTCACGACAAGAATCGTGAAGCCAATGTTCTTGCGCTCCATGAAATGCTGAAAAATCATACATTCAAGACCTCCGAATACAGCACGTTCACTATTTTCGAGCCGAAAGAAAGGCTCATATTTCGATTGCCGTATTATCCTGACCGCATTCTGCATCATGCGATTATGAATATCCTCGAACCGATATGGGTCTCTGTCTTCACAAAAGACACATATAGCTGCATAAAAGGCCGAGGCATTCACGGAGCGATGCGGAATGTCAAGAGGGCCATCAAAGACCGAGAAAACGTCCGATATTGCCTCAAAATCGACATTCGGAAGTTCTACCCGTCGATAGATCACGACGTACTGAAAGCTATCGTCCGGCGCAAAATCAAATGCAAGGACACGCTCGAACTACTCGACCAAATCATCGACAGCTCCGATGGTGTGCCTATTGGCAATTACCTGTCGCAGTATTTCGCAAACTTGATGCTTGCCTATTTCGACCATTGGATTAAGGAAACGAAGCGGGTAAAGTATTATTTCCGGTATGCCGATGACATGGTTTTTCTTGCTCCTACGAAAGATGAGTTACACGCCCTGCTCTCCGACATCAAGAAATACCTCGCAACCTTGAAACTATCGCTGAAAGGCAACGAGCAAATATTTCCTATTGCCGAGAACCGAGAGGATAAGCACGGGCGCGGCCTCGATTTCGTCGGGTTCGTATTCTATCACAACCAAACGCTCATGCGTAAATCCATCAAGCAGAATTTCTGCCGCATGGCCGCGCGTCTGAATAAGAAACACACTATCAGCGCAAAAGACTATAAACAGGGATTGTGCAGTTGGTACGGATGGGCGAAAGTCTCCAATTCAAAACATTTGTTAAAAACCATCATTAAACCACAATTCTATGACACGTTCGTATTACGATGCAAGGCCGTCTAAATTCGAGGCCGTAGGCAACGGCAGCTACATCTACCGTTGGGATATTCAGGAAGAGGACGCCCCGCAGCATCAGATCATGACCGAGGGGAACGAAGAACCCATCGCCGAAGCTCCGCACAAGCAGTATTCCTGCTATGAGGTAGTCGTATGGGCGACCGTTACGAGTAACAAAATCACGGAAGCCGCCATCCGCGCAATGTGGGATGCCAACTACGAGCAGAAGCTCATCAACGAGTATAATTCCGCCTCTCTCGGCGTATATGGCGGCTCCAAATCGAGCGACGAGGCAAAGGCGAGGATTTCCTCATACAAGGATTTTCTCGCAGCGAGAGCGGCGTTAAAAGCCCAAATCGACGCAGACTGCGCCGAGCTGAACATCGAATAAAAGTAGATCATGCTGACCCTGCATTTCAACAACACGACATTGGACGTACAGGAGAGCGATAGCAGTTATCGCTATCGCTCCCTCATGTCCAAGCCGCAACTCGTCCTGAAATTCTCCCTATCGGAATTTGTCGAAATCCCGGTCGGGGCATGGTGCGAGTATCAAGGCGTGAAATATAAACTCGGATCACCGGAGGACATCAAGAAGAACGGAACCCGCAATATCGAATACACGCTCACCCTCGGAACATTGGAGGACAACATGAGCCTGTATAAGATGCGTAATCCCGTCGATAAACGCCTCAAATGGTCGATGTGCGCCAAGCCGCACGAGCTTGTCGAGGCTATCGTTTGGAATCTCAATCAGCGCGACGGAGCCGATGTTTGGAAAGTCGGCGAATGCCTTGATGCGGCGGAGCAGACGGTCGAGTTCAATCACACCTACGTCGATGCTGCCTTGCAGGATATAGCTGATAAATTCGAGACCGAATGGGAGATCAACGACTATACGATTTCGCTGCACAAAGTCGAATATTTCAAGGACGATCCTCTGCCGCTCGCATACGGCAAGGGCAATGGCTTCGAGCCGGGTGTAGGGCGCACCACGCAAAGCGATGAACTGCCGATCAAGCGGCTCTATGTTCAGGGCGGAGACCGCAATATCGACCGCTCGAAATACGGCTCGGCAGAACTGCTGTTGCCGAAGTCGCAGACGCTCGTTTACGAGGGCCGTACCTATCAATCCGACGCGGAGGGATATTCCATCGAACGCATCGACAAGGTTTCCGATGCTGTCAAGGAAGACAGCCTCGATTGCTCCGAGATATACCCGTCCCGCGAGGGAACGGTATCGGCGGTCGAGTGTATCGACGCAGGCAAGAATTTCTACGACATCATCGACAACTCCATCCCCGCAGAGCTGAATTTCAACGATTATGTCATCGAGGGCGAGACGGCGACAATCATCTTCCAAAAGGGGATGCTCGCGGGCGACGACAAGCAATTCGAGTTCAAATACAACCACTCGGAACGCCGCTTTGAACTCGTGCCGCAGGAGATCGACGGGGTTACGATGCCGAATGAAACGTTCAAGCCTGCCGTCGGCGACACCTACGCCATTTTCGGGATCATGCTGCCGGACGCCTATATCTGCAACAATACGGATAAGACAGGGGCATCATGGGATATGTTCCGTGAAGCGGCCCGCAAGCTCTATGAGAACGAAGACCCGAAATTCACCTTTACCGGCACTCTGCAAGGACTATGGGCGAAAAAGAATTGGCTCCGCGTGGGCGGGCGTCTGAAAATCGGGGGATATGTCCTGTTCACCGATGAGCAGTTCGTTCCCGATGGCATAGCAATCCGCATCACGGGCATCAAGGAATACCTCACCTCACCGTATGCCCCTGTTCTCGAAATCTCAAACTCGGTTTCGGGCAAGAGCGTATCGTCGCAGCTTCGGGAGATCGGGCAAAATGAAGTGGCGACAGACAATAGCATTCGTAATGCCGTAAGCTATACCAAACGTCGGTTCCGCGATGTCAAGGAAACGATGGCGATGTTGGAAGATTCGATGCTTGACAACTTCACGAACTCCATCAATCCGCTGACCGTGCAGACGATGCTGATGCTCGTCGGGGATGAGAGCCTGCAATTCCGGTTCGTCGCCAGCAAGACCGATCTCACGGCGATAAACGACGGCATCACCTACGACAATGCAACAAAGCAGTTGCATATCCCGCACGGATTCATCCAGCACATGACACTCGGCATCGGAACGATTTCTTCCTCTCATGCCGATTCGGAGTACAAGGTTTGGGAGATGAGCGAATACCTTTCGCCATACCTCGACAATGGCGAAAAGAAATATTATCTCTATGCCAAAGTCAGTCGCACGGACACCGCCGTAAAGGGCGATTTTCTGCTCTCTGATCGAGCGATCAAGATGAATGATGTTGCAGGGTATTATCATCTCCTTGTCGGCATCCTGAACAGCGAATATGACGGTGAACGGAGCTATGTTTCACTCTATGGGTTCTCGGAGATTCTACCCGGTCGCATTACCACCGATAAAATTGTATCATCCGACGGCAAAACGTACTTTGACCTGCTGCTGGGGGAAATCGGAGGCAACATCAAGTTTACTTCGACCGACGGCTCCATGAAAGACGTTGCCGACCTTGAAGAGTTGATAGGAGACGGTAACGAGGTCTTTACGGAACAACCTGTCCCTCCTTATAAAAAAGGGGATTTATGGGTCAATGGCAAGGTAATTCTTAAAAGTAAGGTTTCCCGTGAATCAGGAAAATATGTTGCTGCTGATTGGGTTGATGCTGTGGAATACGACAATACAAAAACTGCTATCGACGGAGGAATCGTTACATCCGGAACAATTCAACTCGCTGGCGATGATTCTACCATTAAAGCAGGAGCAACCGGAGAAGGTACTGCCGAAACAAGCGTTCGTTTTTGGGCCGGAGCATCAAAGACAAATAAAGAAAAAGCACCATATCGCGTATTACAAGATGGCTCTTTATACGCATCAAAAGGTGTTTTTTCAGGATTTTTACAAGTACCATTTCAAGATATTGATGAGGCCGCTGAATTTACAGGATATGATAGTGAATATCGGGCAGTCTTTGTTGTAAGAGACCATTTCAATATACGAACCTCATCAGGACGTGGATATTCGATTGTTTTAACGCTTCCCTATAACCGAGCATTAGATGGTGCCGTGCTAAATGTATTTGACAATCCAATCAAAACTCGTTCTTCGCCAACTCTATGGATTAAAGGAGAAACCGATTTATCAGGGCAAGGCAATATATATCATCCCGATTCACTCAATCCTGAAATGGGATTTGCCCCTATCAAAGAAATATATTGTAAACAAGGTGGATTTATACAGTTCATTTGCATTAGCGGTAATTGGATGATAACCAGCAACATGATGCCTGAATCTGAGATAAAAAAATAGGAGAGATTTATTTTTTTCATAATAAATGGTGCTTATTAAGCACCATTTATTACTTTTGCATTAAATTCAATACTTACTATGGACGGAAAAATCGAAAAAGGTATCGGATGGCTCCAAAAGCTACTCCATCTACAAGAAAAATTCGGCTTCTTCTCAATCTTGAAAGGGCTGTTTATCCTGCTCATCACAGGATATGTCGTTTTCTTCGCCTTGAATCCCCGCTATCTGCTTGACAAGATGGAGAAAATTCAGACGGAACAACACAATGATGCAGTTTCCCGACGCATGAAAGCAGATGCCGATGCAAGGCTGATACTACGCCGTTTATTGCACACTCTCAATGCTGACCGAGTATGGCTTATTGAACTGCATAACGGAGCGAAAAACCTTACGTCAGGGCTTCCATTTTTATTCGGTGATATGCGCATTGAGGAAGTAGCCGACGCCATCCCGAACGTCGATGAAGAATATACAGATTTCAGTTTATCAAGATACCCGTTCATAAGCAAAGTTTTCGACGATGGCTATTTCTTTGGAACTACCGATTCGATGCGCGAGTTTGACGAACGTCTTTATTATAAATTCAAATCCAATGACGTAAACGAAATCGCATTGCTCGCCTTATACCAAGGAGATAAACCGCTCGGAGTATTAGGCATATCATTTTGCGGGAACAAACAGATGGATGCCTCCGCTGTCGGCAAGGCTATCCGTAAGTGCGGTATTCAGATAGCAACCCTATTATCCAACTAACACCACTACATCATGGAAACTATCAAAAATATTCTGACCGCCATCTTGAAATGGCTGGGGAGTATTCCATCCGACAAACTCCTGCATCTCATTGCGGGTGCGGTGATCGCAGCCTTTTTCGCCCTTGTCATTCCCTATACGGCTGGAATATGCGTTTTGTTTGCCGCCGTCGCAGGGGTGGCAAAAGAATCTTTCGACCAATACCGTTACAAGGGATGGGATTGGCTTGACTTGGCCTATACAATGGCCGGCGGTTTCATCATTCAAATTTTCGCGTGGCTATGAAACTACTTTTGAAACGCATCGCATTGAAGCCGACCTACACTATCGGACACCTTTCCATCGACGGCCAAAAAGTTTGCGACACTATCGAGGACGCCGTCCGCGATCTGAATAAAAACGGCCGATTCGACAACGGCGAAAAGAAAGTGTATGCCGAAACCGCTATCCCTTACGGGACATACGACATCACGCTGAAAGTCCAATCTCCGAAATACAAAGACAGAGCGCAGTACAAGTTCTGCAACGGCTATTTGCCTCGGCTGCTCAACGTACCGGAGTTCGACGGTATCCTGATCCACATCGGCAATACCGCCGAGGATAGCGCGGGGTGCATTTTGGTTGGCGAAAACAAGGCGGTCGGCAAAGTACTGAACTCGACGGCCACATTCCGCAAAGTGTACGATATACTCAAAGCGGCATCCGACCGAGGGGAATCCATCCAAATAGAGATCGTATGAGAACTTTGATTTTCGGACTTATCATAGGACTGCTATCGTCCTGCTGCCCGTGCAAGCATCTGACGACTTCGACCGGGACGCGGGATAGTGTGCATGTCGAGATCAAGCACCGCACGATTTGGATTCCCGACACAGTCCGAGTACAACTACCGCCCGAACGAACCCAGCAGACCGTTCGGCAAGATTCAAGCCATCTTGAAACCTCGGCAGCAGTATCGGATGCAAGGATTAACCCCGACGGATCGTTATCCCACTCGCTCGAAAACAAGACAAACGATCAGCAAATACCGACGCAGCGACCGATAGAATACCGGGACAGCATCGTTTATCGGGATAAAGAGGTCGAGGTTGAGAAGATCGTCGAAGTCGAACGCGAATTGACGTGGTGGCAGCAAACACAAATACGCGGTTTTTGGGTGGCAATTATCATTATACTCGTCCTGCTTCGGAAAAAGATTTTGCCCCTGATTCGGAGATTTATTTGACGGCATATAAGCCTATTATGATAATATTGCGCTATATCAAAATATTTTTGTACCTTTGGAAAAATATTGGTATTATAGCGTTTGCTATTGTTTTGAGGTTTAGAAAATCGCCAACTTTTCAGAAGCCCTTAAAAACAATGGTAAGTGCCTGCGTATTACGTGGGCATTTCCTTGTTTGGGCTTCGGGTGTTTGGCGATACCTCTAAACCAACAGGAACGCCCACGTTTTTTGTGCGCATATCCGTAAACAACGGCGAGCGATTGATTACGGATAGTATGAGTGAAAAGAAACCCACGAGACAGGCGGAAGTCGTATTTGCCGCAATGAAAGCAATCGAAGCCAGTGGCGGCGAAATGAGGATTTCCGACATCTACGATACCCTCTCGCAATCCTTTCCTCTGACCGACTACGAGAAAGAGCAGACCAAGAGCGGTGTCATTCGCTGGAAAGCGTATCTCAATTTTTATTCAATAGAGGTCTGCAAGGTTGGGTATCTCGTCAAAAAAAGCGGCATTTGGCATCTGACGGAAGAGGGTGCAAAAGCTCTCGCCGCCGGAGCCGGAGAGTTCTTTGCCGACTTTCACTCCAAGTATTCCCAAATAAAGAAAGAGCATGAAATTTCGGTCATCGAGGAGAACGCGGATCAGCCCGATGATTTGGATATGCTGCAAGGTCAGGCGTCGAAAGGAATCCGAGAGTACATCATCAAAAAGAACCCCTACGAGTTTCAGGATTTGGTTGCCGCCTTATTGCGGGCAATGGGCTACTACACGCCGTTCATTGCTCCGAAAGGCAAGGATGGCGGCGTCGATATTATCGCCTATCAAGACCCGCTCGGCACGACATCCCCGCAGTTGAAAGTACAGGTCAAGCATTGCCCCACTTCGGCAATCTCCGTCGATGTTGTCCGTAGTTTGATGGGGGTTCTCATAAAGGAGGGGGAGGCTGGCCTACTGGTTACGTCGGGAACATTCACCAGCGAATCCAAGAAAGAGGCCCGCAATGGACATCGCTGCCTGCGCCTGATCGACATCGACGAGTTCATCGACTTATGGATTTGCTACTACGACCGTATGAGCGAAGAAGACAAGGCCCAGCTCCCGATCATCCCCGTATATTTTCTGAAATCTTAATCTATACCACTATGAGAAAATTTTTACCTATCCTACTCTTTTCCCTCTGTTGCATGGCCTGTTCAAAAGAAGATAATACGCAGCCGGAGATGAACGAAACGATCAAACAGATTTGGCAGACCTTAAACGGGACATACGTCGGCTTTCATGAGGATAAATTATCCGCAGCCGGTTCCTACACGGAAACCATCGTCTTTCACCCCTATACTGAACCGCAAGAGGTCAAGTCGGTAGTTATCCTATTTCCTGATTTCACGGCATACGGAACAGCCGTAATCACCGACACCCGATTCGAGGAGATCAGCGGCTCATCGACCTGCTATTACTCAATCGACGTAAAATATGAGGGAGCAACCCCGACGATCTCATTCTTTGAATACGGGACGGATGGCGAAGTAGTAAACAGCGAAGATCAGCGCAACATCAAGGTCATCGACGCCTCCTCTTTCAAAATGTGGGATTATGGCTTGACCGAGGCCGAGAATGCGATAATTTACACCAAGCAATAGAAATCCAAATAATTCATTATCTTTGCGGTACTGATAGCCCCGTATCAGTTGCGTTGAATACCCCTCTCGACAGACCGATAGATCGGACGTTGAGAGGGTTTTTCATTCAATTCTGTTACCCGTCTGTTACTCGGACGTCGAAGTGTCGTTCATTGGTTGCGAATAAGCCAATATATAATAGCGAGTTATAACCTATTTTAGAAAGAAGCCATAGATTTTGCCATGGCAAGTAAATATCTGATTATCAAATAGTTAAATTAATTATAATCGATTAATATGGCGCTCTTTACGGGCGCCTTTT
>ULQT01017061.1_pt1 | contig 14580 bp, 10 predicted proteins | sample 1954791 | NCBI WGS metagenome assembly ULQT01 (sample SAMEA4835663, study PRJEB28245) | human gut metagenome | biome: gut microbiome; material: fecal sample | place: Denmark | collected 2008 | reverse complement strand
CTGCCGTAACCGGATTCGCCGCTTACGAAAAATCGAATGTTTCCGATTTGCTCGATGCAAATGTAGAGGCATTGGCGCTTAACGAAACTGTAGAAAACGCATTCGAAGTAAGCGCCATATGCCCCAACTGCGGCGAGGAATATACCGATTGCCTCCATTGTATAGAAGACAATTGCGGTTCTTGTACTCCCGAAGAACACACATGTCCGATGTAGATTCCCGATCCATAGCCTTTCGAGGCTATGGATTTCCTAAAACATTGCGATATTATGAAACTGTATTTTACTCTCTTTTTTTCAGCAGCAATCGTTGCAATTCTCGGAGGATGTAATCAACAGCCTGCTCCAGCAACACGCCATACGCCGAAATATACGGTCGATATAGCCAATAAACAATATTCCGAAAAAGCAGCATTACAAGTCGTCGATGCAATCAAATTACAAACGACCAAGAAATCGCTGATAAACCAGATTGCCAAGATCATCAAATACGGAGATTATCTGTTCATCCTTACACAGGTACCTCAGAATAATATTCTCATATTCAAAACAGACGGTACATTTCTCACAAAAATTACAAAAGGCCGTGCAAACAACGAGGTGATTTATCCGACCGACATATCAATCGATGAAATGAACGATCGATTATTTGTCCTCGATTTTTATCGCACGTTCAAGGTCTTTTCACTCGACGGAAAATATCTTTCACACACTCCCCTCTCCCCCCCCTGTTCAATCTCGAAAGTGTCGGCAATCAGGGAGCATGCCTCTTTTATTGCCTCAATATGACATCGAAGAATCAATTTACCGGATATTACGGAAAAGACGAGTTAACCGGCATTTACAAATGTCCTTATTCAGCAAAGGGATATGCCAATCTTGCCTATTTATCGAAATTCCATCAGGACAGCATACTTGTCGCCCCGTTCTTTTCGGATACCGTCTATTTGTTCAACATGCGAACGGCAGCTCTTGATCCCTATATTATCTTCGACTTTCACGGCAAAAGCGCCAATCAAATCGATCGAATCCGCGAATGTAAGAGTTTGAACGACTATTTGGAACCGATCGAAACGGAAGGTTTTTATTCCGGCCCCATGAACCTCGTCTTTATAAATGGAAAATTATGGTTCGGATTCCGAAAAACTGAGGACGCTTTCAATATGTTCGATACACGGACGCAAACGCTGACGACCTATGAGAAATTGTTCGACGAACTGCCGAATTATTACGGAAAGGCAGGGCAAAACGGAGAACTGCTTATTTATCCTTTCGAGATTCCGCGACTGAAGGAGCATTTCGAGAAGCATCCTCCCGGAACCGAACAGGGCAAACGAATCGAAGCAATGTGCGCCAATGAAGACGACAATCCGATTATCGTATTCGCAAAATTCTCGTAATCTCGATGAAACATTTCATACTTTTGGGTATTGCGTTATCGATCATCTCATGCGGCAGGATCAGCAATACCCAACAATTGCAACGGATGTACGGCAAAGAGATCGATCTGTCCGTCTTGTCACGGCAAGCCGAAATCTTATCGACACCCAAAATAGTCGTTTTCCATGACAGAAACCAATGTTCCAATTGCCAGCTCGGACGTATCTCGGACTGGGACGAGATCATCGCACAGCTGGATTCGATCCAACCGGCGGTTCCCGTATATTTCATTATCGCTCCGCCAAAAGAAGAACTAAATGCAATCCGGCAGAAGATTTTGGAACTGAAACTGCAACGCTACCGCATTGAAATCGACAGTACAAACCGTTTCATGCAACAAAATAAAGCGATTCCTGCGGATGCATTGTTCCATACGCTTTTGCTCGACGGCCAAAACAGGATAGTTGTCGTCGGCAGTCCTCTGTTCAATAACAAGATGTGGAAAATCTACTGTTCCGAAATCAAAAGACTCTGTGAACAGGATGGAAAATCGTATGAATAAAGGATGTCGTGGAATCTTCGTGTTAGTTGTCTGCATTTCCTGCCGCACGTCGCAACTACCTAACGCTGCATTGGTCTGCTCCAACGCTGCGGCATTGGAGCAGACCGTAGACTTGGAGAGCCCCGACGTCGAAACAGACGATGCGCTGAGGTTCGAACGCTCGATACTGTCGCTGGGAGAAGTGCGGCTCGGCACTACACGCCACGTCTCCCTGCGTGCGACCAACACCTCGAAGCAGCCGCTCGTCCTGATGGAGGTGACGACGGCCTGCGGCTGCACGAAGGTCGAGTGGCCGAAAAAGCCGATCCCGCCGCACGACTCAGCCGAACTCCGCATCGCATTCACCGCAGAACAGGAGGGCGCATTCTTCAAGAAGATCGCCGTACGCCACAGTGCTGCCAAACATCCCGTATCGTTCCTTATCGAAGGAGTCGTCGTACCGGAATCCTCAGAACATGAGGTCGAAAAACGATGAAAAACCTTTGATTATCCGGAACAAAATGCTAATTTAGCAATATAATTTATCCTGCCTCTATGAAATCCGATCTTGCAAAACGCGGAATTTGTCTGATAGCCGGTTTATACGCATTGCTGCCGGTAGCGGCCCAAACGACGCCGACGACCGAACTTCCCGTCCGGCGGGATTCGGCAGCATGGATATCACCCACCCGTCCACAGCAGGCTTCGCATCTGACACTCGACGAAGCGATCTACGCGGCACAGACGCAATCGATCGCCGCCATGGTGGCAAAGTATACCTTCCTTTCATCCTACTGGTCCTACCGCTCCTACCGCGCCAGCCGGCTGCCGTCGCTGAACCTGACGGGCGAAGTGCTGAGTTTCGATCGCTCGCTGCGGCTGTTGCAGGATTACGACACGGGGGAGATGCGCTACATGGAGAACTACAATCTCCAGAACACGCTCGGACTGTCGATCAAGCAAAATATCGCGTTGACGGGCGGTACGCTGCGGCTCTACTCGTCGCTCAACCGGCTCGACCAGTTCGCGCCGAAGGATTCGAAATCCTACTATTCTCAGCCGATCACGCTCTCCTACACCCAACCGCTCTTCGCCTACAATCAATTCAAATGGGACAAGAAGATCGCCCCCAAGGAGTACGAACTGGCCAAACGCACGTACATCGAAGCGATGGAGGACATCACGATACAGGCAGTGACCTACTATTTCAACCTGCTGCTCAGCAAGACCAAGCACACGATCGCCGTCAAGAATTACAGCAACACCAAATCCCTCTACGCCATCGCCGAACAACGGCTCGAACTGGGCAGCGTCACCAAGGACGAACTGCTGCAACTCCAACTGCGGATGCTCAACGACAGCCTGTCGATCAATGATACGGCGTTGGCGGCCCGCGAATCCCAAATGAAATTGAACTCGTATCTGCGGTTCAGCGAAACGACCGAAATCGAACCGCTGCTCGACGACCGGATTCCTCCGATCGAGATCGACTACGCCACCGTGCTGGACAAGGCGCTGGCCAACTCCTCGTTCGAGATCGACAACCAGATCCGGCAGCTCAATGCCGAAGCCGCGATCGCGCAGGCGAAGTCCGAACGGGGCGCATCGGCCACGATCAACGCCCGCTTCGGTCTTTCGCAAACCGGCGACGACTTCCGCACGGCCTACTCCAACCTGCTGGATCAGGAGGTCGTCGGGTTGCAGTTCTCTATCCCGATCTTCGACTGGGGAATGGGCAAAGGGCGCGTGCGCATGGCCAAGGCCAAGGCCGAAATGCTCCACAACCAGATCGAGCAGGACCAGATCGACTACCGGCACGCCGTCTACACGCTCATCGAACAATTCTACAATCAACGCAACCAATGCGCCGTAGCCCGCAAAGCGCGCGAAGTCGCCGACCGTCGCTATGCGATCGCCATGGAGAATTTCCGGCGTGGCACGATTTCGGTCACCGAGATGAATACGGCGCAGACCGAAAAGGACGAAGCCAACCAGACCTACGTCTCGGCTATGGCCGCCTTCTGGAACTACTACTACTCGCTGCGCCGCAAAACGCTCTACGACTTCATTTCGCACACCGATATCAACGTCGAATTCGATAAACTCATCGCCGAATAACCCTTTTGCCATGAAACAATCTCTGCTTCCGCTGATTTGCATCGCCCTTATCGCCGGCTGCGGCACCAATCCGAAGGAGAAAACCTCCGCATCGGCCGACCACATGCAACACCGCATCGAACGCAACGAAGTGACCGTCGATACGCTGCGCCGCCGCGATTTCGTCCGCGAACTCATCAGCAACGGCCGTTTGATCGCCGCCAAACGCAGTACGCTGTCGTTTCCTGTCACGGGGACGATCGTCGCCATTCATGCAGGGAACGGCGAGGGAGTGAATCGGGGAGCGGTAATCGCCAGAATCGATACGACCGAATACGCCGTCCAGCTGCACAAATCGCAATTGGCGCTCGACAAGAGCCGGCTGGAATTCTACGACGTGCTCGTCGGTCTGGGCTATCCCGTCGGCGATACGATCAACGTTCCGGTCGAGGCATTGCGACTGGCACGCATCCGTTCGGGCTATGCCGATGCCTTGGCGTCGCTGCAAAGCGCTCGCAGAAATCTCGAACAATGCTCGTTATGCGCACCATTTTCCGGTAAGGTCGCGAATGTGCAGCAACATCTCTATGAAAATGCCAAGGGCGAATTCTGTACGTTGCTCGACGACCGGCGCCTCAACGTCCGCTTCACCGTCCTCGAATCCGAGTACGGACAGCTCCGCCGGGGGCAGGAGGTTACAATCACGCCGTTCGCCGATCTGCGCAAAGAAGTGAAGGGACGCATCATTGCGATCAACCCGTCGATCGACGAACACGGACAAGTGCAGGTCGACGCCGAGGTCGCCAACGACGGGACGCTGACCGACGGCATGAATGTCCGCGTGGCCGTACGCCAGAAAATCGCAGGACAACTCGTCGTCCCCAAAAGCGCTGTCGTCATCCGGGACAATCTGGAAGTGCTGTTCCGCTACAAAGAGGGACGGGCACAATGGACATACGTCCATACTTCGCTGGCCAACAGCCGCGAGTACGTCGTCGAAGCCAATCGCGATCGCTCCGCCGAGCTCGATCCGGGAGACCTGATCATCGTATCGGGGAATCTGAACCTCGCCGACGGTTCGGAGGTAACGCTCACTGACAACCGCTAAACGAAGACCGTCATGCTACGCAGACTCCTCGACCGTCCCATCGCTGTGACGATGACCACGATCGTATTGGTCATACTCGGTATCGTAAGCAGCCGGTTATTGCCGATCTCGCTCGTGCCCGACGTCGATGCACCCTATATCACGATCCAGATTCCCGCGCAAGGTATCTCGGCACGCCAGCTCAACGAAACGGTCATCACACCGTTGCGTCAACAACTCATTCAGTTGTCGCAACTGGTGGATCTGCGCAGCGAAGCGCGCGAAGGAAACGGCATCATCCGTCTGACGTTCGAACAGGGAAGCAATATCGACTACCTCTTCATCGAAGTCAATGAGAAAATCGACCGCTCCGTCTCCTCGCTGCCGCGCGACCTGGAACGCCCGAAGGTCATCAAGGCGAGTGCAACCGACATTCCCGCTTTCTACATCAATCTCACCCTGCGCGACGAACACCCTGCCACCGACCGGGACGAACTGTTCCCCGTATCCGAGGAGTTTTCCGCGCTGAGCCGCTTCGCCGCCCAAGTCATCACCAAACGCATCGAGCAGCTCCCCGAAGTGGCCATGGTCGACCTGAGCGGGTGCGTCTCGTCCGAACTGCTCGTGCTGCCCGACGAGACCAAACTCCGACAAGCCGGTATCACGATGAACGATATCGAGCAGGCTCTCAAACGAGCGGATGTCTCGCTCGGTAGCCTCACCATACGCGACGGCGAATACCAGTACAACGTCAAGTTCCGGTCGGCAGTAAGCGGAAAGAACGATGTCGAGAACATCTTCCTCAAAATCAACGGCCGGCTGTTTCGGCTCAAAGAACTGGCGCGTGTGATCGAACATCCCCGCAAACGACAGGGCATGATCTCCTCGGACGGGCGCAGCGCCGTCTCGCTGGCCGTGATCAAACAGTCCGATGCCCGCATGTCGAAACTCAAAGAGGAGATTCAGAAACAACTCGACCAGTTCCGACACGACTACCCCGACGTGGAATTCACCGTCACTCGGGATCAGACCGAGTTGCTCGACTACTCGATCAATAATTTGGTCAGCAACATTATTTCGGGCGCACTGCTCGCCTGCCTCATCATTCTCTTTTTCATGCGCGACATCAAGTCGCCGCTGCTGGTTATCCTGACGATCCCCGTCACACTCATCGTCTCGATACTGGTCTTCTATCTGCTTCGCATCTCGATCAACATCATCTCGTTGTCGGGACTGGTTCTGGGCATCGGCATGATGGTCGACAACTCGATCATCGTCGTGGACAATATCACGGCACGCTGGCTGCGCGGGGAGACGCTCAAAAAGGCTGTGCTGCGGGGAACGCAGGAAGTAGTCGCACCGATGCTTTCGTCGATTCTCACCACCTGCGCCGTCTTCGTGCCGCTGATCTTCATCAACGGCATGGCGGGAGCGCTCTTCTACGACCAAGCCATGGCAGTGGCGATCACCCTCTTCGTCGCCTATGGAACCACGATCACCCTACTGCCGGTCTACTACCGCTGGTGGTACCGCAATCAACCGACCTTCCGTCCCACGCCATGGCTCGACAGATTTTCGTTCGATCGGATCACGAAGCGCTACGAACGCATTCTCGTCTGGTTTTTCCGGCATCGGGCATTGATGTGGGGCATCTACGCCGTCTCCTTCGCAGGATTGATCTTCCTCTTCACGGAGATCGACAAAGAGCGGCTGCCGAAAATGACCTACAGCGACATGCTGGTCCGCATAGACTGGAACGACCGCATCTCAGCCGAGGAGAACAGCCGCCGCACGAAGGCCCTCGTCGCCGCAGTCGAAGAGCACATCGATCAATCGACTGTCATGGCAGGTGTCCAACAGTTCGTACTCTCGCACACGGACGAAACCAGCGTAACCGAAGCGGTCGTCTATCTGAAATGCCATGATGCGGCAGATGTCGCCCCCGTTCAACGCACCATCAGGAATTACATAGCTGAACACGCCCCCGAAGCACTCTGTTCATTCGGAGTTTCGGGCAACATCTTCGACATGATCTTTGCCGAGCGCGAAGCTCGTCTCACGGCACGTCTGCGCTCGACCTCCGGACGGGCTGCAGATCCCGAACAACTGCAATCGCTCATCGATCGCATCCGCGCCGCATTACCCGACCAACCGATTTCCCCTGTCGCTTTGCAGGAGGATATTCTTTATGTGGCGCGCCCCGAGCAAATGGCGCTTTACGGTATTTCCTACGCCGACCTCATCACCACGTTGCGCAATGCACTGAACGAAAACACGCTCTTCACAATCACGACCGGAGACGAGTCTCTTCCCGTGGTGATCGGCAACAACCTGCGTGACCTCGACGATCTGCTCGGCAAGACCTTCATCCGTTCTGCCGAGACCGAAATTCCTGTCGGCATTCTGATGCGTCAAACCATGGACACGGATCTCAAACAGATCGTCGCAGGCGCAGAAGGAGATTACTACCCGCTCGACCTGACACCCTCGACCAAAGATATCCCCGCTGTCATGGCGACGATCAGGCGTTGCGTAGCCGACGACGATCGTTTCGAAGTAAGTTTCAGCGGCAGTTATTTCTCCAACCGCAACATGGTCGGACAACTCGTCGGCGTACTGATCGTCGCGCTGCTGCTGCTCTTCTTCATCCTCGCCGCACAATTCGAATCGCTCGTCCAGCCGTGGATCATCCTCTCGGAGATTGTCATCGACCTTTTCGGTGCGCTGATCGTCCTGTGGTTCTTCGGGGTATCGCTCAACCTGATGTCGATGATCGGCCTTATCGTCGTCTGCGGTATCGTCATCAACGATTCGATTCTCAAAATCGACACGATCAACACCTTGCGCCGTCAGGGGGTCTCGCTCAAACATGCCATTCTGGAAGCCGGACAACGCCGTCTGAAAGCCATCGTAATGACCTCTCTCACCACGATTCTGGCCGTGCTCCCCTTCCTCGCCCGCGGCGATATGGGATCGGACCTGCAATTCCCGATGTCGCTGGTCATTATCAGCGGCATGACGGTAGGTACGCTCGTCAGCGTGTTCTTCATCCCCCTGGCCTATTATGAGATTTACAAACCCCGCCGATGACGAACCGTTTCGACATAAACCGTTCGCAACGCGGCATCCCTGCCTTCTCGGTGCTGCTCATCATGGCGGCGCTGGCCGTGATCGGCGGGGCGATGCTGCCGATGCTCAACGTGCAGTATACCCCCTCTCCCGTCGAACGGAAAATCGACGTCTCCTTCACGTGGCCCGACGCCTCGGCGCGCTTGATCGAACAGAGCGTCACTTCCCGCATCGAGGGAGCCCTTTCGGCGATCACGGGCAGCGAAAGCGTCTCGTCACGCTCGTCCAAAGGAAGCGGTCGCGTCACCATTCGTTTCCGCAAGGGGACGGAAATGGCAGCAGCCCGGTTCGAAGTGGCGTCGGCGATCCGGAACCTCTACCCTAAGCTGCCGGAAGAGGTCAGCTACCCGGCCATCTCCATCGCCACGGGAGGCACCAGGGAGTCGGACATGCTGGTTTATACGATCAAGGCCGATCTTCCCTCCCGACGCATCGAAGAGTATGTCGAAGCCCACATGTCGACCCCGTTGTCCCAGACCGAAGGCGTCGGGAAAGTCTCGCTGTCGGGCGTGACACCGTTCGAATGGGTCATTACCTTCGATCCCAAGGCCATGGAAGTCAACGGCATCTCGGCTGCGGATCTCGCTGCGGCATTCCGCGACTATTTCCGCAGCGACGTCATCGGTCTCACGACACTGCCTCACGCCGACGGGACGGATCGCAGCATCGTACTGAAACTGCGCAACCGTGCTTCGCTGAATTTCGGCGACATCCCGATCGCCCGACGCAACGGGCGCATCTATCACCTGCGCGATTTTGCGACGGCCCGTTGGTGCGAGGCACCGCCCTCAACCTATTTCCGCATCAACGGACTCAACACGATCACCCTCTCCATCGGCTGCGAAGCCTCCACCAATATGTTGCGGGTGGCAGAAAACGTCAAAGAGGAGATGCAACGCCTGCAAGCCGCCTTCCCGCCGGGCATCTCCGCGACGCTCACCTACGACGCATCGGAATACGTTTCGGGCGAATTGCACAAAATCTATCTCCGCACGCTTCTCTGCGTAGCGATCCTGATGCTGTTCGTCTACCTCGTCAGCCGGGATTTCAACTACCTGCTCATCATCGCCGTCACGCTCGCAGTCAATATCCTCGTGGCAGTCGTCTTCTACAACCTCCTGAATCTGGACATCCACATCTACACGCTGGCCGGTATCACCGTGTCGCTGGGCATTATCATCGACTCTTCGATCATCATGGTCGACCATTACAGCTATTATCGCAACCGGCGCGTCTTCGTCTCGATCCTCGGGGCGCTGCTCACCACGATCGGAGCATTGGGGATCGTCTGGTTGCTCCCCGAAAAACAACAGGCCAACCTGACCGATTTCTCGCTGGTAATCGTCATCAACCTCGTCGTTTCGCTGATCGTGGCGCTGCTCTTCATACCGGCGCTGCTCGACAAGTTCCCGCTCAAACGCAGCATGACGGTCTCCTCGGTCAAACGGCGCAGACTGACCGTCCGCGTCTCGCGGGCCTACGCCCGGTTTATCGGCTGGGGCCGGCGCCACCGCTGGTTGTTCATCGTGGCCTTGATCTGGGGATTCGGCATCCCCACGTTCCTGTTGCCGGAAAAGATCGAACCCGAAAAGGGAGAGACGCCCGGCAGAGGTACGGAACTCTACAACAAGATCATGGAAGGACGTTTCATGACCGAGCATCGCAGTTTCCTCGACAAGTTCCTCGGCTCGTCGCTCCACCTCTTCCATACTGCCACGAGTCGCTACAACAATTTCAGGGAACCGGAACAGAAGGTGCTCTACGTCAACGCCGGCATGGCCGAAGGATGTACCGTCCAGCAACTCAACGACGTCGTACGCCACATGGAGAACTACATCTGCCAATTCGACGAGGTGGATATGTTCCGCACCCGCATCACCTCCTACGACAATGCCCGCATCGAGATCACGTTCAAGCCCGAATACGAAAACAGCGGATTCCCGTCGATGCTCAAACAGGAGCTGACGAGCGCAGCGATCAATTTCGGCGGAGCGACATGGCGCGTCTGGGGCATCGACGACAATTCGTTCAACAACAACATCGTCAGCTCCTACCGCAGCAATCAGATACGCCTGCGAGGCTACAACTACGATCAGCTGGCCGCTTACGCCGACCGACTCATCGACTCCCTGTCTACGAACCGCCGCGTCTCCGAACCGGAGATCATGGACGGCGACGCATGGACACTCCCCCACAACGAATTCACGATCCGCTACGACGACGAACGAATCGCAGCCACAGGACTCGACGTCTCCGACTACTACACGATCCTCAACACGATGCTTTATCAGTCACGTCTTCCGTCGGTTTACAACGGAGAGGAATTGCAACAGGTAATTCTCGAATCCGGCGACCGCGACCGGTTCGACCGCTGGCATATCGCCAACGCACAAGTCGGCATCGATTCGCTCAGGACCAAACTCTCGACCGTCGGCACCATCGAAAAGCACCGGACAGGAATCTCGATCCGCCGCTCCAAACAATCCTACGAAATACTGGTAGGATTCGATTTCATCGGCTCCTACGAACTCGGGAAACGGCTGATCGAACGCACCGTGCGGCAACTCAACGACGAGATTCTGCCGATCGGATTCCGGGCCGACTCCCCTTCCCACAACTTCGGCCGGAAGGAAAAACAACAACAGGCATGGCTCATTCTCCTGGTGGTAGCCATTATCTACACGATGTGCACCATCCTCTTCGAGTCGCTACGCAAACCGCTGGTCATCATTCTGATGATCCCCATATCGTTCATCGGAGTTTTCCTCTCCTTCGGCTGGTCGGACTTCATCTTCGACCAAGGCGGCTTCGCGGCATTCGTCCTGCTGTGCGGCATCGTCGTCAATGCCGGCATCTATCTTATCAACGAGGAGGATACATGCGCCGCGATTTCCGGCAAGCGGGGTATTGCACTCTACCTGAAAGCTTTCAACCACAAAATCGTCCCGATCTCGCTGACGATCCTCTCGACGATCCTGGGACTCGCTCCATTCCTGTACGACGGCCCCGAAGAGGTATTCTGGTTCGCATTCGCCATCGCTGCGATCAGCGGGACGTTTTTCTCCGTCATCGCGCTGCTGATCTACCTTCCCATCTTCCTGCCCATGCGCCGTAACTCCCGATGAACGAATGAAACGATCCCTGCCGATATTGCTCCGTCTTCTGCTATCCGCACTTTTCGCCGTCGCCTGCGGATACCTGCTGGGAAGCGCGCTCGACATGCCCATGCAGACGCTCGACGAAAATACGCTCGTCACATTATACGCGACCGAAGCCCTGCTTCTTCTGGCGGCAATCGCCCTTCTCCTCCGACGCAGGGGATCAGGGATCCATGCGGCCGACCTGTTGGCCGCCGCACTCTTCGCATGGATCTGGTTCCGGCATGCAATCGTCTCCGAGCCGACCGTCGATATCCGCTATGACGAACTGGCGCAATCCGCCATGCTCTACATCGCCTTGCGGATTCTCCTATCGTCCGATCGCTACTACACGGCACTCCTGCTGACACTGCTGTTTCTGTTCGGAATCCATGAAGCATGGATCGGCTTCCGCCAGGTCTACGGACTCACCTATTCGAACCACGGAATGTTCCGGATCACGGGAACCCTCTTCAACCCGGGGCCCTACGCAGGATTTCTCGCTCCGTTGTCTCTTTGCGCCGCTGCATGGATCATGTGTATGCGCAAAACGGTTGCACGCATTCTGCGATCGCGTCGTCTATGGCTGCGCCCCAATATCCTGCTACGCTGCACCATTCCTTATGCACTCGGCTGGGGGTGCGCCGTCTCGACGGCCGTCATACTTCCCGCCACGATGAGTCGCGCCGCATGGCTGGCCGTACTCGCCGGAGGACTTCTTCTCGCGCTGATCGAATTCCGTATCGGCGGACGTCTTTGGCTGAAATACAAACGACGACCGTTCCATACGGGAATCTCCGCTGTTGCCGCGCTGGCGCTGACGAGCCTCCTCGCAGTCGGAATCTACCATGCCAAACGCCCCTCGGCCGACGGACGGTTGCTGATGTGGAAGATCGACTCGCGCGTCTTGCTGCGCCATCCCCTCTGGGGCGTCGGACCCGGAAATTTCGCGGGGGCGTTCGGACGGGAACAGGCCGCCTATTTCGCCGAAGAGGAGCGGCCCCGGCAGGAGCAACTCGTGGCCGGATGTCCCGAATCAGGTTTTAACGAGTTCCTGCAATTCGGTGCGGAGACCGGTATCATCGGCTTCGTATTGCTACTGTCGCTGACAGGTACGGCCGTCGTCGGTGCGATCCGCCGCAGGAACCCCTTCGGCTACGGGCTGTTCGGTGCCGCGGTCTTCGCCTGCTTCTCCTATCCGTGGAGCGTCCTGCCCCTGCGGCTGCTCTTCGTCGTGCTGCTGGCCGCGGCGTGTACACCGCGCAATGCGCCGCACCGCGGACTTCTCCGCAACCTGCCCCTGCTCCTGTTACCGGTCGCCGGCGCCGCCTGCTGGCCTGGACTCTACGACCGCTATGCTGTCCGTGTAGAGGCTCAACGACAATGGAGAGAAGTACGATTGTGGATGCATTCCGAACGGTACGACTACCTCGTCGAAGACGGCGAACGGCTGTACGGCACCCTGTCCGAAGATTTCCGCTTCCTCTACGACTACGGTTATGCGCTTCACAAAACAGGCGATTACCGCCGCAGTAATATCGTCTTGCAGCAGGGAATGCAACTGAGCAGCGACCCGATGTTCCATAACATCGCCGCCAAAAACTACGAAGCGCTCGGCGCATACGACGAGGCCGAGCGAGCGCTCCGGCAGGCGCATGCCATGATCCCGCATCGCCTCTACCCGCTCTACCTGCTGGCCCGCCTCTATGCCGCAACCGGCCGGTCGGAAGAGGCGCGCACCACAGCCCGCAGGGCTCTGAATCTGAAATTGAAAGTCGAATCCGTGCAGACCAGGGAGATGCAGGAGGAATTGCAGAAGCTGCTGCACGAACCGACCGTCCAAACCCAACCCGAATCATGCAACGAGTGATCGAATACCTTTTTCGCAGCATTCTCTGCGTCGTACTTCTCCTGACCGGTTGGGCCCTGCTGCGCATCTTCGTCTGCGATCAGTTCGTCGTTCCTTCGGAATCGATGTCGCCGACCCTGATCGCAGGAGACCGTATTTTGGCGAACAAGCTGGTCGCCGGAGCCCGTATTTACAAGAAAATCGAGTTCGGAAAGGACATCCCCCTCCGTTCGTTTCGTATGCCCGGACTACGAGAGGTGCATCCGAACGATGTCGTAATCTTCAACGCCCCGCGCGGTTACGACCGCGGTCGCATCGAATTCCGAATCAATTACGTATATACCAAACGCTGTATCGGCGCTCCCGGCGACAGCATCTCGATCCGAGAGGGCTATTTTCATAACAATCGCCACACAGCACCGATCGGAAACCTCGATCAGCAGCGACGCCTCAACCGTACCCCCGACTCGCTGATTCCACGCAAGGTACTCCGCACCATACCCTTCGACGACCGCAATTTCGGTTGGACGATCCGCAACATGGGGCCGCTCTATGTCCCGCAGGCCGGCGTTCGAGTCCGGCTCGACTCGCTCAATTGGAAACTCTACCGGCAAGTGATAGAGTACGAGACCGGCGCAAAACTGAAATACGCCGACGGAATCCTCCGTCTCGACGGCAATCCCCTCGCCGAATATACGTTCCGCCAAAATTACTACTTCTTCTGCGGCGACAACGTCTCCGATTCGAAGGACAGCCGTTATCTGGGGTTCGTACCCGAAGAGTTCATCATCGGCGTCGTCCGGCGCATCTCCTACTCAGAAGAACCTTATACCGGCCGGAAACGTCCCGATCGTTGGTGGAAACGGGTGGAATGACGTCCCGGGCCGGTTTCACGTCCGGACCGTCCGACCGATCGCCTCTCGACGGAAGGGCAGTTCCCCGCTTTAATCGGAAGAGGCCTCTCCGCCGCAGCGGAGAGGCCTCTTCCGATTCCGGGAACCGCGCACGTCAATAATTCAACTCCGTGGCCACCGTCAGATCGTCGATACAGAAATAGGCCGGAGCATTTACGTTCTCGCAGACGAAGTGGAACTCGATCTTGTCCACCCAGCCCAGCGGCGTCAGGTCGACATTCGTCCACTCGTCGACGACCAGCCCCTTCTCCTCGTCGACGAGCTTGAACGCGACCTCCTTTTTGAGCGTACCGTCGGCGTAACCCCTCATCGAGAGGATCGCGTCGACCTTCTCGGGAGGTGCGATCGTTCCCGCCATATCGCCTTCACCCAAAGTCCACCAGCGGAAAGCATAGGTGCTGTTGCTGATCCAGATGTTCAGCGGGTTGACCTTCTTCGAGAAGGTCA
>ULQT01009694.1_pt1 | contig 14639 bp, 12 predicted proteins | sample 1954791 | NCBI WGS metagenome assembly ULQT01 (sample SAMEA4835663, study PRJEB28245) | human gut metagenome | biome: gut microbiome; material: fecal sample | place: Denmark | collected 2008 | reverse complement strand
GGGTGCTGCCGCTGGAGAAATTGTGTGCGATTCAGCTCTGTTCGGTCATAGGCATTCGGGGTTTGGTTGGAGTTTGGTCGGTTTACGGTTTTATTCTACCTCGGAGATAGACACCGAGCGGTTGTCCGAGAAGGTGTAGACGATCGGATTGATGCGGCTCATGATGCGCAGAATCGCTTCGAGCGGTTCGTCGGTAATGGTGAACGTGTAGGCGTAGTTGCGGGCGAGTGCCGGAGAGATGTCGATCCGGATGTCGTACCAGCGAGACAGGTAGCGGCAGATTTCACCCAGCGACTGCCGCTCGAAGACCAGTTTGCCCGCGGCCCAGCAGGATTCCAGCTCCACGTTGCCGCGACGGATGTCCAGCTTTTGTGTGGCGGTGTTGTAGCGGGCGATTTCACCGGGGTGCAGCTGGCGCTGTTCGCCTTCGCCGGAGTCGAGGGCCACCGAACCCTCTACGAGCGATACGGCGACGGTCCGGTCTTCGAGCGAGGTGTTCACGTTGAATTTGGTGCCGTGAACCCGTATGCGCAACCCTTCCACTTCGACCGTGAAGGGGCGTTCGGGATCTTTGGCAATGTCGAAAAATCCCTCTCCGCGAAGCTTTACGTTGCGGCTTTCGGCGCCGAAGGAGCCGTCGCAGGCAAGCGTCGAGCCGCTTTGGAGCCATACGGTCGAACCGTCGGCCAGGTGTGCCAGCGATTTACCGCCGAAGGCGCAGAACTCCTGTCGGGCCGGACTCGGTGTGAGGGCGGCGTCAGGACGGACTGCGAAGAGCGTGACGACGACGCCCGCGGCGACGGCAGCCGCCGTGCGAAGTATCGGCACCCAACGGCGTTTCGGCGCGGGCCGTTCCGTAGGCTGCGGCGATCCGGAAACTCCGATACGTGACTGCAACTGTTCCCAGAGCCGATCGCGGTCGGGGGTGTAAGCTGCGGCGCGGCGCTGTGCGTCGTCCCATATGCGGAGGGCGTTTTCGTAGATGCGGAGGTTGTCCGCATTCGAGACCCACAGGTCGAATTCGCGGCGTGATGCGGTGTCCAGCGTGCCTTTCAGCGCATGGATCAGGAGATCCCTGTTATGTTTGTCCATGACGGTATTCGGGTTTTATCCGAAGACACGAAAAAGGCGGCCGACCCTTACGGGCCGACCGCCTTTTTTTGCGATTTCTTAGCGGAATGTCTCCGGATATTCCTCCGCGGACGCTTCGTATGTGCCGGTAACGGCGACTATCGACCCAAAACATGTGGTCGTTCGACACAACGACGCGTTTCGTGATCGTTTAAGGGAATGTTTCTAAATCGACGCATATGAAAGTGTTCTGAAAACGGTCATACGAAACCGCCTGAAAAAGTCTATTACGAGTACCAATGGTAAATACCATACAGAACCCTCGGCCGAAGCATTGAAGGATTTCGACAGACGGCTGTCGGTGCAGGATACGAAGGACAGGCCCGTATTTGATGCTTTGATAGCATATTCCAGAAGCTCGACTTCTCAACGTATACATGACCAAGATATTATCGAAGGATTTACGAAATTCCTTTTGACGGATTTCAGGCAGGATGCCGGACACATATTTTTCCCGTTTCATGCTTTCCGAAGAAAACGATAAGGAGTTCGTAGAACGTCTGAACCAGATTAAAGAGGGTTTTATTATCATTTCCGGACTGAAAGACATTACCGAATCGACAGATCTAAATACGATAGGCAGTCGGACGACCAACCGACGATCTATCTCGATACGGAAGAACCGTTCAGTGCATATGAATAAGGTTGGAATGGGTACCCTGCTTTAAGTTTCAATACAGATATTGTCCTGTTATGCTTTCCTTATTGGCGGCTACCGCTTCGGGAGTGCCCGTCGCGACGATACGTCCGCCGTCGGCTCCTCCGCCCGGGCCGAGGTCGACGATGTAGTCGGCGTTGCATATCATGTCCAGATCGTGTTCGATGACGACCAGGGTAGCCCCTGCCGAAAGCAGATGCCGGAAGACTTCGAGCAATGTCCTGACGTCGAGCGGGTGGAGCCCGATGGTGGGCTCGTCGAAAACGAAGAGCGAGTCGCTTTGCCGGCGTCCCATCTCCGAGGCGAGTTTCAGCCGCTGCGCCTCGCCGCCCGAGAGACTGGGCGTGGCTTCGCCGAGGGTGAGGTAGCCCAACCCGAGGTCGCTCAGCGTCGCAAGCCGCGGTGCGACGCTCTTGAATCCGGCGCACAGCTCCGCTGCATGGGCCACGTCGGCCTCCATGACCTGCGGCAGCGTGAACGAACGGCCGTTCCCGACCGTACAGGCGATTCGTCCCGCAGGTTTCGCATAGCGCGAGCCGCGGCATTCGGGACACGGAATATCGACGTCGGGCAGGAACTGCACGTCGAGGCTGACCGTGCCGGTGCCGTCGCACACGGGGCAACGCAGCCGTCCGGTGTTGTAGGAGAAGTCGCCCGCCTTGTAACCGGCGGCCCTGGCATCGGGCGTGCGGGCGAAGATCTTGCGCAGCTCGTCGTGAATATCGGCGTAAGTAGCCACCGTAGAGCGCACGTTGGCACCGATGGGTGTCGAATCGATGAGCTTGACGTGTTCGATACCCGACGCATCGATATTTTTCACATGGGGTGGCAGCGGTGTGCCCGCTATCGCCGCTTCGAGCGCCGGAACGAGGCTTTCGAGAATCAGCGTGGTTTTGCCAGACCCCGATACGCCCGTCACCACCGTGAGGCGGCCTTTGGGAATGACGACTTCGAGCGGTTTTACGGTGTGAATCTCGGAGGTGGAGAGGCGGATCGCCCCTTGTGCGAAGAGTTCGCCTTCCGGCACGACGGGCAGCACGCGGGATTCGACCTTGCCTGCCAGAAACGGGCCGATGCGCGACGCCGGACTGCGTTCGATCTCCCCGACCGTCCCCTGCGCAATGACCCTTCCGCCGTCGGCCCCCGCTCCGGGGCCCATCTCGACGATATGGTCGGCATGGCTCAGTATCTGCGTGTCGTGGTCGACCAGCACGACGGTGTTTCCGTCGGCGACCAGGTCGTCCATAACACCCGTGAGACCTGCGATGTTGGCCGGATGAAGGCCGATGGAGGGTTCGTCGAGCACATACATCACGCCCGTAGTACGGTTGCGCACTGCGCGGGCCAGCTGCATACGCTGCCGCTCGCCGGTGGATAGGGTCGAAGCCGCCCGATCGAGCGCGAGGTATCCCAACCCCAAGTCCAGCAGACGGCGCGAAGCGGCGAGGAACGACTCGCAGATGCTCTCGCCCATGGGGCGCATCTCCTCCGGCAGCGAAGCGGGGACGCCGCACACCCACCCGACGCACTCCGCGAGCGTCATGCGGCACGCCTCGTCCAGCCCGATGCCGCGAAGCCGCGGCGCCCGGGCCTCGTCGGAGAGTCGCGTGCCGCCGCAAGCCGGACAGACGTCCTGACGCAGGAACTTCTCCACGCGCTTCATGCCCTTCTCGTCGGTCACTTTGGCGAGCGCATTCTCGACCGTATAGACGGCGTTGTAGTAGGTGAAATCGAGCTCTCCCGCCTGATTGGAATTTTTGGCTTTGTAGAGGATATGTCTCTTTTCGGCCGGTCCGTCGAAGACGATGGCGCGCTCGGCAGGCGTCAGCTCGCTGAACGGCACGTCGGTACGCACGCCCATCGCCCGGCACACGTCGGTCATGAGCGACCACATCAGGCTGTTCCACGGAGCCACGGCCCCTTCGTCGATCGTCTTCGATTCGTCGGGCACGAGCGTCGCACGGTCTACGGTCATGACCGTACCCGTACCGCCGCACCGGCGACATGCTCCGCCGCTGTTGAACGCGAGCTCCTCGGCCCCGGGCGCATAGAACCGATGGCCGCAGTTCGCGCAGACGAGCTCCTTCTCGGCCGCGACGGCCAGCGTCGGCGCATGGTAATGCCCGCAGTTCGGACAGCGGTGCGAAGCCAGGCGCGAGAACATAAGCCGCAGGCTGTTGAGCAGCTCGGTGCCGGTGCCGAAGGTGCTGCGGATACCCGGCACGCCTGGCCGCTGGTGGAGTGCGATGGCGGCGGGAACATATGCTATTTCATCGACCTGCGCCTTGGGAGCCTGCGTCATGCGCCGGCGCGTATAGGTGGACAACGCCTCCAGATAGCGCCGCGACCCTTCGGCGTAGAGCACCCCGAGCGCCAGCGACGATTTGCCCGATCCCGACACGCCGGCGATGCCGACGATGCCGTGGAGCGGAATATTTACATCCACGTTTTTGAGGTTGTGGACGCGCGCACCGCGGATTCTTATTTCGTTCGGTGTTTTCTTCATCTCCATAAAGTCTCGTATCAAACATACAAAAGTACGGAACGGCAAATAACATGCATTGTCACAAATCGGGCGAAACGAAACGCTTTTCGGGACTTATCCCGCCCGCTCCCTGAATCGCAGCGGCGTACAACCGACCGGCCTGCGAAAATAACGGATGAAACAGGAGACGTCCTCGAAACAAAGCCGGTCGGGGATCTCCGTTACGGCCGAATCCGTATAACGCAACAGGCGTTAGGTATTGATTGCATTTTAATTTCATATTCTTCTGGAACAAAAATACAGTTTTTTGTATCTTGTTCCAATTGCTGTCTGCATTACATAAACCGGATTTTCATTTTTCATATCCGGCCGATGTCATAAATATTAAAAAGAAACAACCCTCTATTATTCTTTTGCCCATAAAAAGCATGCATGGCAAAAATTCCCGTCGCCCAGGAGCAGGCGGCCATCTATGTACAGAAGGACGGTTATACCCTTACCCAGCCGTTCGGAGAAATCGGATGATATGAGGACCGGGACACAGGGCTACGCCAATGTCGGTTTCCGGGTGGTCAGGACCGATTTCTGACACCCCTTTCATCCTCAAAAGTGCAGTTCATTTTTAGTATGAGCTGCACTTTATATTTAATAACTGTTAATATAAGCGCCCCGATTCGTCAAGAGAAATGTAAAATGAGCATTACAGCAAAAAATGCAGGCAGAGCGGGTAGCGTGTAAAATCGAAATCTATGTTGATTTTAATTTTTACCGTATATTTGCGCTAACGAGTTCTTTATTAAGATGAAGATTTGCAGCAAAGCTGTGCAGAAGATCGGTTAACAGATTGTTAACCGCCACAAACGAAAAATCCTCACAACTCGCTGATTAGCTTATTGCAAGGATTTAATCGTCTGTTTCCAGAGCGGAAAACGGGACTCGATCATGTATTTCCTATCCGTTATGTATCAATATGTTACAGCGAATTTTCAGTTTTGGGGTCACTAATTCGTAGCGTCCGCTTTACGCCGCAATGTATCTCGATGCTACATTACAAAGATACGATAAATAATCGTAATATCCAACGTGCCAATTGACAAAATTTCAGTCTAATTTGTACGTCTCTTTATAGAATATTGTATCTTTGTGATGTCCATTGGTATACAAATGTAGCGAAACCTATATGGTAAGGCCCTTTAATTCAGATCTGGTATTAGAAGAACGAATTAGCGATTCGACTCTTAAAGCATATCATGTCGGTTTCGATCAAAACAAATTCAGACTTTTGCCATTAGTTGAAACCATCCGACGTGTAATACCGGAATACGCATTGGGTTATCATGTGGGTTATAATATTCCGCAAACTGAAATTGTGGACAGGCTTCAAGAAGCAGCTAAAACGGTTTACACAACTGACAAATACAAGAAACGGGGAGAGTTTGGTGAGTTAATATTACATTTGTTATTACGTGATTTCTGTAATACAATCCCTCTTATTTCAACAATCTATTTTAGAGATTCCCCCAATGTCCCTGCACATGGCTTTGATGGCGTGCATATAACAGTTAATGGCGATGAACGAAAATTATGGCTGGGAGAATCGAAATTATATCAATCGGGCAAAGATGGCATCGCAGATCTCGCCAATGATGTTACCAAGCATTTCAATGCCGATTATCTTCGCCAACAATTCAATTTAATTCCTCGAAAAATACCAACCGAAACTCCCCAAATAGAATATTGGAAAACATTGATGCACCAACATCAAAAATTGGATGTAATTTTTTCAAGTATCGTAATACCAATGGTATGCACATACAATAGCAGTCTATTCGTGAATCATTGTAATGAAACACAACAATATATCGAAGATTTTAAAAACGAATGCGAAGCTTTGCACGATGAATTCAATCGGAAAAAGCCAGCTTCTAACTTGGAAATAATTTTATTATTGCTTCCAATCCCCGATAAAGACGAATTGAACAAAGAGCTTGATAAGAGGTTAAAAGCAATGCAGGTAATATGAACTTTCTGGATGTCAAAAATGCCATTTCGTTTTTGAGCAATACATCAGAAATCACTTATGATGACAGTTTTGAGTTATCAAGGTTTTGTTCGATATTGCTATCAAATAAAGAGAGCGAAAATCAAGGTCGGGATATTGTTATTCGCGTTCTGGACGCCTGGGATAAAATACCGGAAAATACAAAACCAATATGGAATCAGTTGACAGAAGCTGCCGGATTATATCCGTATGTCAACCCGTTGTATCTTTCGGAAAGTGCAGCATTGAGATATGAGTATCATAAATCTCCTTTCTTGAAAGACGTCTATTTACATGCAGAGCAACAAGAGTTATCTATCGAATTACAGAACAAACGATCTGTTGTCGTAAGCGCTCCGACGAGTTTTGGAAAGAGTCTCCTTATAGAAGAGATCATTGCAAGCAAGATTTATCGGCAAATAGTAATTATTCAGCCTACGCTTGCTTTGCTTGATGAAACGCGTAAAAAACTTTTGAAATACCGGAATGCGTATAAAATCGTGGTCTCGACAAACCAAATTCCGGATGAAACAAAAGGCAATATTTTTTTATTCACAGGAGAGCGGGTTGTCGAATATGTAAATTTCCCACAAATCGAGTTTTTTGTTATAGACGAATTCTATAAATTAAGTCTTGATAGGGATGATGATCGTGCGATTTCACTGAATCAAGCATTTCATAAACTTTTAAGATTCACCGACAAATTTTACTTGTTGGGCCCCATGATCAAAAATATCCCAACTTCTTTTAAAGAAAAATTCGATTTGATGTGGTTCCCGACAGAGTTTACAACGGTTGCTGTTGACGAAAAAAGTTTGGAAATACAAGACAAGATAAAGGCTTCAGAGAAAAGAGCACTAAAAGAACAGAAGCTTTTTGAATTATTATCCCAAACAAATGAACAGACTTTGATATATTGTTCCTCTCCTAATAAAGCCACGACTTTATGTCTTGAATTTGTTGATTTTTTAAAAGCGAATGAAATTAAATCAAATTTAAGAAACATATCAGACAACCAAGAAATGACGGAGTGGATATCCGAAAATATAAATCCTCGGTGGTCGTTAATTTCAGCATTGAATTATGGCGTAGCATTTCACCATGGAGCTTTGCCGAGGCATCTTGGGAGTTCGATTGTAGATGCATTTAACCATAATTCTATTCGATGGCTTTTTTGCACATCAACACTCATCGAGGGTGTGAATACTTCTGCAAAAAATGTCATTCTCTATGATAGGGATAAAGGAAAAAAGCGTATTGATTTTTTCGACTATAAAAATATAGCAGGTCGGTCGGGACGGATGAAACAACATTTCATTGGGAATGTTTATCGTTTTGAAAAGCAACCGGACCAAATGGACTTATTTGTTGATATTCCACTTTTCAATCAAGATAATGCGCCTCTTGAGATATTAGTTGCATTGGAGGAAAATGAATTGGAGAATAACTCGAAAGAACGATTGAAAAATTTTAAAGACTTACCAGTCGAACTTCAAGAAGTAGTCAAGAAAAATTCCGGGATTAACATAGAAGGACAATTAAAAATTGTCGAAGAAGTTGAAAGTAATTTAGAGGCTTGTCAGCAACTATTGAATTGGAAATCATATCCAGATTATCCACAACTTAAATATGTAATTGAATTGTGTTGGAAATATTTGCTGAAATCAGGAGAAAATAAGGCCGACGTTAAAAGTGCTGCTCAATTGAGTGTTCTAACTAAACAATATGCCGATTTGCAATCTATTCCTGCCATGATACGCGACATGGCGAATGATGCTTTTTGGCATCAAAAAATAGCTGATGAACAAGAACGGATTGATAATCGCTCCTTTTTTGTTCTGAATGTAGCTCGACATTGGTTCGATTATAAACTGCCGAAATGGTTATCCGTTATTTCGGAGTTACAAGAATATGTTTTAAGAAAACATAACCTGCCTTTCGGAAACTATTCTTTTTTTGCAACCAGCCTTGAGCACAAATTTCTCCCCTCGAACCTGGCTGCCCTATTGGAGTATGATATTCCATACTCGGCTATCAACAAATTGAAACACACTTTACCACAAGATCAAAGTCCAGAAATGCTTATTGTTCATATTAACAAAATGCCCAAGGATAATTTATTAAGTTTGGGGCTATTGCCTTATGAAATCAAAAAGCTAAGAAAGGCCTTTTGATAAAACTTCGATGCGAGGCTGGCGATAACTCCTTCGGCATTGACCGTTCCCGGCTGGTCGTAGAAGACGATCCGCGGGCGGTAGCCGCCTTGCAGGATGCGGTCGACCTCCCGAAGCGCTTCGGTGGGCATGCAGCGGACGACGGGCCAGATTCTGCGTCCCGTAGCCTTGAACTGCCGCACCATGAGCAGCTTGTAATAGTCGTTGTACCCGACGGCCTCCAGCTCCCGTTCGCGCTGGGCATGGATCGACCACTGGGGATAGTCGCAGTCCACGACCAGCATGTCGTATCCGACCGTGTAATGCAGGTAACTGGCGAGCAGTACCGTGAAAGTCGATTTTCCGACGCCGCCTTTCTGATTGCAGACGGCAATGCTTACAGGGGTGATGTTCATAATACGGTATTTAAAAAGTTCGAGAACTCGCGTTTTAGGATAGCCATTCTATCGAATTTTGCATTTTTGCTGCATTCAGAAATGCACTCTTTCAGAAATTCATATTTTGTGGATATCCTTTATTCCGAAAGAGGGAAAGAGCAATTTTAACGACGAATTTCGTCCCGGAACAATCTCCGTCGCGCCGACACGATATCCTTTTAGGGTGATTCAATTTCATGGCTCACAAACGCTTTCTTTTATTCCTGCCGCAATATACAACAGGGTAAAACGCTTCCGTCCCGATGTCCGCCACTGTCCGCTCCAGTCCGTTCGTCGGGCTTTTTTTCGGCGCCCGACGGTTGTAATATTGCAGCGGGAACAGCCCCACCCTCGGAAGCTGTATCGGGGAATTCTGAAAACTTCAGGCAGAGATTCTCCGGCGCGGATTCTTACCCTCGCCAGAGGGTAGCGAGCTGTACCTTTGTCCGACAAATTGGCATTTGTCCGACAAAGGTGCTCGCTCTGCGAGGCCGGGGCGTTCTCCCGAGTCGAACGCCTTTCTAACCCGAAACTATGGATACTAACCAAAAAAGAACACAGCAGCCCAAAACTCCGAGTTACAAGTATTCTTTCCGCTTCAATGAAGAGCAGAATATCCGCTTCAACGAGTTGCTTTGTAAGGCCGGATTGGAGCATAACCGCAGCCGTTTTATCGTCAAACGCATCTTCGGCGAGGAGTTCGTAGTCGTCAGACGCGACCCTTCGAAGGTACAGTTCGTCGCACGGCTCAATGACTTCTATTTCCAATTTCAAAAGCTGGGCAACAACTACAATCAGGTTGTAAAAGCCGTCAATACGCACTTTTCCAACGTCGCGATCCCGCATCAGATCGCCATGCTGGAGCAGCGGACGCGTGAGCTGAAGACCCTGAGCATCGAGATTCTGAACCCTGCAAAACAGGCTAAGGAGTGGTTGCGAATATAAGATCGGGATCCTCGCCCGGCGGGGCTTTACACTATAACAAGGAGAAAGTAGACCGGGATGAAGCCGAAATCCTCTATTGGCAGAAGATGCTCGAACCGTTCGACAAACACGGGCGTATGGATGTTGATGCCTGCATGGAGAGTTTCTGGCCGTACCTCGAAGCCAACCGCAGAACGGCCAATACGGTATTCCATGTCTCGCTGAACCCGTCGCCGGAAGACAAGCTGAAATACATATAATAAACAAATTACAGAAGCCAAACCTATTAGGTAAATAGTTGGGTATATACAACAAACCATCATGTGTCTTTTTGCATCTGAATTGTCTTAATTATGAATGATAAAGACTCTCCAACTCAATCAATAGAAAGTGCGTATAATTTCAATTTTAACCAGTCTCTTTTTCTTGTCGATTATTCCGGTATTGGCAGCATCGAATAGTAATGTCTTGCACTTGTCCGGTTCTACATGGCAGGCGATCGTCAATCCCCAAACCGGTACGCTCCTTGGTTATACCCAACAAATCGGCAATGATTCTTGGTGCATTCCCTTCCAAACTGAATTGAATGCCGGACCGGCCTTCGAAGGCATAACACTACAACCGTCGCCTGACTCGCCTTCCACATTTTCCGGACGACGCGGTACAATCCGTTACGAACTTCGTTATCGAGAGGAAGAGGACCACTTGCGCATCGAATGCCGGATCACTAACGAAGGTACAACAACCCATGCTCCCCTGCGCGAACGGCTCGTATTGGGCGTGGACAGCGAAATGCGGAGTTTTCCGGCATGGGACGAAAAATTCTTCCCCTCATTGATACGTTGCGAACGAGATTTTGCATGGGGTTATTTCATGTCTCCCCGGGGACGGATACTGGCATTCGGCGTCGAAGAACCGACGGCATCCTACGGTTTGAACTATATCTTCGAAGGGAACAAGGCATGGCTTTGGGGACATCAGATCCATACGGCAAGTCTTGATTTCCTGCACGCACCACCCCTTCCGGCACGCCATCCGCAACACCTCACGGAAATCGCCCCGGGAGAAAGCCTCCGCTGGACAATACATTTGGGAGTAGTCGATAAGCTAGAACAGGTAAAGCCCACCCTTGCAACATGGCTGTCAGTTCCGCTGCCCGAGGCCCGGAAATACACACTCTGCTCAGGCGAAGCGGCATCGGTGAAAATCCATGGAACGCAAGCTGTTTCGGAAGCGATATTGCACCACCCCGACGGTCGCACGGAAAGTCTCCCGGCAACAGACGAGAACCGACTCGTCACGCCTCCGCTCCGGAAAAAAGGGCTTTACCGCATCACGATTACCGCAGGCGGCAAACAGTCCGAAGTATCGCTCTACGTCCGCAATCCTTGGTCATGGTACCTGACACAGGCCCGTAACTCCGTCGCGGAACATCCGCCCTTTTTCAGCGCCTCATGCGAGACTTTTTACGGTTATTATCCGGCTTTCCTCGCCGCACGGCATTTCCCGGACCCCGTCCGTGACAAAGCTCTCGAAGAGCGATTTTCCGGGCTCCTGCCGCAGTTGATCGATTCCCGGGGTCATCCGCAGGAACAGGCCAACCCCCGACGTATTCAAAATTTTTCGACACTGGCAGGCATGCTTGTCGACTTGTGGGAAGCTACCGGTAACGATACATACCTGCTGAACGCATCGCAGTTGGGAGACTTCATCGCCTCCGATTCGATCCAGTGGAGCGACGGTTCCTACCGCTCGGAGGGTATCCACTATACGGCAGTCATCTACCCGGCCAAGTCGATGTTCGAGCTGGCCGACGCCGAACTGCGGGCCGGATGGACCGACCGGGCCCGACGGCACCATGTATCGGCCATACGGGCGGCCGAAGACCTGCGACTTCGTCTGGACGATATCGAAACAGAAGGAGACATGACTTTCGAGGACGGCATGATCACCTGCAGCGCCCTACAGATGGCACTCTGCGGCCTGCACATGCCGGACGGCGCCCTTCGCAGGCAATATGCCGAAGCTGCCCGCCATATGATGGAAAAGCACCGCTGTCTCGAACAACGGCTTATTCCCGACTGCCGGATGCGGGGTGCCACGCTCCGCTACTGGGAGGCTCTCGACATCTATTTCTCGCCCAATCAGGCTATGAACTCGCCCCACGGATGGACGGCATGGAAAATCTACGCGGTATGTTATCTTTATCTGTTGACAGGCGAAGAACATTATCTCGATGAATTGATGGAAACGACCGGCGCCTGCGTACAACTTATGGACCTCGACGGTCGACTGCGTTGGGGATTCATTCCCGATCCCTACATCGAAGGACTGGTATGTACACCCGCAGCTAACAATCCTCATGAACGTCAGATGCGCGACTCGGTCGTCGGCGAACAATACCTCGGAATGATAAGCCCCTGGCTGCGCCCCGACGACGAGCACGCCTTCACCCGGTTCGGCAGTCCGGGCGGTGCCGGAGACAACACGGTTTACGAAATCTTCAAAGCCCTCGAAGAGTGCGTACTGACCACCGCCTACGTCATCGTGTCCGAAACGGGAGCAATCCGAGCCCATAACTGTTCGGCGCATTGGACCCGCCCGGACCGGCTGCACATCGAACCTGCCGAAAAGTGTATCGAACGCATTCATCTGAACATCCGGAAACCCATCGTGGCGGAAACCCGGTTGCAAGGGAGGTCATACCGGCAACGAGCTGCATCCGGCATGAGCTGGATCGGCACGGATCCTTACCCGAAAGTCCGCCGCTGACAAACAGTTCTCTCGCATATGAAAAATCCCGCAGGTAATTCGAACCTGCGGGATTTTTCATACGCGGGACGAATTATTCGACCCGGAGCTGCAGTTCGAAAGAACGGATGCCCCGACTGCGAACTTTCAACCGGATATCGCCCGGTTCCCCGGTCGGCCGCAAGACAACCAGTGCAAGACCGTTGAATGCGTTAACCGAAGGGCTCTGGAACGATGCATGACTCGTCGGATCGCCGTTATCGGTGGCAACGATCCGGGCCGGGCCTTCGACCGAGAAATCAAGTCTGTCAGCAGCCTGCGGCACAAAGCGTCCCCGGCGGTCAGTAAGTTTCGCCGTAACAAAAAACAAATCTTCGCTGCCAGCCTGCACCGTCGTCCGGTCTACTGTAAGCTCCACAAAGGCGACCTTCCCAGCCGTTTCGATTCGGTTTTCGGCCCACGGTTTTCCGTTCCGGTAAGCCACAACCCGTACCTCTCCCGGTTCGTAACGGACGCTGTCCCAACGCAGGCGATATTCGAACACCCCCTTGCGGCGCAGGCCCTGCGAACGTCCGTTGACGAAGAGCTCGGCAGCATCGCCCGAAGTGTAGACATGAACGGGCGTCACTTCACCTTCGCGGCCGGGCCATGTCCAGTGAGGCAGGATGTGAGCCATCGGCAGGTCGGGACGCCACCGAGCCTGATAAAGATAATAACGATCCTTGGGGAATCCCGCCAAATCGACGATCCCGAAATAGGAGCTGCGCGACGGGATACGCAGCCGCCCCAGCCGAGCCAGCTCTTCAGCCGCCCGGGTGCGGGCTTCCGGATCGCTGAAGTTTTCCAGAATAGTGTAGTCGTCGTTATAGGGCGTGGGTTCCCCGAGGTAGTCGAACCCGGTCCAGACGAACTCCCCGGCGGCCGTAGGATTGCGGTCGAGCCCCTCGAACTCTGTGTCGGGCGGCGTCGACCAGTCGGGAGAAAAACGATCGTAGGAGCTGACCTGAAAATCGGCACGTCCCCGGCTTTTGTCGTCGCTCAACGGAAAGACATAGAAACCCCGCGTACTGATACACGAGGCTGTTTCAGAACCCATGAAGGGCTGAAAAGGGCTGTTGCGGCAAAAACCTTCATAAAGCATTGGTTTGTAGTTGAACCCGAAAATGTCCACCGTATGGCGGAAATCGTTGGACGCAGACAGCCAGTAGTTGCTCCCGAAAGTCGCGGGACGCGAGGGATCTTCGCGGTGTACCAAGTCGGTCAGCTCACGCGAGACATCATACGTCTCGGGATACCACTGCTCGGCAGTTTCGTTGCCCGTACTCCAGGCAATCACCGACGGATGGTTGCGGTCGCGGCGAATCAGGGCCGTAAGATCGGCCGTACCCCAATCGTCGAAGAGCAACGCATAACCGTTCGGTTTTTTAGGGATACGCCAGGTATCCGTAAATTCGTCGAGAACGAGGAATCCCATGCGGTCGCAAAGTTCCAGTAACTCGGGCGCAGGCGGATTATGGGCCGTCCGTATCGCATTGGTGCCCATCTCCCGGAGGATGTGCAGTTGCCGTTCGATTGCACTCACATTGATCGCCGCCCCCAATGCCCCGAGATCGTGATGCATGCAGACGCCCTGCAGCATCAGCCGCTCGCCATTGAGAAAAAAGCCTTCATGGGTAAACTCCGCCCGGCGAATGCCGAACGGCGTGGAATAACGCTCCACAACCCGGTCGCCGCAACGTACCGTCGTGACGGCGACATACCGATCCGGATGTCCGGGCCCCCAGAGCCGGGGATTATCCACGGAAAACTCCTGTACGAGCAACTGCCCGTCCTCCACGCGGTCGACGACATCTTCAGCCCGGGCCAATACCTCTCCAGAGCATGCACCGTCGGCGCCGAGCGCAAACAACTCGGTCGTCACGATCGCAGCAGGCATCTCCATCCCGTCGTTACGCAACTCGATGCGCAAATTGACCGAGGCACGGTCGGAGGTGACATGCGGCGTGGTTACAAAGGTGCCCCAATGTGCAATGCCGACCGGATCGGACTTTGTAAGCCA
>ULQT01011809.1_pt1 | contig 14670 bp, 7 predicted proteins | sample 1954791 | NCBI WGS metagenome assembly ULQT01 (sample SAMEA4835663, study PRJEB28245) | human gut metagenome | biome: gut microbiome; material: fecal sample | place: Denmark | collected 2008 | reverse complement strand
GGTCTGAGCAAACCACTAGTTTACTAGTGGTTTTGATTATGCTTGCCATGCAGTATAAAAAGCCGTATAATAAAGCTGTAAATAACGTTTGACGTGCAATATAGATGGAGGTTTTTAGAATGTCCGATCTAAAAGATGAAACACTGCGCCGTGCTCAGGAGTTGGCGGATTTCAAGCTGCTCTCTTCCGGAGATATCCCCAAAATAGATCTCTATATGGAGCAGGTGACTTCCTTGCTGGAGCAGGAAATGGGGCCGAGCCTGCGCCGCAAGGATGAGAGCGTTTTCACTAACACGATGATTAACAACTATAGCAAGGAGGGTGTGCTCCCCCGCCCGGAAAACAAACGCTACAACCGCCGCCATATCATTACGCTGATTTATATCTTTTTGCTCAAGCAGAATCTGCCGATGCCGGAAATCAAACGTTTCACCTCCCATATTGAAAATACCGAGCAGCTCGACAACATGTACGGCATATTTTATGACCTTGTTGGCGGCTATGAAAAGGCCTACCGGAAGGATATCGAAGAGAAACTTTCCAGAATCGAGCACCAGTGCAAGGACCAGGGTGTGACAGATGAGAGCAGCATCGCGCTAACGCTGATTGCTCTGCTCTCCTTTGAGGCCGCTTTAAACACAATGCTCAGCAGCCAGCTGCTTGATTATTGTAAGGAGAAAAAAGAGGAACGTCTCCAGCAGGAAGAGGAAGCGAGCAAAGCCCATAAACAGGAGGAAAGCAACCCGGAAGAGCAGGGAGAATAGGGGGCGCTTCCCCTTGTGTGAGTCAGGGTGGCCAGAATTCCATATCACCAAATGCGCAGGCCGCATCCATAGCCTGTGTATTTTGTTTTTTAATAATAGAATAAAAAACAAAGGCTCTGCTTTTGCCAAACAGAGCCTTTGTTTTTTCATTCATGCACTTTTCGAGCCTGTCCACGCCTAAAAACAGGCGCCCATCCTAGACAGGGCTGAAAGAAAACGGTCGGTTTTCTCCGAAAGATTACTCCGCGAAACCAGATTCCACAAGCTTGATCAGCCCTTCCACCGCCTGCTCCTCATCGGGGCCGCCGGCAATGATCCGGATATTCGTTCCGCCCATAATGCCGAGGGAAAGAACGCCAAGCAAGCTCTTTGCATTCACGCGGCGCTCCTCTTTTTCCACCCAAATGGAGGATTTGTACTCATTTGCCTTCTGGATAAAAAAGGTTGCCGGACGAGCGTGCAGGCCGACCTGATTCTGAACCGTTACGTCTTTCACATACATAATGATATATCTCCCACACAATCAAATTTCATGTCTGCTTCGCTACATATTATATCACAAAACTTGTCTCCGTCAACGACTTATGGCGAGTTATAGACCATTTTGCGAAAATTCAGCTTGTATCCCAAGCGAAACCGTTTTCAAGGTCTGATGTTTGTGTAAATTGCATATTGCGTTTTTTGTGCAATATATAGAAAAATGCCATGGATTTGTAGTCAAACGTTCTAAAGGAAGGCCATTATACTTCCCTTATCACATTAAAGTAAGCCGATAAAGCGTCTCTTCACGCAGATGGGGGCAATTCTCATCATATGCCCGTTTTTCACGCTTGCTGCCAAATGCGTATAAAAAATAACCAACCCTTACTGCCTTTGCCGCGACTAGAGGGGGAAGCAAACCAACCAATCACATGGAAAAAAGCACAGCGCAGTGTTTTTTCTTCTTCTGCGGCCTTATAGCCTCCGATCCTTCTCCAGCGCTGCGTCCACCGATTTTCGTACCCCTGCTTCAAACCCGGCGTCCTGCAATGCAGCAATCCCCTCAATCGTTGTGCCGCCCGGGGAACAAACTTGATCAATCAGCGCCCACGGATGCTCTCCGCCCTCCAAAATCAGCTTTGCACTGCCTAGAACCGTCTGCGCCGCAATTTCCAAAGCCACTTGTTTCTGCATCCCATTCTTTACCGCCGCACGGGCCAGTGAATCGATGAAGAGATAGGCAAACGCGGGCGCACTGCCTGCAATTACGCCAAACAGAGGAAAAAATGCCTCATCAAGCTCTTTGACCTGCCCAATGGCATAAAACAAACGCGCCACAAGCTTTTTTTGCTCCTGTGTTACCTGCTGATTCGCACAGAATGCGCTCATTGCCGCCCCTACCTTCGCGTTAATATTGGGCATCACCCGCACAAGCGCGGGTGAAAAGCCAAGTACTTCTTCAATAAAACCAAGCGTTTTTCCAGCCGCGATGGAAATCACCAGCGGATTTTTTTCTTGCAAGTAGGGGGCAATGCTCGGCAACAAGGAAGGGAACACCCCGGGCTTCACAGCCAGCACCACTGTGTCGGCATGCTCAATGAGCGCTTCGGCAGTATCCGCTGCTGCCACGCCAAGCCGTTTCGCACAGTCTTTGGAGCGCTCCGGTGTAATATCCGTCACGAAAACCTCCTCCGGACGGTAAAGGGAAGCAGCGAGCAGGCCTTTGATGATTGCGCCAGCCATATTGCCGCCGCCAATGAATCCAATTGTCATAGAACAGCCTTCCTTCCAAGCAGATGATACAAAAAATCATATCATATTTTTATTCTATTTACAATGCCATCTTATTTCTAATATATCATATTAAATTTTTGTGAATATCTCGTTTAAAAGATTGACGATTCGTCAGTTTAGTGTTATCGTTGCCTCTTGAAAAGATAAATGACGATTCGTCATTCCTGATTGTTGGAAAAAGAATGCCTTTGCTGCAACACCACACTTTTTTGAGCAAAGGCAACCACGAAAACGCCACCTACAGCCCTATTGGAAGCGCTGGAGCTACCGCACATATGATGATTATTGTGTGAAAGGAGGATTGGACTGCGTTGTTTATCATTTATTATATACGGTTTTAAAGCTGTTTTATCTAGAAATAATGAACGCGATTCAAATGAAGCGCTATTAGAACGGCGGCCCTTGGAAGGAGGAAAAAATGTGGAAACCCAGGGAACATCAAAACCGGCATTGGAGAATAAAAAAAGCGCAAAGCGTATTCGAATGATTGAGGAAGCCTATAATCTCTTTGTTAGCAAAGGCGTGCACGCTACCGCAATTGACGAAGTGGTTAAAAAGGCAGGCGTGGCAAAGGGCACCTTCTACCTCTATTTCCATGATAAATATGATCTGCTTGACCAGATCGTTCTGTATAAAAGCACCGTGCTCGTCCGTGCGGCCCTGCGGGAGCTTGGAGAAAAATATCAAACTGAGCAGCCTGAGTTGGAAGAGGGCATTCTTTTTTTCGCCTCCCGGCTCATCGATTCTCTTGAGAAAAACCATGATCTGGTGCTGCTGATCCACAAAAAGTTATCCGCCAGCCTTTCCGTTATGGAATATTTGAGGGATGGCGAGCTTGGCCCGATAGTAGACTCTGTGATAGAGCGCCTGATGCAGCGGGGCAAGTCACGCGAACAGGCAGAGCAGACGCTTTACATCATCATCGAAATGACCGGCTCCGTTTGCAGCGACGCTATTTTGTACCAAAAGCCCTACAAGCTTTCTGAAATAAAGCCGGCGCTCTATGACGCCATACGCAGAATGATTCGTTAACTTGATTTTGTATAGAAAACGAGGTGTTGCCGCATGATCGACCGGTTTTCGCGGTGGCTGACCCATCACACAAAGCTGATTCTTGTGATTGCCTTCCTATTGCTGATCCCCAGTGCAATCGGCTATTTGAACACATATGTCAATTATGATATTCTCTCTTATCTGCCGGATGACCTTGATTCGGTAAAAGGCCAGCAGGTGCTGGACGAAACCTTTCACAATTCCGCAAGCACCGTCCTGATCGTGGAGAATATGCCCGCCAAGGACGTTGCCGCCCTAAAGGAAAAAGTGTCGAAGGTGGAAGGAGTGCATCAGGTCACCTGGATCGATGATATTCTCGACATCGGCGTGCCGGAGGATATCCTTCCGGATGAAATTAAAAACGTTTTTTACAGCCAAAAAACAAACGCCACCATGATGCTCGTCCAATACGACCACTCCAGTGCATCGGAGGAGACGATGAAGGCCATCGGTGAAATCCGAAGCCTGATGAACAAGCAGTGCTTTTTAAGCGGCCTTTCCACGATATCACTGGATACGAAAGAATTGGCCGACAGCGAAGCGCCCATCTACATTGCCATCGCCATCGCGCTTGCCATGGTTGCCATGACGCTCTCGCTAAAATCCTGGATTCTCCCGTGGGTATTGTTATTGGGGCTGAGCCTGGCGGTTGTCTATAACTTTGGCACGAATATTTTCTTCGGCCAGATTTCCTATATCACACAGTGCATCGCCGCCATTCTTCAATTGGGTGTTACGATGGACTACTCGGTTTTCCTCGTGGATCGGTATGAAGAGGAGCGTGAAAAAGGCGGCGACCACCGGGACGCCATGGCGCGCGCCGTATCAAATACCTTCCTCTCCCTGTCAGGCAGCTCGCTTACCACGATCTTCGGCTTCCTGGCGCTGTGCTTCATGCGGCTGACCCTCGGCCGTGATATCGGCCTCGTCATGGCAAAGGGAGTCGTGCTCGGCGTTATCACGGTTGTCATCGTCCTGCCTGCTTTGATTCTTGCATTTGATAAACCAATTCACCGATTCACGCACAGGAGCCTGATCCCAAGCTTTAATAGAATGAACAGTTTCATTCTCAAGCACCGCCGTGTGCTAATCGCAGTTGGGCTTCTCATTGCAATTCCTGCCTGCATCGGCCAAAATAATGTAACAAAATATTATAACATCGACCGCGGGCTGCCGCAGGATCTTCCCTCCATCGTATCACTCAACAAGATGAAGGATGCGTTCAATATGGCAACGACGCACTTTGTGATTGTTGACGATACCCTTCCCGCCAGCAGGCTAACCGAAATGTCGGCAAAGCTGGAGCAAGTGGATGGAATCGAAACGGTTCTTTCCTATAATAAATTCCTGGGCCCCGCGATCGAAGATTCCTTTGTTCCGGAGGAAATCAAGGAGATTTGCAAAAAAGACGGCAAGCAGCTGCTCATGATCAACTCAAGCTTCAGCGCCGCCACCGAGGAAGAAAACGAACAGATTGATGAGATGACGGCAATCGTTAAATCCTATGACAGCGGCGGTATGATTACGGGCGAAGGCCCGCTGACAAAGGATTTGACCACAATCGCGGATAAGGATTTTATCGTTACCAGCATCCTTTCCACGCTGGCGATCTTTATCATCGTTGCGATCTGTTTTAAATCGCTCACGATCCCCATCGTCGTCGTAGGCAGCATTGAGCTCGCTATTTTCATCAACGAGGCGATTCCCTTTTTTACCGGCACCGTCATCCCCTTCATTGCACCTACCGTGATCAGCTGTGTGCAGCTGGGTGCAACGGTGGACTATGCCATCCTGTTGACCACTCGCTTCCGGGAGGAACTGCAACGCGGGCACGACCGCATGAATGCCATGCGCATTGCAGCCAATGCCGCCGACCGCTCCATTATGTCGAGCGCGCTGGTTTTCTTCTGCGCCACCTTCGGTGTGTATCTGACCTGCAACATCGAAATGATCAAGAGCATTTGCTCTATGCTCGCTCGCGGCTCGGTGATCAGTGCAATTGTCATTTTCTTCTTCCTGACGCCTTTGCTGCTTGTTTGCGAAAGGATCATCTCCAAAACCAGCCTCAGCTGGAGTGGCACAAAGCCAAATGGCCGCAGCAAAAAAGCAAACGGCCGGCCCTCGCCAGTCGATTCTTCTGGCGGCAATCAATCTGAATCAAAAAAAACGAAGTGATTTTGCATATGGCTGCAAGCCATGAAAGGAGTGGCGATTCCCATGAAAACAAAGCATCTGATACAAAAATTAACCTGTGCCGTGCTCGTGCCCTCCATCCTCCTGATGAGCGCATGCAGCGCGCAGGGGCAGCCGGAGGAAAGCACAAACGACACGACGCAGCCCCCTGCCATAGAGCGGCAAGGTCTACAAACGTATGCCCCCTATACTGGAAAAACCCGCAAATCTGAAACGGTCTATGTTACAATGGATGCAAAAGGTAACGTTTCTAAAAAAATTGTGACAGATTGGCTCCATACGGAGCAGGCAGGCGTGCAGGTGGCCGACCAGAGCGATCTAGACGGAATTCAAAATATCAAAAGCGATGTAAAACCTGTGCAAAAAGGAAATCAGATCGCTTGGAACATGGATTCCACCGATCTCTATTATAAAGGCGAATCTCAAAAGGATCTGCCCGTCGATATCTCGATCCGCTACTATCTGGACGGCGCCGAGATTGAGCCTTCGGATCTTGCGGGTAAGAGCGGCAAGGTGAAGATTGAAATCCAGATGAAAAACACCCAGCCGCATACCGTCAATATCAATGGGCGGGAGGCCGTCATCTATACACCGGTCGCCGCGTTGGGCGGCATGCTCCTTCCGGAAGAGAAGTTCCAAAATATCAAGATGGAAAATGGCGCTACCCTGGGCGACGGCAGCAAGCAGCTTGCCGTATTCATCGCCCTGCCAGGCCTTCATGACAGCCTGGATCTTGCCTCCATGCCCATAGAGGAGCTCAAAAGCCTCACTTTCCCGGAAACCTTTACTCTAACGGCAGACGTTAAGGATTTTGAGCTGGATAATATGTATTTTGCCATGACGACCGACATTCCCGCTCTTGATTTGAGCAAGGCCTCCGGCCAGCTCAGCGAAATCAAAAAGAGCCTGTATGCCCTGAACGATATGCAAAATGCGGTGGAGCAGCTCGACCCAGATCATGTGCTGCGCTCCCTGTTAACCGACGGCGACAATATGCGGGAGATGCGCTCACTCATGGAAGAGCTCACCTCTATCTATGAGAAAGAGAAAGCACTGCTTGATCTTCTTCCGCAGTATTTTACCAAAGAGAATCTTGCCCTGGTCGGCAAGCTTGCCAAGGATGCGGACGCCGCGGAGCTTACGCAGCTGCTAGGGGACACAAAGCTCCTCTCCTGCGCAAATCAGCTGCTTGACAGCAGCCTGATCAAAAATATTCAGAAGCTGCTCATCGATGTTGTTGCCCTGCAATCGATCGATTTGGAGCCGCTCGATCAGATCCTTTCCGCGGCGGGGAATCTCGACAGCCTCAGCGGTGTGCTGGATTCCTCCAGCGGGTTACTGAGCAAGCTCGCCTCCTCCCAGGAGGAGCTTCAAACCCTCACCGAGCTGATGGGCAGCAGCACGGATGCCGTCAAGCTGCTCAAAGAGGTTTCTTCCCTGCTTGATTCCCTCAAAAAGCAGGGCATCACACTCACAGAGGATGATATCCGCGTGATGGTCGATGCGCTGGTGGATAAAAAGGCCATGGAGATCGCGGCGGAAAAAACAGGGGTTTCCGCGCAACGCGTGCAGGCAATCCTCGATGCCAGTGCAAACGATCTGATCGCCGCCAACGGCGCCATTGCAAAGGGGAACCGGCAAACCGTTCAGGATTGCATCGAAATTGCCGCTCGAAACGACCAGACCGCGGCAAAGCTGAAAGATACGCTCCTGCCAAAGGTAGAAAAAGGCTCCGTCGGCGTGCTGCTCGCCTCCCCCACCCGCCTGATCGTCACCACGGTGCAGAAAACGATCCGCAAGGAGCTTGCCCAGAAAGATGAGATTGCCGATTCCGTCACCAAGCAGCTTTCCGCACTGCTCAAAGAAGCTGAGGCGCTGAGTACTAGAGTGGAGCAAATCGGCCCTGACCGGGTGGAAAGCCTGTTGACCTTTGCCACCGGCGTTCTGCCGGATTTGCAAACGCTGGCGGGCGAGCTTGCCAAAAACAAGGATCAGCTCGCCTCCCTCAACGATCTGCTCTCTGATACAAGCACCATGCAGTACCTGCAAAAAACCGCAAAGCAGCTCATGCAGATGAAACAGGATTTTGAGGCAAACGCAGGCCAGCTCACTCTGCTGGCACAGGTGATGCAGGCGGCCTCCAACCCACATCTAAAGGCATTCGCAAAGATGCTGCCCACGCTTGCGCAGGATTTGAAGGATGCAGCCCCAATCCTCGAATCCCTCTCGGGCGACCTCAATGATCCAGCCGTGCGCGCTTCTCTTGAAAACATGCCGAAAACAGTCGCCGCTCTGATGCGCATCCAGGCGGATCTCTCCTCCGGCAGCGAGATCATGAAGGCGCTGCAAAATGCGGCGCAGCCGGAAACGCTCAGCACGGCTTCCGGCATTGTAAAAACGCTCGATCAAATCGAGCAGCAAGGCCTGCTCTCCAAATACACCGATGCGGCCGACGCGGCCTCCTCCCTACTCGGGCGCGTGCAGGCATGGCTCAATCTCTCCAAGGAGTACGGCCTTTATACGCAGGCCGCGGATGGAATGGATACAGATGTAAAATTCATTCTGAAAACAGATGGCATCAAGGCAGAAAGCCAACAGCCGGCACAGGCACCGGCGCAGGAGGAATCCGGCGTTGTCGCCTGGTTCAAGGGGCTGTTTGATAGAAAAGGCTAAAACTCTGAATCATAGAAAAAACACGAAGAGGCTGCTGCAAACGCATGTTGCAGCAGCCTCTCATACCAGAAGCACCGTTTCTATCCGGCTGATAGAAACGGTGCTTTCTTTCACAACCGTGTTATGCCTGCTCCAGCGCCTGCCGGAGATCCGCGATGATATCGTCGACATACTCAATGCCCACGGATAGCCGGATTAGATCCGGCCCCACGCCCGCCGCATCAAGCTGCTCGTCGGTGAGCTGGCGGTGCGTCGTGCTCGCGGGGTGCAGCACACAGGTGCGCGCGTCCGCCACATGGGTGACGATGGCGGCAAGCTCCAAATGATCCATGAAGCGGGTTGCGGCTTCCCTGCCGCCCTTTACGCCGAAGGAGACCACGCCGCTCGTGCCGTGCGGCATATATTTCTGCGCGAGCGCAAAACCCTTGTTGCTCGGAAGACCCGGGTAGTTGACCCATGCGACCTTTTCGTTCTCCTCCAGGAATTCCGCCACCTTCTGCGCATTTTCACAGTGCCGCTGCACACGCAGGAAGAGCGTTTCCAGCCCGATCCCCAGCAGGAACGCATTGTGTGGGGAGGGGATGGAGCCGAGGTCGCGCATGAGCTGTGCGGTGGCCTTGGTAATATAAGCGCCTTTGCCAAAGCGCTCCGTGTAGGTCACGCCATGATAGCTCTCATCCGGCGTGGTGAGGCCGGGGAACTTATCGTTCTGCGTCCAGTCGAAATTGCCGCTGTCAATGATCGCGCCGCCGACACTGGTGGCATGACCATCCATATATTTCGTGGTGGAATGAGTGACAATATCCGCGCCAAATTCGAAGGGACGGCAGTTGATCGGGGTGGGGAAGGTGTTATCCACAATCAGCGGCACGCCGTGCGCATGTGCGGCCTTCGCAAACTTCTCAATATCCAGCACGTCGAGGGAGGGGTTGGAGAGCGTCTCCGCAAACACCGCCTTTGTGTTGGGGCGGAAGGCTGCGTTTAATTCCTCTTCGCTCACATCGGGGCGCACGAAGGTGAAATCGATGCCAAGCTTTTTCATCGTGACGGAAAAGAGGTTGAATGTGCCGCCGTAGATCGCGGTGGAGCTGACGATGTGGTCGCCCGCAGAAGCCACGTTGAAGGTGGCGTAAAAGTTTGCCGCCTGGCCGGAGGAGGTGAGCATCCCGGCCACGCCGCCCTCCAGCGCCGTGATGCGCGCCGCAACCGCGTCGTTGGTGGGGTTTTGCAGGCGGGGGTAAAAGTAGCCGTTTTCCTCCAGGTCGAAGAGCCGGCCCATCTGCTCGCTCGATTCATATTTATAGGTCGTGCTCTGCACGATCGGCAGCACGCGCGGCTCGCCGTTTTTAGGCGAATAGCCGGCCTGGACGCAGTTGGTGTTGATGTGGTAGTTCTTTTCCATCACAGTTCAGTCCTTTCGGGTTATCGTTTAATTGCCGTTTTAATCCTCTGTCAGGAATTTTTGCATGATGCCGGAGCCATATTCAATGAAATTGCCCGTTGCCTTGGCAGATTCTTCATTGATAGAATCAACTCCGCTGGATTTTTCCTTGTTTTTATGATAGATCATGTATGGAACCGGGTCGCCCGCATGCGTGCGCGTAACAATCGGCGTGGGGTGGTCAGGCAGGATCATCACTTTATAGTCGTCATACTGTTCGAGCGCAGGCAGGAGGACGGAGAGCACTTGCTCGTCGATCAGCTCAATAGCGCGCACTTTATTCTCCGGTTCGTTGCGGTGGCCGCACTCATCAGGGGCTTCGATGTGGATATAGACAAAGTCCTTCCCGCTCGCTAACGCATCCACGGCGGCCTGGGCCTTGCCCTTGAAATTCGTGTCGATATAGCCCGTGGCACCCGGCACCTCCGGCGTATCCATCCCCGCGCATTTGCCGATACCCTTGAGCAAATCGACTGCGGAGATCACGCTACCCTTCACGCCGTAGGTCGCTTCAAAGGAGGGAAGCATGGGCTTGCTGCCTTGGCCCCAAAGCCAGATGCTGTTGGCAGGGCGTTTGCCCGCGGCGATGCGGGCAAGGTTGACGGGGTGATCTTTAAGTAGCGCATAGCTCTCCTCCATCATGGCGATGAGACGGACGGCGTCCGGATGCCGGGAGAGGTGCTCGCCCACCACGCGGCCGGAGATATCATGCGGCGGCGTCATGTGGCCAAGCTCCAATTTACCGCCGTGCCAGACCATGCAGTGGCGGTAGCTCACGCCAGGATGGAAAGCAAACTCCGCGTTGCCGAAATGTGCCTGTACGGTTTTGATGATCTCAGCGGCCTCTTCACTTGAAATATCGCCCGCGCAGTAATCTACCATGGTTTTCTCCGCATAGTCCGCTTCGTCTGACAAGGTGACGAGATTGCAGCGGAAGGCGACATCCGTATCGCCAAGATTTACGCCCATGCTGACGGCCTCAAGCGGAGAGCGGCCGGTATAATATTTTTTCGGGTCATAGCCCATCACACTGAGGTTTGCAACGTCGCTGCCCGGGGTCAGCCCCTCGGCAACTGTGCGCACGAGCCCCACCTCGCCGCGTTGGGCGAGGGAATCAAATCGCGGTTTTTTCGCTAGCATCATCGGCGTTTTGCCGCCAAGCGCGGGCACAGGATAATCCGCCATGCCGTCATAGAGAACAACTGCGTATTTCATGTTAGAAACCAAGTCCCTTCATTTCATTTGGAATCAAACAGGCAAAGCGCCTTATTTAAAATATGCTACGCCGGAGGCAAAGATCTTCTGATCCTTCTCGCCGGGCACGTTTTTGTAGAGGTGGTCGCCCCTGCGCTCAATGTGCGCCATCTTGCCGAACACGCGGCCATCGGGGCTTGTGACGCCCTCGATCGCACAGATAGAGCCATTGGGGTTAAAGCGGATATCCCCTGAGGGCCGGCCTTCAAGATCAACATACTGCGTGGCAACCTGACCGTTCGCAATCAGGCGACTGAGCGTTTCCTCATCCGCCACAAAGCGGCCCTCGCCGTGGGAAACAGGGGTAGCGAACACTTCGCCCGCCTCCGTGCCTGCCAGCCACGGGGATTTCACGCTCGTCACACGCGTATAAACCATACAGGAGACGTGTCGGCCAATGTTGTTGAAGGTAAGCGTCGGGTCCGTTTCCTGCGTATCGGTGATTTTGCCGTAGGGGACGAGGCCTGTTTTAATCAGCGCCTGGAAGCCGTTGCAGATGCCGAGCATCAGGCCGTCGCGGTGGTCGAGCAGCTCAGTCACCGCGTCGCGCACGCGGGGGCTGCGCAGGGTGGTGGCAATAAATTTGCCGGAGCCATCCGGCTCGTCGCCGCCGCTGAAGCCGCCGGGCAACATAACGATCTGTGCCTGCTTTATGAGCTTTGCCAGTGCCTCGGTGGATTCATCAATCGCCTGCGGCGTGAGGTTGCGCATCACGATCACCTGGGCTTCGCCGCCTGCGCGCTCAAAAGCGCGGGCCGTATCATACTCGCAGTTGGTGCCCGGGAAGACCGGGATCACCACGCGCGGTTTTGCCATTTTGATCGCGGGCGCTCTGCCGGAGCGCTCCGTATAGAGCGGGATTTCCGCCTGCATGGAGGGCTCCTCCGCCTTGGTCGGGAATACGGGCTCAAGCGTACCCGTCCAAGCGTCGATGAGCGTATCGACTGGGAGCGTCTCCCCGTCGATTGCAAACTGGCCGTCGTCCGCCGTTACGCCCAACTCCGTAAACTGGAAGCCGTCGAGCGAGACGCCGTCGGCCAGCTCCGCCACAATGGAGGCGCATTCCGGCGCAAAGAGGGTTTCGGCGGTCAGGCCGTCCGCAAAGCGGAAGCCCAGCTTGTCGCCGAACGCCATGCGGCACACGTTTGCCGCCGCGCCGCCCTCGCGCACCACGCTGGCGGCGAGGATGCGCCCATCAGACACCATCTCGGAAACGCGGTTGAGGAAGTCTGTAGCATGATCCCAATCGGGCAGGAGCGTTTCTGCATCCACTGGCAGGTGCAGCAGCACAACGCGGGAGCCGCTCTTTTTAAAGATGGAGGAAACAGTTTTGCTCGCCCTTGTCGCCGCGACGGCAAAGCACACAAGCGTGGGCGGTACGTCGAGCTCGTTGAAAGAGCCGGACATGCTGTCCTTCCCGCCGATGGCAGGCACGTTGAAGTGCAGCTGTGCGGTCAGCGCGCCGAGCAAAGCCGCCGCAGGCTTGCCCCAGCGTTCCGGCTGATCATGCAATCGCTCAAAATACTCCTGTATGGTGAGCCTGGCGGTAAAGGGCTTCGCTCCAATCACAGCGAGCTTTGCCAAAGATTCCGTCACCGCGTACGCCGCACCATGGAAGGGGCTCCAGCGGCTCAAAGCCGGAATAAAGCCATAGCTCATGGCGGTGGCGGTGTCCGTTTCCCCCTTTAGAACCGGGATGCGTGCGCACATCGCGTCCTCCGGCGTGAGCTGATATTTGCCCGCGTAGGGCATCAACACCGTGCCCGCGCCGATGGAGGAGTCGAACCGCTCCACCAGCCCCTTCTGCGAGCAGACGGGCAGGCGCGCAAGGTTCTCCCGCAGCGCCTGGGGCTTCGGCTTCCCCGCAAGCTCGGCCGGAACAGCAGAACGATAGTTCTTCTTTGGGTTTACAGCCGCAATTTTCGCCTGCGCGTGCTGGGTAACGCCGTTGGTATCAAGGAAGGCACGGCTGAGGGATACGATGGTATCGCCGCGCCATTTCATCGTTAAGTAGGGTTCGTCTTTGACGACAGCCACCGGAGTTGCCTCCAGGTTTTCTTCTGCGGCAAGGGCGGTGAATGCCTCCACATCCTGCGCAGCGAGCACGACTGCCATACGCTCCTGTGATTCGGAGATGGCGAGCTCTGTGCCGTCAAGGCCGTCATATTTCTTCGGAACGGCGTCGAGGTCGATATCAAGCCCATCCGCCAGCTCGCCGATGGCAACGCATACGCCGCCCGCGCCGAAGTCGTTGCAGCGCTTAATCATGCGCGCCGCGTCGTGGTTGCGAAACAGCCGCTGGAGCTTGCGCTCAGTGGGCGGGTTGCCCTTCTGCACTTCTGCGCCGCAGGTTTCGATAGAGGAGGTGTCATGCGCCTTGGAAGAGCCGGTGGCTCCGCCGCAGCCGTCACGGCCTGTACGGCCGCCAAGCAGAACGATCACATCCCCTGCCTGCGGGCGCTCACGGCGTACATTCTCCTTCGGGGAGGCGCCGATGACCGCGCCAATTTCCATGCGCTTAGCGGTATATCCATCGTCATATAGTTCTACAACCTGCCCGGTGGACAGACCGATCTGGTTACCATAAGAGGAATAGCCTTGCGCTGCGCCGACAGTAATCTTCTTCTGTGGCAATTTTCCAGCCAATGTATCCTCAAACGGAGTCAGCGGATTGCCGCTGCCGGTGACGCGCATGGCCTGATAGACATAGGCACGCCCGGAGAGCGGGTCACGAATCGCGCCGCCCAGGCATGTAGCCGCGCCACCAAAGGGCTCAATCTCTGTGGGATGATTATGCGTCTCGTTTTTAAACTGGACGAGCCAGGTCTCCGTTTTACCATCGATCTCCACGGGCACTTCAATTGAGCAAGCGTTGATCTCCTCGCTCTCGTCGAGATCTGGCACGAGGCCGCGCTTTTTGAGCACCTTGGTGCCAATAGTGGCCATATCCATGAGCGTCATGTCCTTTTTACGCTCCTGATAAACCTCTGTACGGGCGACAACATATTCGAGCCAGGCGGATTCAATGGCGCGTGCCAACGGACCTTTTTCAATATCCACCGTGTCCAGCTGTGTTAAAAAGGTAGTGTGGCGGCAATGGTCAGACCAATAGGTATCGATTACCTTGAGCTCTGTCACTGCCGGATCGCGCTTTTCCGTATCTCGAAAATAATCGCGGCAAAACACCAGATCGGCAACACTCATGGCAAAGCCCATCTTCGCATGATACCGCGCAATCTCTTCATGCGTCCATTGGATAAAGCCAGCTACCCGCTCAATATCGGCAGGCTTGTCCGCATGAAGCTGCAAGCTCTCCGGCAGTTCCATGGCGGCCTCTCGGGATTCCACAGGGTTAATCAGGTAATTTTTCACCGCTTCAAACTGCTTGTCCGTCAAATCCCCCTTGAGCGCAATCACGCGCGCGGAGAGAACGCTTGGCCGCTCCCCCTGGGTAAGCAGGGCGATGCACTGCGCCGCGGAATCCGCGCGCTGGTCGTATTGGCCGGGGAGATATTCCGT
>ULQT01018598.1_pt1 | contig 14677 bp, 28 predicted proteins | sample 1954791 | NCBI WGS metagenome assembly ULQT01 (sample SAMEA4835663, study PRJEB28245) | human gut metagenome | biome: gut microbiome; material: fecal sample | place: Denmark | collected 2008 | reverse complement strand
TTTATAAATGTTTTCATTTTTGAGAGGTTTAGCTATAAAATCTTACATATCTTTTTTATAGAAAATTACCTACAAAAACTTTATAGGTAATGGCTAATTATATTTTGTTAGTAAACTTAACTGTCGACAACGAATTAATTATATTTTATCAGTAAACTTCAACTATCGACAACGAATCTAAAAAAATAAACGCTGAGTTTTAGCCCAACATTTATTATACAACAAAAAAAGGCATTGTGAAAATCACAATACCTTTAATTATATTATTAAACTAATTCAATAATAACTTCCATTGCACCATCGCCGCGTCTCTGACCAATCTTAACGATTCTTGTATAACCGCCATTTCTGTCAGCATACTTTGGAGCAATTTCATCAAATAACTTGTTAGCCATATTTACAGTAACTGTATTGGCTCTCTTCTTTCTGCCATCAGCAGGAACTTCAACTACAGGATAAAGAACGCTTAAAATCTTTCTTCTTGCATTCAACTTGCTAGGCATATCCTTCTTGATAGTCTTTTCAACAGACTCTCCGCCCTTTTTAGAAGTTACAGTAACTTCTTCAAAGTTATCTCTTTCCTTAACAGCAACAGTAATTAACTTTTCAGCAAGTTTTCTGATTTCCTTAGCCTTAGCTTCAGTTGTCTTAATCTTGCCATGGTATAATAAATTAGTAACCTGGTTACGTAACAAAGCCTTTCTCTGGCTAGATGTACGACCAAGCTTTCTATATTCAGCCATTGCTAATCCTCCTTAATTAATCCTCGTTTGGACTTAAGCTTAAACCAAGCTCGTTTAACTTGTTAAGCACCTCTTCTAAAGACTTACGTCCAAGATTACGTACTTTCATCATATCATCTTCAGTCTTTCTTGTTAAATCCTCAACGGTATGGATTCCGGCTCTCTTTAAACAATTGTAAGAACGTACTGTTAAGTCAAGTTCTTCAATAGTTTGCTCAAGTACCTTTTCCTTAGTACCTACTTCTTTTTCAACAAGAATTTCTGCATTTCTTGCACTGTCAGATAAATCTACAAATAAGTTAAGATGTTCATTTAAAATCTTTGCACCTAAGCTTACAGCATCATCAGGAGCGATAGTACCATCAGTCCAAACTTCAAAAGTAAGCTTATCATAGTCTGTAATCTGACCTACTCTTGTATCCTCAACCTTAAAATTCACTCTTCTTACAGGAGTATAAAGTGAGTCTACAGGTATCATTCTAAGGGGTTGGTCAGCCCTCTTGTTTTTAGCAGCTTCAACATAGCCACGACCCTTTGTAATTGTAATCTCCATAAAGAGCTTACTCTCAGCACCACCGCTTAAAGTAGCAATATGCAAATCCGGGTTAAGGATTTCAATATCTGAGTCTACTCTAATATCGCCGGCTTTGACTTCACAGTCACCGGAAGCATCAATATAAGCAATCTTTGGCTCATCGCCCTCACTATTAACCTTAATAGCAAGATTTTTGAGATTTAAAATAATTTCGGTTACATCTTCCTTAACGCCAGCAATAGGGCTAAACTCATGAAGAACACCATCAATCTTTACATTGCTTACAGCAGCACCTGGCAAAGATGAAAGTAAAATTCTTCTTAAAGAATTACCAAGAGTTGTACCATAGCCTCTTTCGAGAGGCTCAACAACAAAGCAACCGTACTTTTCATTCTTTTCAGTAATTTCAATACGAGGTTTTTCAAATTCAAACACTCAGCCCAACCTCCTTAATAGTTATCTATATAATTTACCATAAATTTTATAAACATTAACAGCAAGCAAAAAGCAAATAAATGCTTATTACTTAGAATACAACTCGACAATAAGTGTCTCGTTTACAGGTAAATCTAACTGCTCTCTCTTAGGCAAAGCATTTACACTGCCCTTAAGATTAGCCTGGTCAGCAGATAACCATTCAGGAACGATACGAGAAGAAGTTACTTCAAGGACATCCTTAAATCTCTGTAAATCCTTCTTATTTTCCTTAATTTCAATAACATCGCCAACCTTTAAAGTAATAGATGGAATGTTAGTTTTCTTGCCATTAACAACAACGAGATTATGTCTTACGATCTGTCTAGCTTCCTTTCTAGTACGACCATAGCCTAATCTGTATACAACGTTATCAAGTCTTAATTCAAGAAGCATAAGTAAGTTTTCACCGGTAATACCAGACATCTTATCAGCCTTCTTGTATAAGTTTCTAAACTGCTTTTCAAGAACACCGTAGATGAACTTAACCTTCTGCTTTTCCTTTAACTGAACGCCGTATTCACTTAACTTACGCATATTTCTCTTACGCTTACCTAACTTCTTAGATGAACCAAGAACGCTAGGTTCGATGCCTAAGTATCTACATCTTTTAATGATAGGACCGATTTCTCTAGCCATTAAATAGTACCTCCAATATATACTTCAATAAAAACGAAAATTAAACTCTTCTTCTCTTAGGTGGTCTACAGCCATTATGAGGAACAGGAGTTACATCCTTAATCATAGTTACATCAAGACCTGCAGCCTGCAAAGCTCTAATAGCAGCTTCTCTGCCGCTTCCTGGACCCTTTACAAAAACTTCAACAGTCTTTAAGCCATAATCCTTAGCAGCACCTGCAGCCTTTTCAGCAGCCATCTGAGCAGCATAAGGAGTAGACTTTTTAGAGCCTCTGAAACCTAATTCACCGGCACTTGCCCAAGATAAAGCACCACCGGCAGCATCTGTAATAGTTACAATTGTATTATTAAAAGTTGACTGTATATGAGCCTGACCACGTTCAACAACTCTTCTGTCGCGACGTCTACGGCCAGCAGCTTTCTTAACTGTCTTCTTAGCCATTTAATTTTACCTCCTTAAATCAATAACAAAAGATAAATTGATTATTTCTTCTTATTCGCAACAGTTCTTCTAGGACCTTTTCTAGTTCTTGCATTTGTCTTAGTCTTCTGACCTCTAACAGGAAGACCTCTTCTGTGACGAATACCTCTGTAGCATCCTATTTCAACAAGACGCTTAATATTTAAAGCGATTTCTCTTCTTAAGTCACCCTCAACAGTCTGTGATTCAGCAATAATATCTCTTATTTTTGCCACTTCATCATCTGTAAGATCTCTTACTCTGGTATCAGGGTTAACACCGGCTTTTGCTAAAATTCTGTTAGCACTAGCTCTTCCGATACCATAAACATAAGTAAGACCAATTTCAACACGCTTTTCTCTAGGTAAATCTACACCAGCGATACGAGCCATAATTGCACCTCTTTCATATAAATAGTAATTAATAAGTTTCCGGTAAAATTTAACATCAGATTTGTCCAAAAAACAAAACACGGCTTTCAGCAGAAATACACTAACGTATAATCCGTTGACATTAAATTCTACTGTATAAATTGTAAAAAGGTGTAATATTCATCTCAACAAAACATCACCGAGGCAGCCGCGTCTCGGTAACAACATCGGGCCTTCAAGGGGAATTAACCCTCTTAAACCATAAAATATATCAGTTAAAACAAACATTCACCAAGATAAAAGTATACCACAGATATACTTTGAAATCAATAATTAATTTGTAAATTTTTTGTTAACAATATTAACAGCAATTATATTTTTATTCAATATTAAAGACCGTTAATTATACGAGAACCTATACTGACTTATTTTTTACAATAAGCAGCAAAAAGTTCTCCATTCTGTCATAAAATCTCTTTTGCTTAAACAGCAATGACAGGGCTATTAACCCTGTCTCTGCTTATGCTTAGGGTTTTCACAGATTACTCTGACAGCACCCTTTCTCTTAATTATTCTGCACTTTTCACACATAGGTTTAACAGATGGTCTTACCTTCATTGTTCATTCTCCTTTCGCATTTTGCCCCTCCAGGTAATTCTGCCCTTAGTCAGATCATAAGTTGACATTTCAATCTTAACACTGTCACCGGGAATAATTCTTATAAAATTCTTTCTCAGCTTACCTGAAAGATGAGCAATAATCTTATGTCCATTTTCCAGTTCAACCTGGAACATAGCGTTTGGAAGCTTTTCTAGGACAGTGCCTTCAACTTCAATTACATCGTCCTTTGCCAAGGCTCTCTACCTCCTTCACAATCTCTTTGCATCTTGTTATTATACTTTGCCAGAGCTTTTCTAATATCAGAATTGAGAATATACAATTCATTTTCAAGCTTATTTTTAATTTCTTCATTAACAGCTTTTGAAATCTGAATATGAATTTTTTTCTTCTTCTTTGGTTTTTCTAACTTTCTCAAATCACCATCAACAATAAAGACATATTCTTCATTGAAATCATATACAATAAATGCTCTGCCTTTATCTCTGCCGCATTTTGAGAAAACAATCTGACCTTTTGAATACAATTCTTTCACCCCTATACTAAGGAAAACTGGCTGCTTTTTAACAATCATTATTTTCCCAAGGTTAAAAGCTCAGGCTCACCATCAGTAATGAGAACCGTATTTTCATAATGGGCTGAAAGGCTGCCGTCCCTTGTCACAACAGTCCAGCCATCGCTTAACTGCTTAACTTTATAACCGCCTGCATTTACCATAGGCTCAATTGCCAATGCCATACCCTTTATGAGCTTAGGACCTTTTTTACCAAACCTGTAATTTGGAACATTTGGATCCTCATGCATTTCTCTTCCGATGCCATGCCCTACATAATCACGAACTACCGAAAAACCATTTGCTTCTATATAATCCTGTATTGCACCTGATATTTCAGATAGATGATTACCACTTTTTGCATATTCTATACCTCTGTAAAAGCTTTCTTTTGTTACATCAATAAGCCTTTTTGCTTCAGCAGATATTTCACCTACTGCAAAGGTTCTTGCTGCATCACCGTGAAAACCATTTATATATGCACCTGTGTCTATGCTTATTATATCACCCTCCTGCAAAACTCTCTTGCCGGGGATACCGTGTATAATTTCATCATTTACTGAGGCACATATTGAGGCCGGATAACCATATAGACCTTTAAAGGAAGGAACTGCACCTTGTGCTCTTATATATTCCTCGGCAATTTTGTCAAGCTCCTTTGTAGTTATCCCCGGCTTAATCTCTTTTTCAAGCAGATTAAGTGTTTCACCGGTAATTCTTCCGGCAGCTCTCATTGCCTCTATATGTATTTCTTTCTTAATTTTAATAGACATTACTCAATACCCTCTAATGCACTGCATACGTTATCAAATATTTCATTAATGTCTCCTACACCACTTGTTCTTAAAAGAATGCCCTTTTTATCATAGTAATCAATAACAGGAGCAGTTGTCTCGTGGTATACCTTTAACCTGTTTACAACAGTCTCTTCATTATCATCCTTACGCTGTATAAGAGTTTCGCCGCACTCATCACAAACTCCTTCCTTTTTAGGAGGGTTGTATGTTGTGTGATACATCTTACCGCAATTAGGACAGCTTCTTCTGCCTACCATTCTGTCAACAATCACATTATCGTCAACTTCATAGCAGATAACCTTATCAAGGCTGCCAACAATTTCATTTAAACCTTCAGCCTGGCTTACATTTCTTGGATAACCGTCTAAAATGTAACCTTTTCTGCAATCATCATCCTTAATTCTTTCAGCTAACATAGCAGAAACAATATCATCTGATACAAGACCGCCGGCATTAATTATTTCACTGACCTTTTTGCCAAGTTCTGTACCCTTTTTAATCTGCTCTCTTAACAAGTCGCCTGTTGAAATATGAGCAATATCATATTTTTTAGAAAGCATTTTAGCCTGAGTACCCTTACCTGCACCTGGACAGCCAATAAGCACTAATTTCATTTGTTTTGCATCCCCTTACTGTCGCTCTTAAAAAGAGCTGACACAAGATATACAGGATTTTAACTTCCTGATTTATTTTAACATATATATTTGATTTTGGCAAATAATAAAAAAAGCCAATATATATTATTATAAAACAAAGCTTTATACTTCTTATCATTGCCTGTTAAATAATTGCTTTAACAGGCAATGATAAGTTAGTTATATGCTTAATTTAAAAATCCTTTATAATGTCTCATTAATAACTGAGACTCAAGCTGCTTAATTAATTCAAGAGCAACACCTGAAACGATAAGTAAAGTAGTACCACCGAATCCCATATTAACTCCTGTAAGCCATGTAAGAACAATAGGTACCATAGCAATAACAGCGTATGTTAACGCACCTATTAAAGAAATTCTGTCAACAATATTCTGAACATAATCAGATGTTGGCTTACCCGGTCTTATACCAGGAACAAATCCGCCGCTCTTCTTCATATTCTCAGCAACTTCAACTGAATTGAATGCAAATGAAGTATAGAAGAATGTAAAGCAGAAAATAAGTATAACATAAATTATAGCACCAACAGGTATATGATGCCAAAGATTTGTCAATGACAATGCATTACTTACCTTAGTAAGGAATGTACTGTTAAAAAGCTGATTAATTGTCTGAGGGAACTGCAAAAGTGAAATAGCAAAGATAATTGACATAACACCTGCAATATTAACCTTTACAGGAATGTATGAACTCTGACCGCCCACCATTCTGCTTCCTACAAGCTTTTTAGAATACTGAACAGGAATTCTTCTTTCACCGTCCTGAACAATAATAACAAAAGCCATAACAATTACTAAAACAGCAAGAATTAAAATAACCTTAACCCAGCCCATAGCACTTCCTTGTGCACTGATAGCTAAGTTTTTAACACCATCATCAAGCTTATCAAGGATGTTTGCAAAGATAATAAATGAAGCACCGTTACCAATACCAACCTCAGTAAGCTTTTCACCTAACCACATTATAAATATAGTACCTGTTACCATTGATATTAAACCAACAATATATACTAACCAGTTAGGATTTGTAAATGCACCGTGAACAGTATAAACCTGACCTGCACCCTGGAGCAAAGCTAAAAATACAGCAGCAAATCTTGTATACTGAGAAATTTTCTTTCTGCCTTCTTCGCCATCTTTCTGTATCTGCTCAAGCTTAGGAATTGCAACAGTCAAAAGCTGCATAATGATAGAGGCATTGATGTATGGACCAATACCCATAGCAAAAATAGTACCGTAGCTGCCGCCTGTGATAAGCGAATATAAAGTATTCGCATTATCACTGTTAGCCAACTGAGCTATATCAAGACCAGGAATAGGCAAATGTGTACCCATTCTGATGATAAACAGCACTAAAAGCATATATAAAATTTTTGTACGTATTTCCTTAACTGTAAACGCATTACGAAGTGTGTTAAACATTAGATCACCTCAGCTTTTCCGCCAGCAGCCTCAATCTTTTCCTTTGCAGAATTGCTGTAGTAATTAACCTGAACATTAAGTTTCTTAGTAATTTCACCATTACCTAAAACCTTAACACCGTCTCTTGCATTAGAAATAATACCCTTATCCTTTAATGCCTCAACAGTGACTACAGCACCATCTTCAAATCTATCATTTAAAAGACTTAAGTTTATAGCAACAATGTTCTTAGAATTAATGCACTTAAAACCTCTTTTAGGGATTCTTCTGTAAAGTGGCATCTGACCACCTTCAAAACCAGGTCTTACACCACCGCCTGAACGAGCGTTCTGACCCTTGTGACCTTTACCGGCAGTCTTACCATTCCCTGAACCATGACCTCTACCTGTTCTAAATCTCTTTGATGTAGAGCCTTCAGCTGGCTTTAATTCGTTTAAAAACATTAGGACGCACCTCCTTAAATTAGATTTCTTCAACCTTAACCAAGTGCTTAACCTGATTAAGCATACCTCTTATTGCAGCATTATCCTGCTGCTCAACAACAGAATGGAGCTTCTTTAAACCAAGAGCCTCAACTGTCTTTTTATGCTTAGGGATTGCACCAATTGTAGACTTAACTAATGTAATTCTCAACATCTCAATTATCCTCCCTTATTAGCCCATGATTTCTTCTACAGTTTTACCGCGAAGTTTAGCAACCTTCTCAGGAGAAGTAACATTAGCTAAACCTTCAAGTGTAGCGTTTACAACATTCTTTTTATTTCTTGAGCCTAAAGATTTAGTTCTGATATTCTTGATACCGGCTAACTCAAGTACAGCTCTTGCAGGACCGCCGGCAATAACACCGGTACCTTCTGGAGCTGGCTTAAGAAGAACAGTTGAACTGCCATACTTACCATAGATTTCATGATATATACTATTATTTTCGTTTCTCTCAACGTAAACGATATTCTTGATTGCATCTTCCTTACCCTTACGGATAGCATCAGGAATTTCGATAGCCTTACCAATACCAACGCCTACGTGACCGTTACCGTCGCCTACTACAACTAAAGCAGAGAAACGCATTGTACGACCACCCTTAACAGTCTTTGTTACTCTCTTAATTGTAACAACATTATCCTTTAAATCAAGGGTGCTAACATCGATTTTATTTCTCACGATTTTCCCTCCTTAATTAGAACTTAAGACCTGCTTCTCTGGCAGCGTCAGCTAAAGCCTGAATCTTACCATGATATACAAATCCGCCTCTGTCGAATACCACTGTTGTGATACCCTTTTCAAGTGCCTTTTTAGCTACAGCTTCGCCAACAGCCTTAGCAGCTTCAACGTCATTAGTTTTTTCAAGCTTAGCTTTGATGTCAGCTTCCATAGTAGAAGCAGCACAAAGTGTATTACCTACTGTATCATCTATGATCTGTGCATAAATATGCATATTAGATCTGAATACTGCCAATCTTGGCTGCTCAGCTGTGCCAGATATTCTATTACGTAATCTGTAATGTCTCTTAGCTCTGGCTGCTGAACGTGATGGCTTCTTAATCATCTCACATTCACTCCTTTATTACTTCTTACCAGTCTTACCAACTTTACGTCTGATAGTTTCAGTTGTATACTTGATACCCTTGCCCTTATATGGCTCAGGTGGTCTCTTAGTTCTGATTTCAGCAGCGAACTGACCAACCTTTTCCTTATCGATACCTTCAACAATAATCTTGTTGTTTCCCTCAAGAGTAGTTGTGATACCCTCAGGATCGATCATTTCTACTGGGTGAGAATAACCAAGTGTTAATGTAAGCTTGTTACCGGACTTAGCAGCTCTGTAACCAACACCGTTGATTTCAAGCTCCTTCTTATAACCATTAGTAACACCCTCAACCATATTGGCAATAAGAGTTCTGGTTAAACCGTGTAACTGCTTATATCTCTTTAAATCGCTAGGTCTAGTTACTGTAACCTCAGTAGCTGTAACCTCAATTGTTAAGTCATCAACTAACTTACGAGTCAAAGTACCCTTAGGTCCCTTAACAGTAATTACGTTACCATCCTCAAGCTTAACTTCTACGCCAGCTGGAATAGCAACAGGTAATTTACCTATACGTGACATATAATTTACCTCCTTCTATTACCATACGTAAGCGATTACTTCGCCGCCAACGCCGAGCTTTCTAGCTTCCTTATCAGTGATAACGCCCTTGTTTGTAGAAACAATAGCAGTACCCATACCACCTAAAACTCTTGGTAACTCATCTGTATTAGCGTAAACTCTAAGACCAGGCTTAGAAATTCTCTTAATACCTGAGATAACTTTTTCATTCTTATCTACACCGTACTTAAGAGTAATGTGCATAGTCTTCTTAACGCCGTCTTCTATAATTTCATAACCTGCAATATAGCCTTCATTTGTAAGGATGTTAGCGATAGCCTCCTTCATCTTGCTTGAAGGTACATCTACAGTATCGTGCTTAGCAGTATTTGCATTTCTAATTCTAGTGAGCATATCTGCGATTGGATCACTCATTGACATTTCAAAATCCTCCTTTCAAATTACCAGCTAGCCTTCTTAACACCAGGGATTTCGCCCTTGTAAGCTAATTCACGGAAGCAAATTCTACAGATACCAAACTTTCTTAAAACACCGTGTGGTCTTCCGCAAATTCTACAACGAGTATAGCTTTGAGTTGAAAACTTAGGCTTTTTTGCCTGCTTTATTTTCATTGATGTCTTTGCCATAATGTTATTTGCCTCCTTACTTCTTAAATGGCATACCGAATAATCTAAGAAGCTCTCTAGCTTCTTCATCAGTCTTTGCTGTAGTTACAAATACAATATCCATACCTCTGATTTTATCAATCTTATCGTACTGGATTTCAGGGAACATTAACTGTTCCTTAAGACCTAAAGTGTAGTTGCCTCTGCCGTCAAAAGATTCAGCACTTACACCTCTGAAGTCACGAACTCGAGGAAGAGAGATATTGATAAGCTTTGAAGCAAAGCTGTACATCTTCTCACCTCTTAAAGTAACCTTACAGCCGATTGGCATACCAGCTCTAAGCTTGAAGTTTGCAATTGACTTCTTAGCCTTAGTTACGATAGGCTTCTGACCAGAAATAATAGCCATATCACTAACAGCTGAGTCAATAGCCTTAGCATTTTCCTTAGCCTCACCAAGACCCATATTAACAACGATCTTCTCAAGCTTTGGAATTTCCATTACATTCTTATAAGAAAACTTTGCCTGCATTGCAGGTGCAACTTCCTTCTCATAAAATTCTCTAAATGCGTTCACGAACTTAGTCCTCCTTTACAGAATTAATCGATTACTTCGCCGGTAGCTTTAGCAATTCTCTGCTTAACGCCGTTTTCTACCTTATAACCGATTCTGGTTGGCTCACCTGCGTAAACATACATAACGTTAGATGCATCAATAGGAGCTTCCTTCTCGATGATACCGCTCTGAGGGTTCATTGGAGATGGCTTAACGTGCTTTTTAACCTTGTTAACGCCCTCAACAATAACCTTATTGTTTTTTACATCTACAACAAGTACCTTGCCTTCCTTACCTTTATCCTTACCTGCGATAACCTGTACCTTATCGCCCTTCTTAATCTTCATATTGACCCTAACCTCCTATTATAATACTTCAGGTGCAAGAGATAAGATCTTCATATACTGCTTTTCTCTAAGCTCTCTTGCAACAGGTCCGAAAATACGAGTACCTCTAGGGTTCTTATCGTCTTTGATAATAACTGCTGCGTTTTCATCAAACTTGATGTATGAACCGTCAGGTCTTGAAGCACCTTTCTTAGTTCTAACAACAACAGCCTTAACAACTTCACCCTTTTTAACAACGCCGCCTGGTGTTGCATCTTTTACAGTAGCAACGATAACGTCGCCAATATTAGCATATCTTCTTGTTGAGCCGCCTAAAACTCTGATACATAATAATTCCTTAGCACCTGAGTTATCTGCAACAACAAGTCTACTTTCCTGCTGAATCATTGTCGATTTCCTCCTTTATTCAGGAATTACTTAACCTTTTCTACGATTTCAACTAATCTCCATCTCTTATCCTTTGATAAAGGTCTTGTTTCCATAACTTTTACTCTATCACCAATCTGACACTCATTATTCTCATCGTGAGCCTTTAACTTATAAGTTGTCTTCACAATCTTGTTATATAATGGATGTCTTACATTATTCTCAACAGCAACAACAATTGTCTTGTCCATCTTGTTGCTGATAACCTTACCAATTCTTGTTTTACGAAGATTTCTTTCCACGAGATTGTCCTCCTTCCAATTATATAACTATTAAAGTGTGTTTTCCTTCTGAGTGATTACAGTCTGAATTCTGGCAATGTTCTTACGAACAAGGTTAATTCTTGCTGTATTCTGTAACTGGTTAGTAGCATTCTGGAATCTTAAATTGAATAACTCCTTCTTTGCTTCAACTAACTCATTATTTAACTCAGCAACAGTCTTATTCTTTAATTCTGCAACATATTCCTTAGTTTTCATTAATTGTCACACTCCTTTTCCAAATCAGCGCGTGATACAATCTTACACTTAATCGGAAGCTTGTGAACTGCAAGTCTTAAAGCCTCTCTTGCAACCTCTTCACTAACCTCTGCAATTTCAAACATAACTCTGCCCGGCTTAACAACAGATACCCAGTATTCAGTTGAACCTTTACCGGAACCCATTCTTGTACCCATAGGCTTTAATGTAACAGGCTTATCTGGGAATATCTTAATCCAAACCTTACCGCCTCTTTTGATATATCTAGTCATAGCAATTCTGGCAGCTTCAATCTGTCTGGAAGTAATCCAGCCCGGCTCCATAGCTACAATACCGTATTCACCGTAAGTAATCTTGTTGCCTCTTAAAGCCTTACCAGTCATACGGCCTCTGAACTGCTTACGTCTTTTAACTCTCTTAGGCATTAACATTACTGAACACTTCCTTTCTTATCATTCTTTGTAGGAAGTACTTCACCCTTATAAATCCAAACCTTAACACCAATCTTACCATAAGTTGTATTTGCCTCAGCAAAACCATAATCAATATTAGCTCTTAAAGTCTGAAGAGGTATAGTACCATCATGATATGTTTCTGTACGTGCCATTTCAGCACCGCCGAGACGACCGCTACAAGTAGTCTTGATACCCTTAGCACCAAACTTCATTGTAGTCTGCATAGCCTTCTTCATAGCTCTTCTGAATGTTACACGATTTTCAAGCTGTCTAGCAATATCCTCAGCAACTAACTGAGAATCAAGCTCAGGTCTCTTAATATCTTCAATATTTACCATTACCTTCTTGTCTGTCATCTTCTGTAATTCAGCATTTAACTCCTGAATAGCAGCACCGCTCTTACCAATAATGATACCAGGCTTTGAAGTATAAATAGTAATCTTAACTCTTTCATTAGTTCTCTCAATAGCGATTTTAGAAACGCTGGAGTTAGCTAATTTATTCTTAATATAAGTTCTAAGCTTATTGTCTTCTACTAAGAAATTAGCGTAATCCTTCTTATCAGCATACCAGGTAGAATCCCAGTTCTTAATAACGCCAACTCTTAATCCATGTGGATTTACTTTCTGACCCATGGTTGACCTCCTTATTTCTTCTCATCTAAGTATATTGAAATGTGAGCAGTCTTCTTATTTATTCTGTAAGCTCTGCCCTGTGCTCTTGGACGAATTCTCTTAAGAGTTGGTCCCTGATTAGCAAATACATCAGCAACATACAAATTATTAACATCTAACTCTAAGTTATTTTCTGCATTGGCAACAGCAGACTTTAAAACTTTCTCTATAATTTCAGCAGCATATCTAGGTGAATAAGCAAGAATAGCCATAGCTTCACCAATGCCCTTGCCCTTAATCTGTTCTAAAACAATTCTAGCCTTTGTGTCTGAAACTCTGACGAACTTAGCATGAGCCTGAGCTCTTCTGTCCTTGTTCTGTTCATTTCTGTCCCTTTTTATCTGGCTTCTATGTCCCTTTGACATTAAGGTTTCCCTCCTTTACGAAAAATTATCTAACCTTTGACTTTTTCTCAGCGTCCTTACCGTGACCTCTGTAAGTTCTAGTCAAAGCAAACTCGCCTAACTTGTGTCCTACCATATCTTCAGTAATATATACTGGAACATGCTTTCTACCGTCATGAACTGCAATAGTATGACCTATCATCTCTGGGAAGATAGTAGAACGGCGAGACCAAGTCTTTATAACATTCTTTGTATTAGCTTCATTCTCAGCAACAACCTTTTTCATAAGGCTGTCGTCACAGAATGGGCCCTTTTTAAGTGATCTACTCATTATTTAGGTCCTCCTATTATTTATTTCTACTACGAACTATATACTTATTTGAAGCCTTGTGCTTCTTTCTTGTCTTAAGACCAAGAGCAGGCTTACCCCATGGAGTACTAGGTGCAGGACGACCAACAGGTGCTCTACCTTCACCACCACCGTGTGGATGGTCGTTAGGGTTCATAACAGAACCTCTTACAGTAGGTCTGATACCCATGTGTCTCTTCTTACCTGCTTTACCGATATTTATAAGCTCGTGGTCACCATTACCAACCTGACCGATAGTAGCCTTACAATTGATAGGCAATAATCTCATTTCGCCGGATGGAAGTCTTACAGTAGCATACTTACCTTCCTTAGCCATTAACTGAGCAACATTACCAGCTGAACGAACTAACTGTCCGCCTGCACCGGGATACATTTCAATGTTGTGGATTTCAGCACCAACAGGAATATCCTTCATAGCTAATGCGTTACCAACTCTTACTTCTGCTTCAGCACCACTCATTACAGTGTCGCCAACCTTTAAGCCGTTAGGAGCAAGAATGTATCTCTTCTCACCGTCAGCATAAGTTAACAAAGCAATGTTAGCTGTTCTGTTTGGATCGTACTCGATACCAACAACCTTTGCAGGAATACCATCCTTATTTCTTTTAAAGTCAATAATTCTGTACTTTTTCTTATTACCGCCGCCAATGTGACGAACTGTTATCTTACCCTGATTATTTCTGCCTGCGTTTTTCTTAATGTGTACTACAAGGCTTTTCTCAGGAGTTGATTTTGTAATTTCAGCGAAGTCAGACACTGTCATCTGTCTTCTTGAAGGTGTATAAGGCTTAAATCTCTTAATACCCATGTCTTTACACTCCTTTTCCAAATATTTGCAAACACAATCTTTTTGTGTCTATACTTTATTCTTACACCAATTTTCCATAAACTTAACAGTTTTAATTCTTATAAATATCTTTATTAAATAAATCCTTAACACTATGTTAAATTTCTTTTTAATAAAATATTTTTATTTTTGAATTAATTTCTTTGCAGATAATCACATCTGCAAGAAACAAGAACTGTCAATAAAAATATCTTTATTCA
>ULQT01035287.1_pt1 | contig 14850 bp, 10 predicted proteins | sample 1954791 | NCBI WGS metagenome assembly ULQT01 (sample SAMEA4835663, study PRJEB28245) | human gut metagenome | biome: gut microbiome; material: fecal sample | place: Denmark | collected 2008 | reverse complement strand
GCCAGCCATGGCAGACGCAGCTCCAACCTCAGCCTGACATCCGGCTTCTGCGCCGGAAACAGAGGCATTTCGCATAAGCAGATAACCCACAGCTCCGGCAGTATACAATCCATTTAATAATTCTTCATCGGTGAGATGCTCCTCTTCTCCAAGGGCCAATAAAACCCCCGGAACCACACCGGAAGAACCGGCAGTAGGCGCTGCCACAATGACACCCATAGAAGCATTCACCTCCAGCACTGCCATGGCATAGGTAATCACCTTGGAAAGCAAGGTTCCGCAGATGGATTTCCCCTGTTCTCTTCTTTCATGCAGCTTTCTGGCTTCTCCCCCAATGAGACCGCCAATGGAAGGGGTAGGCGCATCCAGTGGTTCCTTTACTGACTGCTTCATAATTTCCAATGCTTTTCTCATTTTTGCATCTACTTCTTCTTCCGTAATGCCGGAAAATACCGCCTCTCTTTTTTTCATAATCTGAGAAATGGGAAGTCCTGTTTTCTCACATAACTGCAACAACTCAATTCCATGATTAAACTCCATTTTTCCCTCCTATAACTGCACCAGCATAATATCTGAAACCAGTGGATTCGCTCTGATTTTATCTAATACCTCCACTGGAATTTTTTCATCTGATTCCACAATGGTAAAAGCCGCAGCCCCCTTTTCCTCCCGGAACAGGCGCATAAAGGCAATGTTTACTTTTTCTTCACTTAAAATCTTCGTAATATGAGCCACAACTCCCGGTTTGTCTGTCTGGCTTACAATCAGAGTGCTGTACTCTCCTGTAAAGTCCACGTCAATCTGATTGAGCTTTACGATTTTTACCTTTCCTCCCCCTATGGAAACGCCACGCACAAAAAGCCTCTCACCTTTGGTTCCCCGGATATCCATATCTGCTGTATTTGGATGGAGATTTTCGTCCTCTCCTAACTGGAAATTATATTCGATTCCTTCCTGTTTCGCCAGTTCCAGGGAATCCCGGATTCGCAAATCATCGGTTTCAAATCCCATAATGCCTCCCAGAAGCGCCCGGTCTGTCCCATGTCCCCGGTAGGTTCTGGCAAAAGAACCATACAGGGTAAAGGTCACCTTTGCAATTTCTCCCGGAAATAATTTTCTGGCCAAAAGAGCCATGGATGCTGCCCCTGCGGTATGGGAACTGGAAGGTCCCACCATGTTTGGGCCAATGACTTCAAACAAGCTGATAAACGCCATAATACTCTCCTTTCATTCAGCAAAACATGCAGATGCCAAAAAGAGGATGCCGCTCTCTACACATACCGACATCCTCTTTCCAACTTCCTTATTCTGCAGCGCCATCGCTTGCTTTTTCTACTTCTGCAATGGCTGCTTTTCTCATAGGAATTCTGCAGTTTCTGTTATTTCCAAACTCTACAATTACATCTTCATCTGTAATATCAATGATGATTCCATAGAATCCGCTGGTAGTTACCACACTGTCGCCTACTTCCATAGCTGCCAGCATGCTTTTTACTCTCTGCTGTTCTTTTTTCTGAGGTCTCATAACCATAAAATACATCAGAAGAAAGAATACAACTAATGGCAAAAACAAGGTAATCATACTTCCTGCACCTGCTGCTGTTGATAAAAACATGTTACATCCTCCTGCATTTTAATCTTTGTCTCATCTCTTGGTGGACATTATTATAATAATACACAATTATTCCTGTTTCTTCAAGCCTTTTCTCTTTATTTTTTTGCCTGCATTCCTTCCAGCTTACGGTTCTTGTATTCTTCAAAACATCCCTGATCCAGAGCATCCCTGATTTCTTCCATCATAGTGTTATAAAAATACAGGTTATGAAGCACACACAGACGCATTCCCAGCATTTCTTTTGCCTTTAATAAGTGGCGGATATAGGCTCTGCTGTAGTGGCGGCATGCCGGGCACTGGCATCCTTCTTCAATGGGACGGGAATCCAATTCATATTTGGCATTAAACAGATTAATCTTTCCAGAATTGGTATACACATGACCATGACGTCCGTTACGACTTGGGTATACACAGTCAAAGAAATCCACACCTCTTGAAACAGCCTCCAAAATATTTGCCGGAGTTCCCACTCCCATGAGATAGGTTGGTTTATCCACAGGAAGATGTGGCACCACACTGTCCAGAATCCGGTACATTTCCTCATGGGTCTCTCCTACCGCCAGACCACCAATAGCGTACCCGTCCAGATTCATTTTGGAAATCGTCTCTGCATGAGCAATACGAATATCATCATAAATAGCTCCCTGATTAATTCCAAACAATAACTGATGAGGATTTACAGTATCCTCCAGGGAATTCAGTCTTGCCATTTCGTCTTTGCACCGCTGCAGCCATCTGGTGGTGCGGTCTACAGACGCCTGCACATATTCCCGGCTTGCCACACTGGAGGGGCATTCATCAAAAGCCATAGCAATGGTAGAACCCAGGTTAGACTGAATCTGCATACTTTCCTCCGGTCCCATGAAAATTTTTCTGCCGTCAATATGGGAATTGAAGTACACGCCCTCTTCCTTAATCTTTCTCAGTTTTGCCAGAGAAAATACCTGAAATCCGCCGGAATCCGTAAGAATGGGGCGGTCCCAGTTCATAAACTTGTGCAGCCCTCCCAGTTGTTTAATAATATGGTCTCCCGGACGCACATGAAGATGATAGGTATTGGATAATTCCACCTGGGTCTTGATTTCGTGTAAATCCGTAGTAGATACTGCCCCTTTAATAGCAGCTACGGTTCCCACATTCATAAATACCGGTGTCTCAATGGTTCCATGAACCGTCTCTAATCTGGCACGCTTTGCTCTGCCTTCCTGTTTCAGCAATGTATACATAAATTTATATTCCTCTTCTCTTTTCTTTCCTTTGTAACAGAAAATATTCTATCATACCCTATTTAGAAACGCAACGGTCTGGTAATATTTACGATTGTTTTTTCCCAGATTTTGTCGTATAATGTACATTGGTTTTTTTAGAAATCATGACACATATTAATAAGTAGAAATACATAGATATGACTAGGAGGTCTCCGACTATGGAAGATCATAAAACCACACAGCAGACTGCTTATCCTCTTGGAATTGACATTGGTTCCACCACGGTAAAAGTGGCTGTTTTAAACGAAAAACACGAATTGTTATTTTCGGACTATGAAAGGCATTTTGCAGATATTCAAAATACTCTGGCAAACCTTTTGGACAAAGCCAGCCAGGCCCTTGGTTCTATCCAGACCATACCGGTTATTACCGGTTCCGGCGGCTTAACCCTGGCAAATCATCTGGAAGTTCCTTTTGTACAGGAAGTCATTGCGGTTTCTTCCTCTCTGGAGGAATTTGCTCCAAAAACAGATGTAGCCATTGAACTGGGCGGTGAAGATGCCAAGATTATTTACTTTGAAGGGGGAAATGTGGAGCAGCGTATGAACGGTATCTGCGCCGGAGGTACCGGTTCCTTTATTGACCAGATGGCTTCCCTGCTTCAGACAGACGCTCCCGGACTGAACGAATATGCAAAAACCTACAAGGCGCTTTACCCTATTGCTGCCCGCTGTGGCGTATTTGCCAAAACTGATATTCAGCCTCTCATTAATGAGGGCGCTACCAAAGAAGATTTATCTGCCTCTATTTTCCAGGCAGTGGTAAACCAGACCATCAGCGGACTGGCCTGTGGTAAACCTATCCGGGGACATGTGGCATTTTTAGGTGGTCCTCTGCACTTTTTGTCTGAATTAAAGACTGCCTTTATCCGTACCTTAAAGCTGGATGAGGAGCATACTATTGTACCGGAAAATTCTCATTTGTTTGCAGCTATGGGCTCTGCCTTAAATGCCAAACCAGAAGCAGCACCCGTATCCATTCTTGCTATGCGGGACCGTTTAAAGGCGTCCATTCATATGGATTTTGAAGTAGACCGTATGGAACCCTTGTTTGCATCAAAAGAAGATTACGCGGTCTTTAACCAGCGTCAGAGTCAGTACAATATTAAAACTGCAGAATTATCCCAGTACAAAGGAAACTGCTATCTTGGTATTGACGCCGGTTCTACTACCACAAAAGCTGCCCTGGTAGGGGAAGATGGGGCTCTTTTATACTCCTTTTACAGCAACAACAATGGAAATCCTCTGGCAACTTCCATCCGGGCTATTCAGGAAATTTATGACCAGCTTCCTGCCGGCGCGAAAATTGCCTACTCCTGCTCTACCGGTTATGGGGAAGCTCTGATTAAGGCAGCTCTCCTGCTGGATGAAGGGGAAGTCGAAACGGTTTCCCATTATTATGCGGCTGCTTTCTTTGATCCAAAGGTGGACTGTATTCTTGACATTGGCGGTCAGGATATGAAATGCATCAAAATCAAAGACCAGACCGTAGACAGCGTACAGTTAAACGAGGCCTGCTCCTCCGGCTGCGGCTCTTTTATTGAGACCTTTGCAAAATCCTTAAACTACAGTGTACAGGATTTCGCCAAAGCAGCTTTATTTGCAGAAAATCCCATTGACCTGGGAACCAGGTGTACGGTTTTCATGAACTCCAAGGTAAAGCAGGCGCAAAAGGAAGGCGCCTCTGTGGCTGACATTTCTGCAGGACTGGCTTATTCGGTTATTAAAAACGCCCTTTACAAGGTAATTAAGGTTTCTGACGCTTCTGAGCTTGGACAGCACATTGTAGTACAGGGAGGTACCTTCTACAATGATGCGGTACTGCGGGCTTTTGAAAAGATTGCAGAGTGCGAAGCCATCCGCCCGGACATTGCAGGTATTATGGGCGCTTTCGGCGCTGCGCTCATTGCCAGAGAGCGTTATGATAAAAGCAAGGTTTCCACCATGCTTCCTATTGAGAAAATCAATTCTCTGGAATACCGCACCACCATGGCAAACTGTAAGGGCTGTACCAATAACTGCCGTCTTACCATTAATAAATTCTCAGGAGGACGCCAGTTTATTTCCGGCAACCGCTGTGAGCGTGGAATCGGAAAAGAAAAAAACAAGGATAACATCCCCAACCTTTATGATTATAAATACAAAAAACTGTTTTCCTATGTGCCTCTTACCAAGGACAAGGCGTTTCGGGGCAAGGTAGGAATTCCGAGAGTCTTAAACATGTATGAAAATTATCCTTTCTGGTATACCTTTTTCACCCAGTTGGGATATCAGGTGGTACTCTCTCCTACTTCAACCAGAAAAATTTACGAATTGGGTATTGAATCCATCCCCAGTGAATCAGAGTGTTATCCCGCAAAACTGGCTCACGGACATGTTTCCTGGCTGATCAAACAGGGCGTTCATTATATTTTTTATCCTTGTATTCCTTATGAGCGGACAGAATTTACAGATTCTGTAAATCACTATAACTGCCCCATTGTAACCTCTTATGCTGAGAATATCAAAAACAATGTGGATGAACTTCAGGATGCCTCTATCCGCTTCCACAATCCGTTTTTATCTCTTACCAGTGAAGAAACGGTTACCGAGCGGTTAATCGAGGAGTTTCCGGGAATTCCTGCCCAGGAGGTACAGGCTGCTGCTCATGAAGCATGGCTGGAGCTGGACCGTTGCCGCAGGGATATTATGCGAAAAGGTGAGGAAACCCTGGAGTATCTGGAAAAAACAGGACGCAGAGGTATTGTGCTGGCAGGACGTCCTTATCACATTGACCCGGAAATTCACCATGGTATTCCGGATTTGATTAATTCCTATGGAATTGCAGTACTGACTGAGGATTCTGTATCCCACCTGGCTCCTATTGAGCGGCCTCTGCGCGTCAATGACCAATGGATGTACCACACCAGACTTTATGCTGCTGCGAATTTTGTCAAGGAAAAAGAAAATCTGGATTTAATTCAGCTAAACTCCTTTGGCTGCGGCCTGGATGCAGTTACCACAGACCAGGTAAATGAAATTCTCTCCAACAGCGGCAAAATTTATACCTGCCTGAAAATTGATGAGGTAAACAACCTGGGAGCAGCCAGAATCCGTGTTCGTTCTCTCCTGGCTGCCATCCGGGTAAAGGAACAGCAGAAAAAGCCAAGAAAAATACAGTCCTCTTCTATTGAAAAAGTTGTGTTTACTGAGGAAATGCGGAAACATTATACGATTTTATGTCCCCAGATGTCACCCATTCATTTTTCCATCCTTCAGGCTGCATTTAATGCCAGCGGTTACCATCTGGAGGTATTGCCAAATGACAACAAATCTGCTGTGGACGTGGGATTAAAGTATGTAAATAATGATGCCTGCTACCCTTCCCTTATTGTTGTGGGACAGATTATGCAGGCCCTGCTTTCCGGCAAATATGACTTAAATAAAACTGCCATTATTATGTCTCAGACAGGAGGCGGATGCCGGGCTTCCAACTATATTGGATTTATCCGCAGGGCTTTGAAAAAAGCTGATTTAGCTCATATTCCGGTAATTTCTCTGAACTTAAGCGGTCTGGAGGAAAACCCCGGCTTTAAAATCACACCAAAGCTGGCTTCCAGAATTGCTTACGGGGCTGTTTTCGGGGATATCTTAATGAAATGTCTGTACCGGATGCGTCCTTATGAAGCAGTCAAAGGCTCTGCCAATGCCCTGCACCGGAAATGGGAAAAACGCTGTATCTCCTTCTTAACTGGCAAGCATGCCGGATTTAACCAGTTTAACCATATTTGCCGCCAGATGATTCGGGAGTTTGATACCCTTCCTATTACCAACGAAAAGAAACCAAGGGTGGGAATTGTAGGAGAAATTCTGGTAAAATTCCTTCCGGCAGCCAATAATCACCTGGCTGAACTTCTGGAAAAAGAAGGAGCTGAGGCTGTTTGCCCGGATTTAATTGATTTCATGTGCTACTGCTTCTATAATCAGAACTTTAAGGCAGAGCAGTTAGGCTTTAAGAAATCCCTGGCTCAAAAGGGAAATCTGGGAATCGCTGCCATTGAATTCATCCGAAGAGCTGCCAACAAAGAATTTGAAAAGAGTAAGCACTTCACTCCTTCTGCCAAAATTGAAGATTTGGCAAACATGGCAAAACCCATTGTTTCCATAGGAAATCAGACCGGGGAAGGCTGGTTTCTAACCGGAGAAATGATGGAGTTACTCCACTCAGACACACCAAACATTGTGTGCATCCAGCCATTTGGCTGTCTGCCAAACCACATTGTGGGAAAAGGCGTTATCAAGGCCATCCGGAAGGACTATCCGCAGGCAAACATAGTGGCTGTGGACTATGACCCGGGCGCCAGCGAAGTGAATCAGTTAAACCGTATTAAATTAATGCTTTCCACTGCGTTTAAGAAGCTTCAGTGATAAAAAAGTTTTAAAAACAAACCACCTTCCAATAAAGTGGTAAAAAATAACCAGAAAAAACACTTGAAAAAGTAAATTCTTTCTGGTTATTTTTTATGGACGGATATACACCTTTACATTTAAATCACCTGTCGATGTACTAAGATCAGTTTCAAATCCTCGAGGATTTTTTATTCTATTTTCCGGGTCATAAACAAAACATATCAGTTTTTGACAATCTGGATGTGTTTTATATCTGGCAATATCAATAATTAACTCATTCGCTAATTCTTTGTTGTTCAGTCCCTTTCGAGTTTTTTTAATTTCTATAACAATCTTTTCTTTTTTTAATAAAAAGTCTTGTCTTGATGCGGTACCCGCATATGATGGTGTCCATTCCTCTCGTCGAATATCATCACAATATATTTTTAACAATGAATGAAGTAAGTCTTGTACATCATACTCATCAGTTACGTCTAGAGTATTGCGATTGTCATGTCTATCACGTAATTGTATAACTACCTGATGGAATTTGTTCAACAGATTTTCTAAATCTGCATCTGTTAGAAGTTGCGACTTTAGGGGTTGCTTTAAAAAATTTAATTCATGTTTATAATCCGTTTCATTCATTTCCAATTCTTGAATAATATTTTTTATCAACAATATATTTTCTCTATGAACATCATGATTAAAAATATACTGATTTGATAAAATTTTGTTTAGATTTTTTTGATACCATTTTTCGATTTCTTTACAAGAAAATACAATAATATCATAATTATTTTGCATCTGACTATTTTCAGATAAGGCTTCGTTTAAAGATTCAATAATGCTTATTATAGTTGGTTCAGAAGTATATTTTTTTATGCACCCAATAATACCAGTTAACTGTATTTTTACAATTTCAATATTAACCATTATAAGTTTACCTCTTTTGCTATATTCCGATAATCAAAATCCCTATAGTTCCCAAGCATAACTTTATGTATAATTAAATTTCCTTTCCACAGCTAGAACAAAATTTAGCATCAATAACAGGCAATACAGCACCACAATATGGACAAAATCTTTTTAATTCATTTGCTGATTTAGTATTATTTTCTTGAATACTCTCTTTAGATTCATTACGCTTCATGGTGCCAGGAGTTATTTTGGCAACACTTGCATACACTTCTACATCAACATTTTTCTTAAAATCTAAATATTCAATAACAATATATGAAGAAACTGGCACTTTTTTTATTCCTAAAAATTCATCTTTTCCATTGAATGAAATTGAGTCAATTTCTCCATATCTCTTTTTTGCCCTTTCATTCAATCTATTTATAGGCTTTAAAGTAACACTTTCAAAACCTACACCTAGCAATTCCCTTGCGATTTCTAATGCGTTTTCCCCTTGATAATCTTCACTTGAACGAGTAGGCTTTATTAACACCACTCCATTTTTTACAATAATATCATCTTTTTCAGTACGGTTATTTGCCTTTGTTGCAATAACAGTTGCGGTTGCATCACCTACAGCTTTAATAGTTGAATTTGTAGCAGCTGTCATTACACCTTTAGCAATGATACTACCTAACAATCCCATTTATACATTCTCCTTCTATATCTCTATCACTCTATCTGGCACCTACATTTTAGCACACATCAGCATGGTTTTCTACAAATTTCTTAATTTCAAATATAGGAATATAATTGTCATACTCAGTGTTGTAAGTAGCGGAAAGAAAATCCAAGAATTTAAGAAACCTCACAACAAACCTTTTTCAAAAGACTATTACATGAAGAGTATTTAGGAATATTTACATAGTTCCAGCAAATCTGCCAAATCTGCTTTGAGACTACCTGTTCAAAGTGAACGTAAACTGAACTGGAAATGTATAAATATTCTCAACATGTACTTTGCGCTACTCCCTTTGCATTCGTCCCCTCATCTTCCAAAAGGCAGTTTCCTTGCTACTTTCACCAAAGTCCTTCCACCAGGAATTCCCGCGAAGTCCTCTTCCTTTGGCTTTGCTATTACAACATAGGCCAGGAAATACACACATCCGCCCAGTGCAATGGCTGGAATCAGAGCAATGAAATTTGATTTCATCACAGCATAAACACCGTGATAAACTACAAATGCAACAATCCCCATAGGAACAGCCGCTGCCATAGGAAGTAGATAGGCTTCTTTCCATGGGTTGTGATATTTCAGTTCTTTCCACATAGCCCTCTGATTTAATATGCACATAATCAGCGCATACACAATCATGGCAATGACCACATTATAAATTCCCCAGTTCGTGACGAACATCAAAATCACCACAACCACCACATCACAAACCAGGGCAATGGCAGCATGAATCATAGGAATATTGGCCTTGCCAATGCCCTGAAGAACACCATTGGAAATATTGGACATTCCATTCATAATAACAGTAATAACTCCCAGCATCATGAGATATCCTGCAGTTCCGTCTGTGGTGGAAAACAACAGTTTTGTAATAGGACCTGCCAAAACAAAAAGTCCTACGCTGCAGGGAATGGAGATAAACATACTCAGCCAGGTTGCTTTATTGATTTTCTCCTTGGCTGTCTTTTTATCTCCTTTTGCATAGTACCCTGACACCTCCGGCATCATGGAGGTAGGCGCTGTACTGGAAAGGGTCAGCGGAATATTGATAATGGTAAGGAAATATCCGCACTCTGCATACAGCCCTTCTACCACACTGCTTTTTAAACCTTTGATTCCGGATACGCCTGTGTAAATCATACTGTTGATGTAACTATTTACATTGTATAAAAATGCGCTGAGAATAATAGGCGCTACAATGAGTACAATGGTTTTCATTACATCTCCATAGCTTTCTCCAACAGAAACCCTGTCTCTGGCAATTTTTTTCTGAATGGATTTCCGGTTCACCTGATAAACAAACAGCATAAACAACAATGCCGCAGTTACCCCGGCTCCTGTTCCCATGGTTGCTCCTGCTGCGCTCCAGCTTCTCAGTACATCCGGGTCTGCTCCCGCAAACTGCCTTACCATAACATTTGCCATAAGAAGAGCTACCACCGCTACTGCAATCTGCTCCACAATCTGAGAAATCGAGGTGGGCAGCATATTGCGGTATGCCTGAAAGTATCCACGAAAAACGCCAAGAATACCGGATATAAAAATCGTTGGAGCAAGAAACTGCAGCGCCAGACGCGCATTTGCCATTTTATCCGGCACTAAAACAGGCGCTCCCACCACACAGAGAATGGAAACTGCCCCACCCATAATCACAGCATAGAATAAGGCGCCTTTAAAAATCTTCTGAGCATCCCGGTATCTGTGAAAGGCAAGTCGTTCTGCCATAATCTTGGAAACTGCCTGTGGAATGCTAAAAGACGCAATCATAAGCAAAATAAAATAAACATTTTGTGCAAACTGAAAGCATCCAAAGCTCTCTTTTCCCATGGTGCTGGAAAGAGGACTTTTATAAATCAGTCCGATAATTTTGGAAATTAACGCAGCAATCATAAGAAAAGAAGCATTTTTTACTAATGTATTATCATTTTTCTTTCCCATCGATGTTAATCCCTCTGCACATTTTCAATCTGCCAGTCAATGGGCTCCAATCCATGACTTTTCAAAAATTCATTAGTTTTACTAAAATGTCTGCACCCGAAAAATCCCCGGTAAGCAGATAAAGGGCTTGGGTGCGGCGCTTCCAAAATCAGATGTTTTGGATTGTTCAGCATACTTTTCTTCATCTGCGCCGGTCTTCCCCAGAGCAAAAACACCATAGGTCTGTCCTGTTCATTGAGTACCCGAATGGCAGCATCTGTAAATTCCCCCCAGCCGATTCCTCTGTGAGAATTGGCCTGGTGCGCCCGAACCGTAAGTACGGTATTTAACAGCAAGACTCCTTGTTTTGTCCATTTCTCCAGATATCCATTGTTTGGAATCTCACATCCACAGTCCTCATGAAGCTCCTGATAAATATTTACCAGTGACGGAGGCACTTCTACCTCTGGTTTTACGGAAAAACACAGTCCATGAGCCTGTCCGTCATTATGATAAGGATCCTGTCCCAAAATCACGACCTTCACCTCATCCAGCGGAGTAAAGTGAAAAGCATTAAAAATATCATCCGGAGCAGGAAAAATCTTTCTCTGCTGATACTCCTGCCCTACTTTTTCAAACAATTCTTTATAATATGGTTTCTTAAATTCCGGCTTTAAGGCTTCCAGCCATTGTCCCTGTAAAGGCGGCATTTTTGTTCCTCCTTTGTATTTTCTATTTTATTCCATCTTTTTAGTTTAACAGAATGTGTCTCCACAAGCAAGTTCAAACCAAAATTCTACACCATTTTCATAATTAATGACACCGCACTTTTGATTCATACTGTCCATAATGGCCTTTACAATAGACAAGCCAATACCGCTGCCTCCATATTCCCTGGTTCTGGCTTTATCCACTTTATAAAATTTAATCCATATTTTATCCAAATCTTCTTCCGGGATTCTGGCACCTGTATTAAACACAGAAAGCCTTACCACATCGCCACGTTTCACTGCCTTAATCTCTATTTTTTTCTCAAAATCCACATGATTCAGGGCATTTGAAACATAGTTTGTCACCACCTCTTCTATTTTAAATTCATCCCCCCATACTGAAATGGGTTCTTCCTGTAAAAACCGGATTTCCGCCTCTTTCTGGGACGCCAGAAGCTGTGCAGACTGCACCACACCTTTCACTAATTCCGTAAGGTCAAACCGCTCCATATTCACCGTATCATTTCCAAACTCCAGTTGATTCAGACTCAGCAGTTTTTTCACCATATTATTCATCTTAGCTGCCTCATCAATAATCACATCACAATAAAATTCTCTGCTCTCCTGGTCATCATTAATACATTCCTGAAGCCCTTCTGCATATCCCTGAATTAAAGCAATGGGAGTTTTCAGCTCATGAGACACATTAGAGAGAAATTCCTTTCTCATTTCATCAATCTGCTCTTTTTTCTCAATATCCTTCTGCAGTTCATTATTGGCAGTCCGAAGCTCTGAAATTGTTTTTTCCAATTCTCCGGACATCCTGTTTAAATTATTCCCAAGAACACCGATTTCATCCTCACTGGTACTGGTGTATTTAGCATCAAAATTCAGATTCGCCATTTCCTTAGACAACTCAGAAAGCTGCTGCAAAGGCCTGGTAATATGCCTGGAAATAAACCAGATGACCACAGAACTGATGAAAATGGTAAACAGACCAATATACAAATAAAAAACATTGGAAATCAAAGCGCTGTCCTTCAAACTCTGAGCCGGAGTGGTAATCAGAAAACCATTTCCATTATCCAGTACCCCTACCATATTAACGGAATCCATTGCCTTCACATCGTCCGTTTTCTTCTCCACAATGTAGTTATCCGTTGCTTCCAGAATTTCCCTCTTTCCCCGCACAAAGTCATCCAGAACCCCAAACTGGATTTCTGAATACAGACGTTCTGAATTTTTCGCATAGGCAAACAAAATTCTGGAAGTAACATCCTCTACCACAATCATAGAAAGATTGTTCTCATCACAATATTGTTTAAATTTTTCATCATCTGCCAGAGAACTGTAGTACCTGGTGTCAGATGTATCATTCATGGTATTGTATACTTTTTTCAGCGACTCTGTTTTCTTACGCAAGTAGAATTTTTCCAGAAAAAGAGAGTTTACCAAAAGCATCACTGCCAGAGACAGACACATAATTCCAATATAGGTAACTGCCAACCGTATTTTTATGGATTTCTTCATCCTTCCACCTCAAACTTATATCCCATTCCCCAGATGGTCTTAATATACTCTCCTTTTTCTCCCATTTTGCTCCGCAGCTTTTTCACATGGGTATCAATGGTTCTTGCATCTCCAAAATAATCATAATTCCAAACAGAATTCAAAATTTTTTCCCTGGACAGGGCAATCCCCTGGTTTTCCATAAAATATGCCAAAAGCTCAAACTCCTTATAGCTTAATTCCATAGGTTCTCCGTCAATGGATGCAATATGAGAAACCTTATTAATCTCCACACCTCCTGCTCTTAGCACACCATCCGCATCCGTCTGGCTGGTTCTTCGCAAAATAGCTTCTACTCTGGCTACCAGAATCTTAGGACTGAAAGGCTTGGAAATATATTCATCCACACCCAGTTCAAATCCCAGAAGCTCATCCCGCTCATCTCCTCTGGCTGTCAGCATAATAATCGGCACTTTAGAATGAGAACGGATTTCCCTGCATACCTGCCATCCATCCATCTTGGGCATCATCACATCTAAAATCAGCAAGGCAATATCTTTATCTGCATAAAAAATATCAAGAGCAGCCTCTCCGTCTCCTGCCTCCAAAACTTCAAAGCCCTGTTTTGTAAGAAAATCCCGTACCAGTTTCCGCATTCTGCTCTCATCATCCACTACTAAAATTTTTCGTTTTTCCATAATCTGCTCCTCCTGTCTCTCTGTCCTACTATAGCAGTCAAATTTGTCAGAATTGTGAACTTTACTCCCATATATGGCTGTTCACTGTATGAACGATAATTCCAATATATCATCCTGTCTGAGGAATTGCAACGGAAGCCTTGACAAATTTTCAGAAAGCATATATCATAAGAGTTGCTTTAAACCACGCGGGCTTGTACTGGTTTCGACGGGGGTTTTGAAGTTGAGGAAGCCATCCGCAGACTCCGGGACTGCGTACCAACCTGGAACCTAAATATAAACGCAAACAATAATAAAGTAGCGTTAGCTGCCTAAATTGCAGCTTGTCAGCCTCAGGCCACCCGCTGTCTGAGAATCTGGCATCGACCTTGCGGGGCACTTCGCTTTCAAAGCTTTGAGAAAGTGGAAGATTTCATGAAGCTACTAAGCAGTTCAGCCTGTTATCCGGCGGTACTGTAAGGGAATGTCAAAAGAATAACTGTGATGGGAGATGCCCCAAGGGATAGACTTTCGGACGCGGGTTCGATTCCCGCCAGGTCCACTAAAACGTACTAAAAAAAATAGCAGGAAAGAGATATTTCACTATCATAAGTGAGTATCTCTTTTTTGTATTCATTCATTGTTTATTTTTAGTCTGTGGTCTATAATGAAAGAAATTAAATTTGTGAGGATAAATAGTATGAATGACAAATGGATTGATTTTGCAATTCGTATTCAAAGTATTGCTCAGGCAGGACTTCAATACGGAAAGGATAAATATGATAAAGAGCGTTATGAAGAATTAAGAAAGATTTCTGCTGAAATGATTTCTGCGAAAACAGATATTCCTATTGATAAAGTCTATCATATCTTTTGTAATGAAACAGGATATCAAACGCCGAAAGTGGACACAAGAGCCGCAGTATTTATTGACGGTAAAATTTTACTTGTTCATGAAAATAATGGTACGTGGGCTTTGCCTGGTGGTTGGTGTGATGTTGACCAATCTATTGCTTCAAATACTGTTAAAGAAGTGAAAGAAGAAACTGGATTAAATGTATTCGTGGAAAAACTGATTGCTGTTCAGGACTGGAGAAAACATAACGTAACAAATTGGTGTGGTATAAAAAAAGTTGACAGCTTATTCTCAA
>ULQT01038742.1_pt1 | contig 14880 bp, 10 predicted proteins | sample 1954791 | NCBI WGS metagenome assembly ULQT01 (sample SAMEA4835663, study PRJEB28245) | human gut metagenome | biome: gut microbiome; material: fecal sample | place: Denmark | collected 2008 | reverse complement strand
ATCGTGTGGATCGACATGGGAATGATGGGACGGCTGAATGAACGTGATCGCGAGCTGATCGGTCAGGCTATCGAAGGAGTGGCACTGAATGACATTGGAAAAATTCAGGATGCAGTGCTGGCACTTGGAGAATTCAAGGGGAAACCCAATCAGAGCCGTCTTTACACAGACATCCGCGACCTTATGGCGAAATACGGCACTGCAGATTTTGGCGAAATCGATATCGTAGAAATCCTTACAGATCTGATGGACGTAATGAAGGAGAACAAGATTGTCATGCCCCATGGCCTTACCATGCTTGCAAGAGGGCTGACTCATATGGAAGGGGTACTGGCAGATATCAGCCCGGAGATCAATATGGTGCAGATTGCAGCAGCCCGCTTGAAGGGAAACCTTCTGGAGGAGGGAAACTGGAAGAAGCAGATGAAGGGCACCGGGAAAAAGCTGTATCGCTCCATGCTCCGCGCCGTGGATATCCCTGCGCTGGCAGCAGATTTCCTGCAGGGCTGCATGAAGGGCCAGACCAAGATCAATCTGGACCTTCACGCCTCCGATGACCTGGCGTGGCTGATGCGCCGCCTGATCCGGAACATCGTGCTTGGTCTTTGGGTCATGGCACTTCTGATCAGCTCCAGTATTATCTGCACCACAGACATGACACCGAAGATAATGGGAATTCCGGCTTTTGGAGTGCTGGGGTACTTTGGGGCACTGGTGATTCTCATGTACCTGTTTATCAAACACTTTATGAAAAAGTAGTGGAAAAAACAAGTGGGAAAATCGGGTTAAGTGGATAAAATTACCAAACTTTGTCGGAAAGGCTAGAAAGAAACCTGGGGGGTTGACACTAATAGGGCAGGGTGGTATTTTAGTAAGAAGACTGGAATGGTGAAATTTGTCGAAATTGGAAAAAAAGGAATAAATAATACCGCTGACGCATGAACGGTGGTTACAGATCCAAAGAGAGATGTGACCCAAAGATGCCTGAGAAAAATCATAGCCGGGAAGCGTTGGCGGGAAAATATAAATTTAGATAAGTTATAAATATAAGATAAAATAGATTTTGCCATTGCATTTTAGAGAATGGAGGGCTTCTGTCAGCTGTATTTACCTAAGCTGAACGGAAGAAAAGTACTTGGGAGGGAAAAGCAAAATATGTATCGGAAGGACTCAGAGGGCTGGTTAAAACATGGGGATTTTATTGTTCTGGATATGATCTGTCTGCAGCTGGCATTTATTTTGGCATATGCATTCCGCGGGTACGGATTCAATGTGTATGGAGATATATTGTATCGAAATATGGCAATATTCCTTGGATTTGCCGACCTGGTGGTGATCTTCACCTCCGGTACCATGAAAAGCGTTCTGAAAAGAGGTCACTATAAGGAATTTGTCACCACCTTGAAAAATGCTGTGGCAGTAGGTGCTCTTGCAATCGCTTATCTGTTCATAATCCAGGAAGGCCAGAGCTTTTCCAGAATGATCCTGATCACCACAATTGTGATCTACCTGATCCTCACCTATGCCATAAGAGAAATCTGGAAAAATTCCTTACATAAAAAAATGGAAAACGGCGGCGACAAGAAGCTGCTGATCATCACCTCCAAAGCGGTAGCAGAGAACGTAGTGCACAGCATGCAGGAGAACAATTATGCCAGATATTCCCTTGCCGGAGTGGTTGTGATTGATGAGGACTGTACCGGTGAGAAAATCTGTGGTGTCCCTGTTGTGGCAGGCGAAAGTGACGTGCCTATGTATGTCTGTCAGGAGTGGATTGACGAGGTGCTGATCGTCATCTCCGAAAATCTGCCATATCCGGACGGGCTTATCGACAAGCTCACCGAAACCGGTGTAACCGTTCATCTGAACCTTGCAAAAATCACCAACCAGACTGGCAAAAGACAGTTTGTGGAAAAGGTTGGAAGCTACACAGTTCTGACCACCAGTCTGAACTATGCATCCTTCGGACAGCTTTTCCTGAAGCGCCTGATGGACATCTGCGGCGGACTGGTTGGCTGTATTTTCACAGGAATCATTACTATTTTCGTTGGCCCCGCCATCTATCTGGCATCCCCAGGTCCGATTTTCTTCTCCCAGGAACGTGTGGGAAAGAACGGAAAGAAATTCAAAATGTACAAATTCCGCAGCATGTACATGGATGCGGAAGCGCGGAAAGCCGAGCTTATGAAAGAGAACAAACTGGGCGATGGCAAAATGTTCAAGATGGACTTCGACCCCAGAGTAATTGGAAATAAGGTGCTGCCGGATGGGTCACATAAGACCGGGGTGGGAGATTTCATCAGAAGGACGAGCCTGGATGAGTTCCCGCAGTTTTTTAATGTGCTGAAAGGGGATATGTCCATTGTGGGGACGAGACCGCCGTTGATTTCGGAGACGAATTTGTATGAACCGAGACATAAGGCGAGACTGGCAATCAAACCGGGAATCACCGGTATGTGGCAGGTGAGTGGTAGAAGTGATATTACGGATTTTGAGGAAGTTGTGAGGTTGGATAAGGAATATATTGAAAACTGGGATATTGGGTTGGATATTAAGATACTTTTGAAGACAGTTATGGTTGTGGTTAAGAAAGATGGATCTATGTGATTTTATATTGCTTCGTATACAGAATAATGGAAAGGAAATCTGGTTATCAGATAATTGATAGAAAGTTATGATAATTGATCAATACAAAAAGATGAAAAATCTGTTTTTAAGACAAAGCTATATAGATGCCTGGGAAGATTATCAGCGTTCCATTCGAAAAAGAAGCTTTGCACAATGGGATTATATAGTATTGACTGCATCAAATGAGGAACAGGCCAATGCTTTCCGCAGCCAGATTACATATCGACAAAATAAAAATGTGCTTCCATGTAAAACAAAGTATCTCGTATTACCAGATCCAGATGGAAAAAGAGTTGGATCTGGCGGTGCTACTTTGCAGGTGCTGCGAAAGCTGGCAGAGCAGGAAGATATTGCAGGAGATTTCCACAATAAGCGAATTCTTGTAATTCATTCTGGCGGCGATAGTAAACGTGTTCCGCAATATTCTGTATGTGGAAAGCTTTTTTCGCCTGTACCACGTGAACTTCCTGATGGAAGAGCGTCAACTTTATTTGATGAGTTTCTTATAGGCATGGCAGGGGTACCATCGCGCTTTCGTGAAGGAATGCTGGTACTTTCCGGTGATGTCCTTCTTTTGTTTAATCCATTACAGATTGATGCACAGTTTCATGGTGCCGCAGCAATCTCCATGAAATCCCCGGTAGATGTGGGAAAAGATCATGGCGTATTCCTGAATAATGGAAAAGACTATGTAAAAAAATTCCTTCATAAACAATCCATTGAAACCCTGGAAAAATTAGGGGCTGTAAATACCCATGGAAATGTAGACCTGGATACAGGCGCAGTTTTGTTTGATGTAAACCTGATGAATGCTCTATTATCACTGGTTCAGACAGATGGCAAAATCGATGCAGAAAAATACGCCCGTTTTGTCAATGAAAAATCACGAATCAGTTTATATGGAGATTTTCTTTATCCATTAGCTGAAGATTCTACACTGGAGCAGTACTACAAAGAGCAGCCAGAAGGAACTTTCTGTGAAGAACTAACTGAATGTCGTACCAGAATATGGGAAGCATTGCATTCATTCGGAATGAAGCTGATTTGCCTTTCTCCTGCTGAATTTATTCATTTTGGAACAACCAGGGAGCTTCTGGCTCTTTTAACAGATGAGATTGCAGATTATGAATATTTAGATTGGAAGCCAATGGTGTTTACCAATTATAAATCTGAGAAAAAAATACAGGCAGCAGTACATAATGCTCTTATTGAGGGAACAGTGCAACTAGCTGATAAATGTTATGTGGAAAACAGCTGGCTGAGAGGAAATACCGTTTTAGAGAAAGACTGTGTGATTTCACAGCTGGAGCTTAAAGATGTAACGGTTCCATCCATGGTGCTGCATGGAGTTGCGTTAAAAAGAGAGAATGGCGAAAAGAGATATATCGTAAGAGGATATGGAATTAAAGATAATCCGAAGAAAACACTGGAAGAAAGAGGCAGCTTCCTTGACGGAGATTTACAGAGCTTTATAAATTTAAATAATTTAAAGACAGAAGATATATGGGAAAGTGAAGATCACTCTTTGTGGAAGGCGAAGCTTTATCCGGTTACAGATAGCCAGGAAAAAGCTGTTTCCTGGGCATTGCTTCTTCATAGAATGAGTTCTGAAAAAGCAGACGAAGTGAAGGTTGCAGAATGGAAGTCTCTGAAACGTTATTCTCTGGAAGAATCTTTCCAGATAGCAGATGCTTCTGTATTGGTTCCATGGGAAGAAAATCTGGAAAACCGAATCCTTATAGAGCGTTTCCTCAATCGGTTACGTGCTGGAGAACATTATGTAGATTCCCTGAAAACATTTGGCATTACAGAATTGGATGAAAAACAGTTTGACATGCTTATGGAAATGGCAGAAAAAGAATTGCCATTTGAAGAGAAAATCCGTGTTTTATACAGTATTTCCCGTTCCATGAAGTTTATGAAAAAGAATTTTCACGGAATCAGCTACGATCAGGTAGAGCAGAAATGCTTTGCCACAATCCAGCAGGAAATATTTAAAGCAAGTAATGTAAATCAGGTAAAGAAATATAAGATTGCAGAAAATCAGGTAAAAGTAAATCTTCCGGTTCGTGTGAACTGGGGCGGCGGCTGGACGGATACTCCGCCATATTGTAATGAAAAAGGCGGTGTTGTATTAAATGCTGCAATTTTGCTGAATGGACAGGAACCAATCGAAGTGGAATTAAGAAAGCTGCCGGAAAACCATATTGAATTTGCAAGTCTCGATCTGGATGCACATGGTGTTGTGACAACTGCAGCAGAAATTCAGGATTGTCATAATCCTTACGATTCCTTTGCACTTCATAAAGCAGCATTGATTGCGTGTGGAATTATCCCTATGGAAGGTGAAGCTGATCTGGAAAAAATCCTGGATGAGATGGGCGGTGGTTTTTACATGTCCACTCGTGTAAAAGGAGTTCCAAAAGGTTCCGGGCTTGGAACCAGCAGCATCCTTTCAGGAGCCTGTGTTCGTGCTCTTGGAAAATTTTTAGGAACAACCTGGAGCGATTCCGATATATATGAACTGGTACTGAATCTGGAACAGATCATGAGTACCGGTGGCGGTTGGCAGGATCAGGTTGGAGGACTTACAGGTGGTATCAAATATATTACCTCAAGACCTGGAATGAAGCAGAAACTGAAAGTAGAATATCTGGATTTAGATGAAGATACAAAAGCAGAGCTTCAGGAAAGATTTGCACTTATTTACACCGGCCAGCGCCGCCTGGCAAGAAACCTGCTTCGCGATGTAGTTGGAAACTATATCGGCGGAAAGAAAGAATCAAAAGAAGCCTTGGAAGAGATGAAGTACCTAGCTGTTATGATGCGGTATGAATTGGAACAGGGAGATGTAGATGCCTTTGCCAGATTGCTGAATGAACATTGGGAAGGGTCTAAGAAACTGGATACTGGATCAACCAATACCTGTATTGATCAGATTTTTGCAAGCTGTGAGGATTTGATTGATGGAAAATTCATTTCTGGTGCTGGTGGGGGTGGATTCTTGCAGGTAATTTTGAAAAAGGGTGTTAGTAAGGACATGCTTAGAGCTAGATTATTGGATGTTTATCAGGATTCCGGAGTGGATGTCTGGGATGCGGAGTTTGTGTGGTAGAAAACGTCTACATAAAAGTTTTAATAGTGGTCTAAAAAGTGGAACGAAGTATGGCTGTGGAAGATAATTCGTGTAAAAAATGATAATTATAGTGTGAGATTAGTAGAAGACGATAAACATATTGTTTTATATAGCATGAATGGTTTGATGTGAATCTCGCTATATAAGTAGAAAAGAGGAACAGGTGCGAGAAATGGAGTATAAGAGAAAGGTTGATAAAAGACTTATTCCAACTTGCAATATTATGGGGGTTGATATTGCGGCAATTAATATGGAATGGTTGGTGCGCTATCTCGAAAAAAATATCTCAGAATTAAAAGGAGACTACATATGTGTCTCAAATGTACATACAACCGTAATTAGCTATGAGGATGCAGTTTATTGTGCAATTCAAAATGGTGGGTTAATGGCAATTCCAGATGGGGGTCCTCTTTCTACTGTTGGTAAAAAAAGAGGTCATAAGAATATGGAACGCACAACAGGTCCAAGTTTAATGGGAGAGATTTTTGAAATTTCTGCAAAGAAAGGATATCGTCATTATTTTTATGGAAGCAAAAAAGAAACATTAGAACTATTATATCAAAAACTCATAAGTAATTATCCAGGAATTCAAATTGCTGGAATGTACAGTCCACCGTTTAGAGCGTTGACGAAAGATGAAGATAGAGCTGTTATAGAGAGAATTAATGAAACTAAACCGGATTTTGTCTGGGTTGGGCTTGGGGCACCAAAACAGGAGAAGTGGATGGCAGCACATCAGGGGGAAATTGATGGATTGATGCTTGGTGTCGGAGCGGGGTTTGATTATTATGCGGGAAATATTAAGCGTGCTCCAATATGGATGCAAGAACACAATCTAGAATGGTTATATCGCTTAGTACAGGATCCAAAGAGGCTATTTAAAAGATATTGGAGCACTAATACGAAATTTATTTGGAATGCAGTGATAAGGGGAAAGTGAGGTAATGACTGTGAACAATGAAAATAAAAAGAATATTTTGATTGTACATAATTATTACCAGATTTCTGGAGGAGAAGATACGGTTGTAGCCAATGAAAAGAAAATGCTTGAGAAGCATGGACATAAGGTGAGTTTATATAGTCGCAGTAATGTGGAATTAAAGCAGATGTCAAAACTTCAGAAAGTTTTTTTACCGATTACAACTGTATTCAATCCAAAAACATACAAAGAAATCAAGAATTTGATAAGGCAAGAGAGTATAGAAATTGTTCATGTTCATAATACGCTTAATCTAGTAAGTCCAGCAGTTTATTATGCTGCAAGACATATGAAAGTTCCGGTAGTTCAGACAATACATAATTTTCGCTTGCTCTGTCCTGGTGCAACTTTTTATAGAGATGGACATATCTGTGAGGATTGCGTAGAACATGGTTTGAGATGTGCAATAAAACATAGTTGCTATCGAGAAAGTAAAATTCAGACAGTTGCGTGTGTGATTAGTACGATGTTTCATCGGATAACTGGCATTTACGGAAAAATCAATTATATTTGTTTGACTGATTTTAATAAGAAGAAATTATTGGAATTAAAACAAATAAAACAAGAGAGAGTATTTGTAAAACCTAATTTTGATGAAAGTGAAAATGAGTGTGTTCCAGAGAAAGAGAGAAAAGATCAATTTGTTTTTGCAGGGAGATTAGATAAGTTGAAAGGAATTGATCTTCTTTTTGAAGCGTGGAAAGTGATGGGGGAGGAGGCTCCAAAATTAATCGTTTGCGGTACAGGACCAATGGAAGATTGGTGCAAAACGTTTGTTAGAAAAAACTCCGTGAATATTGAATTACAAGGGCTTGTATCTAATGAGGAAGCTCGAAAGACGATTACAAACAGCAAGGCTCTTATAATGGCAACACAGTGGTACGAAGGTTTTCCGATGAGTATTGTGGAAGCATTTGCGGTTGGAACACCTGTTATTTGTTCTGATTTTGGAAATGCGGGAAGTATTGTAGAAGAGGGAATTACAGGGTATAAATTTGAGTGTAAATCCATAGAGAGCATAATATTAGCGGTTGAAAAAATGAGAGAAAAGCCATTAGATAGGGAAAAAATAAAAGAATTATATGAAATGAAGTATAGCGAAAATGCAAATTACAAGATTTTAAATGACATATATGTCAATATAAGTAATTAAGGAGATTGATGGTGGAACGACTAAAAGTTAGCATGATTACAATTTGCTATAACGCAGAAAAAACAATTGCAAAAACGATAGAGAGTGTATTGAGTCAGGACTATGAAAATCTAGAATATATTATTGTTGATGGGGGCAGTAAGGATCATACAGTAGATATTATTAAAAGCTACGAGAATAAAAAAATACATTGGATTTCTGAAAAAGACAACGGTATTTCTGATGCATTTAATAAAGGAATAAAAATGGCAACAGGAGATTTAATTGGGCTGATTAATGCCGATGATTATTTGTTTCCTCATGCGCTGGCAAATTTGACTTTGGCGTGCCATGAGTGTACAGATGTATTATATGGAAATACTATTGTAGATGATCAAGAAAACGAATTGAAATTAATAAAATACGCTGGTTCAGCAGAAGGTCTTGAATATTCACTCCCATTTATACACCAAAGTTCATTAGTAAGAAAAAAAGCTTATGATCAATATGGAGGATATTCAGAGAAATATAAAATATGTATGGATTATGATTTGTTCGCAAGATTTTATCGGGGGGGGCAAAGTTTCAATTTGTCAATACAGTTGTTAGTTGCTTTACATATGGAGGAACATCATGTAGTCATCCATTTCAGACAATTAAGGAAAATGTATCCATTGCAGAGAAATATGGTTTAAGTCATTTCAGGGCTATAATGTATAAAATAAAAATGTATATCCAAAATTGTATAAAAATTGTTTTAGTGAGATTAAGAATATGGAAAGCGTTCTATTGCTTGCTTAAACGGGACAGCATATATAAGTATTAGAGGAAAAAAGAATGAAAAAGGTTTTATTGGTTACAAATATACCGTCACCATATAGAGTGGATTTATTTTATTATTTGCAGACACATATCAAACAGTATGAATTTTATGTCATCTATTGTGCGCGGGAAGCTGATAATAGGTGCTGGAATGTTGATACTGCAAAATTATTGAATACAACTTTTGCTAAAACAAAAGTGATTTCGATAAAGAGAAAATATGATACGAAACATATTTATATCCCTAAAGGAATTGGAAAAGATTTATTAGAAATAAATCCTGATATTGTAATTGCATGGGAGTATAATCCGATTGCTGTTAAATGTTTGTTTTGGTGTAAATGGCATAGGAAAAAGTATATTAGTTTAACAGATGGCACATTATATTCTGAAAGAAATATTAATTTTATACAACGCATTACTAGAAAAATAATTATAGGAAAATGCAATGCATCAATTGCAAGTAGTACAAAGGCTAAAGAAAAACTTTTGAAATGGGGACTCAGTACCAATAAAATTTTTGTTAGTTTGTTAACGGTTGATGTAAATAAAATACGTACGATAGGGCATGTTCCAGAACAGGGACGATTATTATATGTCGGAAGTATGATTGAAAGAAAAGGATTAGACCTATTAGTATCGGCTTTAAGATATGTGGATGAGGACTTTCAATTGCGTATTGTTGGAAATGGAACAGATAAAGAAATTGAAGAATTAAAAACTAGAATTAAAAATGCAAATCTGTTAGGTAAAGTCGAGTTTTGTGGCTTTAAACAGGGAAAAGATTTGCTCGAAGAGTATCAATATGCAAGCGTATTTGTTTTGCCAACCCGTGAGGATTGCTTCGGGTTGGTGCTACTGGAAGCAGCGTGTACAGGCACCCCTATTGTAACCTCGAAGTATGCGGATGGAGCATACGATATTATTACTGAGAATGTAAATGGTTCAATCATTGATCCTTATAATGCAGAAGAGTTTGGAAAAACAATAGAAAGCATTTTAAGAAATCCAGAAAAGTACAGAGCAGATAAAAAGATTTTTGACAAATTTTCATTTGAGAGTGTAAGCAAGGGATATGTGGATGCTATAGAATATACGCTGAAAGATAATTAATATTTGTCAAAATTGTGAAATTGAAAATGGTAATAGGATAAAGAAGATGAAAATAGCATTTTGGATTAAGAGTAATGAAAGAAAAATAAATTTAGATGAGTGTCAATTTGGAAATCCGGGGCTTGGAGGGACTCAATATGAAATAGGTATTGTATCAACATTGTTAAAATTGAGATATCCTAATTTGGATATAACTTTATATACAGATAATCAAAGAATTATTTCTGAGATAATTGATTTAGTTTATGTAAAGTCAATATATGAAATGATAGATTTAATAGAAAGAAAACATGAAATATTAATATTTACTCAAACAGACGTTAATAAGAATTTTTATTGTAGAATCAAAGAAAAAGATATAAATGCTATTGCGTGGGTTCATAACTATCTTTTATATGAAGAATATAAATTTATTACAGAATTATCACAGATAAAAAAAGTGATATTTGTAGGACAGCAATTATATGATTATTATTGTGATTCAAATATTATAAAGAAAAGTTTGATTATTAATAATTGTATTCCTTCTTCTTATAAAATGAGAACAAATGCTGATACAAAGAAAGTTGTTTATTCAGGAGCTCTGATTAAACAAAAAGGATTTCATATTTTGGCTAAAGCCTGGAAAAATATTTTAAAGGCAGTTCCAGATGCGGAATTATATGTACTTGGCGGAGGCTTATATGGGAATGAAAAAGATTTATCAGCTTACCAAGATTATTGTAATTGTTTCTTAAAGGATTCTGATGGAAACTTGATGTCGTCAGTTAAATATATGGGAACAATGGGAAATGAAAAAGAAGAATTTTATAATTCAATTAGAGTTGGCGTATCTAATCCTACAGGAAAAACAGAAACATTTTGTTTGTCAGCCGTCGAATTTCAAGCACATGGAATTCCTGTAGTAACATATAATGGATATGGGCTTATTGATACAGTGGATGATAAAAAAACAGGATATAGAATAAAAGGAGTAAAGGCGTGTGAAAAAGCAATCATAAGGTTGCTTTGTGACAATGAAGTGAACGAAAAGTTATCTAGACAGGCAAAAAAATTTGTTGATAGTCAATTTACACCAGATATAATTATTCCGCAATGGTATTCTCTTTTAAAAGAAAAAATAGAATTAGAAGAAATGGTAGATCTTTTTTCATATGATAATTATAAAGATAATTTTAAGTGGTTGCGATTCTTAAATAGAAAAGTCAAAGAACTTTTTAAAATAGAAAGAGGTATTTCAATACAAGAGACGTGGAATTACTTTAAGTATAAAGTGAAGAAAATAAGAAATAAAAATTAAACATGTAGATTATGTGAAGGGAATAGGATATGGATAATGCATGTAGTGTTTCTATTATTGTGCCAATTTATAATGTAGAGAAATACTTGTATGAGTCTTTACAAAGTTTAAAAAAACAAACATTTCCAGTATTTGAAGTTATAATGATTGATGATGGTTCAACTGATGAATCATCGGAAATTGCAATTAAAATAGCAGAAGAAGATTTTCGATTCAAATATATTAGAAGGAATAATTCCGGGCTTAGTGCAAGTAGGAATGTAGGCTTAAAATATGCAAAAGGGAAATATATCTTATTTATGGATAGTGATGATACATTAGAAATAGACGCGATAGATAATTTATATCATATGGCAGAAAAAGAACAATTAGAATTGATTGTATTTGGCGGAGTAAAAGATTTCTATGATGTGAGTGAAAATATAGTTGTAAATTCAGAGATATGTGGAAATACAATGGATTATAAGTGTAAATCAGGAAAAGAATTATATAATATTTTGAGAAAAAACGATTCTTATTTTACAGGAGTTCCATTTCAGTTTGTTAAGAAAAGTGTAATTGTTGAAAATCAGTTATCTTTTTATGAAGGAATATTACACGAAGATCATTTATATACATTTCAATTAATACATAGCGTAAAAAAGTGTGCAGCAATTAGCAATCAATATTATCATTATAGGATGCGATATGGATCCATAACTAAAGGCAAGCGATTTCTTGAAAGAACAGTGGGATTTGCTTGTACATTTAATGAGATGGTTAAATGGTCTGAGAAAAAGGAAGGGTTAATTAAAGAAAAAGAAGTAAAAAAGCATATAGATGAAATTTGGAGACAAACAATTAAATATATTGTTTTTATGAGCAAAGATGAAATGAAAAATGTTAATTTAAAAGAGTTTATATATATGACACAAAATATATATAATCGTTTTAATATTAAACATTATTGGAATATATATTTTCCATTTATGAGACTTTTACATTACGTGTATGTATTGAGGGAGAACAGATGGAGACAAAAACATTTAAAATAAAATATTTAGGTTTTTATTCATCATTTGATGAAAAAAATAATTTTATAAGTGATTCAATAAAAAGGTTTGGAAATATTGAATTGTCGGAAAATCCAGATTATGTGTTTTATTCAGTTTTTTCTAATGAATATTTGTTATATCCAAATGCTGTTCGAGTGTTTTTTACAGGAGAAAATATTGCTCCAGATTTTCAAATGTGTGATTATGCAATAGGATTTGAACGTTTATTATTTGGAGATCGATATATTAGATTTCCATTTTATTATGGAATGTATGAATACGCAAAAGATTTGAAATTAGCGGAAGAAAAAAATAAAAATATTACCCAAAAACTATTCGATAGAGAGTTTTGTAGTTTTGTATATTCAAATAATGATACGGACTCAATGAGAATTAATTTATTAGAAAAACTTTCAACGTATAAGAGGGTTGATTCTGGTGGAAAATTAAAGAATAATTTATTGAATGGGCAAGTTGAAGATAAATTACTTTTTGAGAATAATCATAAATTCTCAATTGCATGTGAGAATAGCTCGCACCCAGGCTATGTTACAGAAAAAATACTTCAAGCATTTGCGGCTAAAACAATTCCTATATACTATGGAGATTCCACTGTATGTGAGGACTTCAATTCAAAGGCATTTATTAATTGTCACGAATTTGATTCTTTGGATCATTTATTAGAGAAAGTAAAGAAATTAGATAGTGATAAAACAGAATATTTATCAATGTTAGAACAACCGATATACAATGACAAAATGTTTTCCATAAAAATGAAAGATAATTTCGATAAATTTATTGAAAATATATTTATACAAGAAAAAGAAAAAGCATTTCGGAGAAATCGAGTGTTTTGGGGAAAGAAAATAGATGATAAATATATAAAACTTTTTAAATTTGAACAGTTAGTTAAAAAAGGGAAAAAAGTGCTGACTTTAGGTAAAAAAAATGATAATAAATAAAAGAAATATGGGAAAGGAAAGAATAATTATCTTTTTGTGTCTATTTCCTTATTTGGAACCGGTGGTAATAACAGGAACATTAGATATAATTTTTAACATTGGAAAGATTGTATCTGTAGTTTATTGTATAACAACGTTAATGGCAAAAAGAAAAACGAGAAAATATTGCAAATATATAAAATATATAGTTTTCTTTTATTTGAGTTATGTCCTTAATACTGCTATTAATGGTGGTCAAGTATTTAGAGCATTCATTGATGGAATAACAGTTATAGGTTTTTCTCTGATGTTTTGTACATTTGCATTTTCGGATTCCAAAAGAAAGTTTTACCAAATTGCTTTTGATGTATATTCAGTCTTGTTAGTTATAAATTCTATATCAGTTATTTTATATCCGGGTGGAATTACAGCTTTGGATACATATTTCCTAGGCCACGATGATACATTGTTATATTGGTTGATTCTCTATATAATATTTACATTTATGTATCAGCAATGTTGTAAAAATAAGAAAGAAATTTTATTGGTATGTACTTTTGTTAGTGGAACTTCTTTATTAATACTGAAATCTATTTCTGGAATATTATGTATGATAATTTTTATTCTTTTCTATAATATTATAGGAAAATCAAAAAAATTATTAATAAGCTCTAATATAGCGGTATTAGTACTTAATGTAGGTATAGTTATATTTAAAATACAAAAAATATTTTCCTTCTTTATTGTGAATATTTTACACAAGTCAATAGACTTAACTGGAAGAGAAAAAATATGGAATAGAGTATTATATTGGGTAATGCAAAAACCGATAATGGGATATGGCTATGAAACATCGGAAATCTTACAAAAGAAGTTTATGCTTACGGACGGTTCGTATTTTCATTTTGCACATTGTCATAATTTCTTGTTACAAATTACATATACAATGGGAGGAATAGGGCTACTTATATTTTTAGTAATTTATTTTATTGCATGGAAAAAAATGTTTGAAAATGGAATAAATAAGTGGAATAGAATTGTGGCTGCATTATTATTGACGCTAATGATCTCATTAATAATAAATTCATATCAGCAACCAGTAGCATTATTTATTTTAATGATAATAGGATATGATATTTCAAAAATAGGAGATGCATTTCATGAGGCTAAATAGAATAGAAAATACAAAAAGAAATATGGTATTTGGAATTATATTTAGGGGAGTAAATATATTATTTCCCTTTATAAATAGAACTGCAGTATTATATATATTAGGAAACTCTTATTTGGGACTAAACAGTTTGTTTTCATCGATATTAGGAATTTTAAATTTGGCAGAGTTGGGAGTTGGATCTGCAATAGTCTATTCTATGTACAAGCCGATAGCAGAAAATGATGAAAAAACAGTTGCAGCATTACTTCAATTATATAAAAAAATATATAGGATAATTGGATTTTGTGTGTTCGTGATGGGAATAGTATTTTCACTGTTCTTGGACCGTTTGGTAACAGGTGAAACACCAGAGGGGATAAATGTACAGATTGTATTTTTTATTCAGCTATTTAATGTTATTTGTAGTTATTTGTTTTTTGCGTATAAGACATCTGTAATCAGTGCTTATCAAAGAGAGGATATTTTAAGTAAAATTTCAATTGTTGTTACGATATTATTAAATGGTAGTCAACTTATTATTTTATATATAGCAAAAGATTTCTATTTGTATTTATTGATGCTTCCTATAACAACGATAATTGGAAATATACTAAAATATTGGATTGCTTCAAAAATGTTCCC
>ULQT01026958.1_pt1 | contig 14930 bp, 11 predicted proteins | sample 1954791 | NCBI WGS metagenome assembly ULQT01 (sample SAMEA4835663, study PRJEB28245) | human gut metagenome | biome: gut microbiome; material: fecal sample | place: Denmark | collected 2008 | reverse complement strand
GAACGGCTGGCATTTCTCTTTGAGCCGGTCATACCGTTCCTGTAATCGCTCCACGGCAGAGGACGCATTGAAATACTGCCTTTGATAGTAGGAAACGCTGCTTTTCAAATCTTGGATTTCGCTGCGGCTTGTGATGCCCTCCTTTGCAAGCGCCGTGAGCTGCTGATAATCGTCCTTGGAAACGGCAATCTTACCGGTGAGGGTTTTCTGCCCCATACCCTCAATCTCTGCCATTGTCTTGTGGACTTCGTGAGCAGGTTCATAGCGTACCTGCTCGGCTTCAATGCGTTCCTGAATGTCGGCAAGTCGCTCCTTATCCTTTTGAATTTGATAATCCAGGCTGCTCAGATTCTCCGCTGTGCTGCCTAATACGCCACGCTCAAAGCCGGTGAAGCCAGCCTCGGTCATATGCGCAAAGAGCTTGTCTTGCAGAACGGAATAGGACTTGCGGAACATCGACTTTCCGTATTTGCTGATAACCTGCTGCCCGTTTTCGTCCAGCAGAGGAACGGTGTTCTTCCACTTCTTTGAGTGGGAAACTTGGTTGATGACCTCCTTGACCGTACCTCTCAGGGCTTCGTCCTTGCAGCGTTTCGACCACAGAATTTCTTTTCGGACGGTGGGGATTGCCACAATGTGCAGGTGGTAGTGATAGACCGGCTTGCCCAGTTCTTCGGACACCGCCTTGTTGATTTCATCGGCGTGCATAACCGCCGACACGATGTTCTCCTCGCCGTAAATCTCACAGCCGAAACGGTAGGCTTCCTCGTAGAACTGCTTGGCGTATTCGTAGCCGCCGTGTTCCTCAAAGTACCTTGTGTTCACATCAATGACCAACTCATTAAAAATGGTTGCACCGGCTTTCTGTCCTCTTGTGGAGATTTTGCCCTCGTCAATGAGCCGCTGGAAATACTCGTTGTAGGTCAAACCACCCGTGTCCTTGAAGTGAACATTGCGGGCAATTTGCTCGGTGTCTACATTAAGATTTGCGTAGCTTTCATTCTTGCGCTCATTGTGTCGCTCGGTTTTCTGCGCTCCCTCTGCGGAGATTTTCTCCACTCGGACAACGCTCCAGTTTCCTTCCGCCATTCTCATCACCTCCAGTCAGCGGAAAGGGCGGGGGTGCGGGTTACGCAACTTTTTCAAAGTGCGTAACCCACTATGACACTTTCAGCTTCGCTGCAAAGATGTCGTGGGCAAGGGCTTTCCTCCCTTGACCTCCCTCAAAACCTCAATCAAATAGGCAGGTCGTCCTCGTCCGTGACTTCCTGCCCATTCTCAATCGGTTTTTCAACCTCCGACAAAGTCCAGTACCAAAGAAAGCCGTCCTTCACAGAGCGAACTCCGGCTTTCTTCTTGGACTTCTTGTAGGTTGATTTCTTGAAGCCTGCGGCTTCAAGTTTTGCTTCGCAATCGGAAGCCAGCCGTCTGCCGCCCGACAGCAGGGAACGGATAAAATCCGTTGCCGCTTCCTCACGGTCATTCGGTCTGCCCATCCTCGGCGCAGAAGCAGAGAAAGCGTCCTCCGCACTCAGCTCCAACTCGTCAAGAAAGTTCACGCCCTTGTCGGCTACCTCAAAGAGAATAGCCGAGCCCATCGGAGCAAGATTGCTCTTGACCTGCACCAGATAACGCTCGGCGGGGTTCTGCTTGTTCGCCGTGCGTGTGACGGCAAGAATGCTTCTCGCTGCACCGGCAATGTCGATAGAGCCGTTGGTGCGATAGAGGGGGCTTGTGTCCTTCGCCTTGTTCATATGGGCGATGATGACGATGGCGCAGCCGGTGTCCTTGGCAACGGCAATCAGGTGGTTGAACTCGGCTCTCGTTTCGTTGGCGTTGTTCATCGAGCAGGTGTCACCGATATACGAACTCATCGGGTCGAGGATCAGTAGCTTGGCGTTGTACTTCTCCACGGCTTCACGGATACGGTCATCCCCGAAGGTCAGGCTCTTTTCGTCCTCCTTGATGAAGATGAGCCTGTCTCCATCACCACCTGCCGAATTAAATCTCGGCACAACGGTATCGTCTGCATCGTCCTCGGTGGTCTGATAGATAACGGTCATCGGCTCGCCGCTCTCGTCCTCATCGGCAAAGGGAAGCGGTGCTCCCTTGGAAAGCAAAGCGGCAAGAGAAAGCATCAGCTTACTCTTGCCGTCTCCGGGGTCGCCTTGCAGCAGTGTGACCTTGCCGAAAGGAATATACGGATACCACAGCCAGCGCACCTCCTTGGGTATAATCTCGCTTGCCTTGATGATTTCCAGCTTTGCTGGGGTGTTGGTCGGATAGTCTGTCATTGTCTTGTTCTCCTTTTCGATAGATAGTGTGGGCATTGGATAACGGTGGCACGGAAGCTCTGCTTGCAGCTCCTTTCGCATTTCCTGCAAAGCTCGTTGTATTTCTTCCTTCCACGCTCATCAAGAAAGAACGCCCATTCTCTCTTGAGGTATTTCGGCATACGGGGCATAGCGGACACCTCCTTATCGCTGCCTATTGCCGATTTGCTCCCGAAACGCAGAAACGCCCAAAACCTGACCCCGCTGTATAGTTTCGGGGCGATTTTGGGCGATTTCTTTCGATATGAGCGGCTTTGTTTTGGCGGCGGTATCCTTTACCGCCAACCATTCAAAAGCCGCTGTTTGTCACTTCCGGGTAACAAAAAAGCGCCGTATTGCTACGACGCTTTTGTCTTGCTCGGAAAACTTTATTTCATTGTGCTTGCTTACGGTCAACTTCCGCTTGGCTCAGTCTCATAGACGGCAGGTTGCTCCTGTTCCTCTGCTTTAATCTCTGCAATTCCCAGCCCGAAGTATTTCTCAAAGAACGCTTTCAGCTTTTCAATGATGCCCTGCTTCTTCTTGGCTCTGCTGCCACCGCCGAAGCGTGATACAGGGGGCATGAGCTTGTCAATCTCTGTTCCAGTCGTTTTCAATGCTCCATCACGGAACGCATTGGCAACAAACTTTCTGGTTTCTTCCGGCTTCAGCTTTTCGCTTGTGATGATTTCGGTCAAGTCGGCTTCTTCCTGTTCCAGAACAAATCTACGCCAGTCGGTAGTAACCTGTGTGTCAACATTGACATGGCTGATAAACGCTTCGATAAGCTCTTTCTTACTGCGAAGCTGCATACTTGCATCAACCGCTTTGCGGATGGAAGCAAGGATTTCTTTATCCTCGCAGTTGCCTTCGTGGTATTTCTCAACCAACATCAGTATGTAGTCGATATTGATTTCAACTTGCTTGATAAGCTCAATTTCAAATTCAATATCGTCCGTAATATCTTCTTTTTCTGCATCGCCTTTTTTGCGATACTTATCATAGAGATCAAGATAGATGCTCTGATAATTCTGCAAATCTCTTGCGCCGATGCTGTCCATCTCTGCGAACTGGTCAAAGGACGAAAGAATATTTCTCATGCTGAGGATAGTGCCGAACAGTCTGATAAAATCTTTCTCTGCTTGTTCTCCGACAATCTGAGTGCCGAGAGGATATTCCGTTTCCAACTTTTCAAGCAAATCAACATACCCAGGATGATACTTGCCATCATTGTCCTCGTAGCCGTCCCAGTAGTCATTGAAGCTCTTTAGAAGAACAATACTGCTTGCATTCTTATCGCCAAAGAGAGCGATTGCATCATCCGTTGCTTTCTGCAAATCACGGAAGCAAACGATATTGCCGTAGGTCTTAACGGAGTTTAGAATACGGTTGGTTCTGGAATACGCTTGGATAAGTCCGTGCATCTTCAGATTCTTGTCCACCCACAGCGTGTTGAGCGTTGTAGCATCAAAGCCCGTGAGGAACATATTCACAACAATCAGAAGATCCACTTCACGGTTCTTCACTCGCATGGACAAATCCTTGTAATAGTTCTGGAACTTATCAGAGGAAGTGTCAAAGTTGGTGTTGAACGCAGCATTATAATCCTGGATTGCACTTTCAAGAAAATCACGTGAAGTCTGGTCAAGGGCATCTGTGTCGAAGCCTTCTTCTTGCAGGACATCTTCGGGGTCTTCTTCGTTTGCGGCGTAGCTGAAAATCGTGGCAATCGTAAACTGACGGTGGCTCTCCGCAATCTGTCTCTGGAACTCCTTGTAATACTTCATTGCCATAGGAATGGAGCTGACAGCGAACATGGCATTAAAGCCTGCCATGCGTTTGCTTTTCAAGGAGTAGAAGCTGTTGCGTTTGGTTTTCTGGTCGAAATGCTCCAGAGTGTACTTGACGATTTCTCGAATACGCTCCGGCGCACCCAGTGCCTTTTCAATATCAATGGCAGATACGTTCTTGTCCTTGATGTCCTCTTTTCCCTTAACCGTGTTCACATAGTCGATGCGGAAAGGAAGAACATTGCCGTCATTGATGGCATCCACGATGGTGTAGGTGTGGAGCTGGTCGCCAAAGGTCTGCGGTGTGGTCAGCATCGTTAAATGCTTGCCCTTGCCTGCGTTGGCAGCGAAGATCGGTGTGCCTGTAAAACCGAACAGATGATATTTCTTGAACGTCTTCACGATTTTTGCGTGCATATCTCCGAACTGGCTGCGGTGGCACTCGTCAAAGATAATAACGCAATGCTTATTGAATACCTCGTGTCCCTTGTTCTTGGTGACGAAGTTATCCAACTTCTGAATCGTCGTGATGATGATTTTGTACTGGTGGTAGCCGCCCTTTTCGTCCCTGTCCTCAAGCTGTCTTTGCAATACTCTGGTAGAAGCGTTGCTGTTGGCAGAGCCTTTTTCAAAGCGGTCATATTCTTTCATAGTCTGATAGTCAAGGTCTTTTCTATCGACTACGAACAGAACCTTGTCCACATAGGGAAGTGCGGAAGCGAGCTGTGCGGTCTTGAAAGAGGTCAGCGTTTTGCCGCTTCCCGTGGTGTGCCAGATGTAACCGCCTGCGTCCACCGTGCCCATCTTTTTGTAGTTGGTCGATACCTCGATGCGGTTGAGGATACGCTCGGTGGCCGCAATCTGATAAGGCCGCATGACCATCAGGATCTCTTCCGAGGTAAACACACAATACCTGGTCAGCACATTCAGAATTGTGTGCTTGGCAAGGAATGTTTTCGTAAAATCAATCAGGTCTGCGATTACCTTATTGTTGCCGTCTGCCCAGAAAGAAGTAAACTCAAAGCTGTTGCTTGTTTTCTTAGATTTCTGTTTTGCGGATTCGCCCATTTCCTTGATGTGGCTGTTTCTGGTGGTATTGGAATAATACTTGGTATGCGTACCGTTGGAGATAATGAAAATCTGAACGTACTCATATAGTCCGCTTGCCGCCCAAAAGCTGTCACGCTGATATCGCTTGATCTGGTTAAAGGCTTCCCGGATGGCAACACCACGGCGCTTCAGCTCCACATGAACCAGCGGCAGACCGTTCACCAGAATGGTCACATCATAGCGGGTATCGTGGCTGCCCTCGGTTTCCTCGTACTGGTTGATGACCTGTAAGCGGTTGTTGTGAATGTTCTTTTTGTCTATGAGCTGAATATTCTTGGAAGTTCCGTCATCCCGGCGCAATACCTTTACATGGTCGGTCTGGATGGTGCGGCTTTTCTCAACGATACCCTCGTTAGCGTTGGCAAGGGTTTCGGTGAAGAACCGCTTCCATTCGTCATTGGTAAAGGTGTAGCCGTTGAGAAGCTCCAGCTGCCGTCTAAGGTTTTCGATCAAGCCCGCTTCGCTGTGAATGGCAAGATATTCGTAGCCCTGAGCCGTCAGCAGGCGGATGAATTCTTTTTCCAGAGCCGCTTCGCTCTGGAAGGAATCGGAGCGTGTGCTTTCCGGCACATATTCCGCTACAACGGTGCTTTCGTTACTGGCGGCAATAATGTTGTATGTGCTCATAATTCACGACTCCTTTCGTTAAGAATCTAATATTTCTTCTATCATTGGCTCGACACCGATATTCTTGATGTCCTCAATCAAGTGTTGGGCACTAAATCGGTTGACATCTCGGGCAACAAAACGCAAAATGTTTGCCGCAGTTTCATTTACCACATAAGGGAAACCGCTACGGAGAACCAAATAGGCAAAGGAAGCAAATGGGTCATAGGCAACGAAAGTTCTTCCGCAAACTTCTTGGTATGATTTATCTACGCTCTGGATTACATACAATGCGTGTTCCTCGCTTGTTTTCATAAAAGCTAACAACACATCAACGAATCCTTTTTTCTCATGGAGAATAGCTGTAGATATTTTTTCTGCGCTCAAATCATAGATGTAGCTTTCAACTTCATCATCGAAAACTTTTCTTGTGATTTTTTCGTCTATCCGTGTTTGGTTTTCTGCTTGTTGCTTATAGGAGACTGCTTTCTCGAAAAAGATGGATAACTGTCCCGCATCAGCATAACGATATGCCGCATCTGAATTTGTGGCTTTTTCTGCAATGCTTCTGTAGATGTGGTGTGAATTTCTGGGGTCGCCTGTCATGATAAAGTTTATAACACGACCGAGTGAATACACATCACTACGTTTATCACCATCTTTGAGCATCATAAACTGTTCCGGCGCACAGTAGTAAAACTGTCCTACCGCATTAGTGTGCATTGTTTGGTGAGAGGTAAAGACATTCAAGTCTTTTCCCAATCCGAAATCTGCGATTTTGATCATTCCGGAAATAATGAAAATGTTGTTTGCGCTAATATCCCTGTGGATAATGTCACGTTTATGTACTTCCGTCATGATATGAAGAATTTGGCGAATACAATTCAGCTTTATATCATCCGATAAATCAAACGATTTAACATACTTGTCCAATGTCGTTTCCGCATACTCCATTGTATAGGAGCTGCTTCCTTCATCGAATGTGTAAACTTTAATGATTCCAAATGCATCTTGCAGGGATTTAGTGATGTTGTATTCTCTTTTGAAACGACTTCTGATACCTGTATCTGTCAAATAATCGTCTTTCAGCTTCTTCACTACTAATCCCGTAGATTTTTGCCGATAAACATTTGCAAAGCCGCCATTCCCGATTGGTTCTAAATCGTCATTTTCCTTGACAAGATGATAACGCCCATTGCTGCGGGTTATTTTGCATAAATCTCTGTGGATGATACGATTGAACTCGGCGTATATAGTTTCAATCTTTTCGGCAGCCTCTACTTCTGATAGCGATTGTTCTTGCATTAAGTAACTTTTGCTCAGAACAATGTTGAAAAACCTATCTATTTGGCGGCTGTTGATCAGAGCCACAAGTTTATCGTGAACATACGCCCATCTTGACGGGAATCCGGAACGATAGACATCTTTAGTGCCGAAATTGGCGTTAAAGAACTCTACCAGTTTATACCCTTGTTTATAGGTGTAAAAGCCCGCAGTATCACCACAGAAAATATTTGATATTTCTTTTAATGAATCTGAACTGAGCATAGTGTATCCTTTCTATTTTGCAGGTTCAAATGTAAGTAGCCTATCCCGATAATACTCATACTGCTTTTGCCTTGCTTCGATCTCAGCAGGAAGTCCTTCCGAAATGTCATTACAGAGTGTATCGAAGCGGTCAAGAATAGCAACAATTCGTTCTTGTTCTTCGATAGAAGGAACAGGAATAGTAAGTTGATGCAACTTGCTTCCTTTAATCCCTTTAACCGTTCCACCGGTAGCAGCTCTTTCAAGCTTATCTTGAAACTCCTTGCCAAGAAGAACATATTTCAAGAATGTGCTATTCAAGTTGTTGCTTTTAGGTCTGTATTTTATTACTCGTTGTGCTAACGCAATATTTTCGTTGTCAATTTGAGCAACATTTCCGCAAGGAGCTTCTGTAGTAATCAAAACATCACCGATTTGGGGGAGGCCCCTGTGCATAACTTCATCATAATCCTCGGGTGAAATATATTCCTTGGATTTATCATAATCTATGAAACCTTTTCTAATATTTTTTGCAGTCACAAGAAAGATTCCATCATCGACTTTTCTTGGCGTTTTTCCTCGATAATCCACAATATCACACAGTTCTTCAAGTGTTTGATATTCAGCATTGCCAAAAGAAAGCAGGATGTTATTGTAGTATTCATATTGCTGTCTTCTCGCTGTAAGCTCTGTGAAATTGTCAAGAATACGGACAATTTCACTCTGCACAGGCAGAGGGGGAACTGGAAGTGTAATCTTCCCAATATCACCCATATTTATCTTTATCGGCACAGCATTAACAAGTGTTCTTTTACGAAGTTCCTTGCGGCAGTGCAAACTTTCAATAGCATACTTCAAATATCTGCTATTCAATATGCTATTGTCGGGACGCAATAAAGCCAATGAAACATAGTAAGCCAACGGTTCATCACTTTCAATTACCGTACACACACCTATTGATCCGATTCGTGTCATAAGCAAATCGTTACGCTGTGGCTTTATTTTGTATTTTTCGTAATCGGAAACAGATATATATTTTTCAGTTGCATATGGATCGGCAATGTTCTCTACGCTTGCAAATTTTATTCCCGAATCAGTATATTGTGGTGTTTGGTGTGTACCGTCATAAACATTGCAAATAGTATTCAATGTACGATACTCAACCCCATTAGGGCAAAGTTCCTCTATTAGTTGTTCAAGTTTCGTCATTATTATCACCTATCCCCCATTTCTTCTCGAATTCGAGGAATTTCAAATCGTTTTTTTCTTTATTGGCAGTAGCAACCAAAGGTATCAGTTGAATGATGTTTTCTGTGCTAAGTCCATTCAGATTGGAAAAATACTCATCAAAAACTTCGTAGAACATTTCTACTAAATCCGTTGTTGCATAGTTCAGCTTTTTTCGCTCAATCTTCTTGATGTACCTATACATATCCACCACCATTTCCAGCTTTTTCTCGTCCTTTATATCTCTGGATGCGACGGTAATATGAAAATCAATATTATTACCTTGGCGTTCATAATCAGATGTCGCCTTAAAATCCAAGCGAGGTGTTTGAAAACCGGACAGACAAATATCGTGCCCCGCATAGTGGTATATGGGCATATTTCTTTTGGCAAGATGTCCCCTTAGATTTTTTGTTGGTACAGCAATTACTTTTGTACTGTCGTTGTACACGGTATCACCAAAGCAAAGAATCAGATAGTGAACTTTGCGTGGATCAATTTTCTCCATGATTGTTACTAACTCATCAAAAAGAGGAATTGTTTTCTCTCCGTAATGTGTTCCATTTTTATCATGGAAAAACAACTTGTGAAAATCTGAGTGTATTTCAATCAAAAAAGCAAGCTTCTTTTCATGGTTTCCTGCATATCTTTCCAGTTGAGAATGATAAAAATCAACAGATTCTATGTGCTTATTTAGTGAGTAGGAAAAAGCGCTTATAAACGAGTTATATGTTGCCTGGATTTGCTGAGACAACAGTTGGGCAACTAACTCGCCGATACTTTTCAATGCACCAGCAGGTATTTCTTTGTTACTTGATATCTGTGGTTGCCATGTATCGACAGATCTTTTTAGATTCTTTTCGTACCCAATTCCATAGGAGCCCACCCTGTTATTTGTAAGCTCTCTTGAAAAGTGGTCAACACGAAAATGTTCGATACCAAGAACAACGCTGCCATGATCGCCACTGGGGGTAGAGAGTCGCATAAAGTCCGGACGTTCATCATTATCCCTTTGAATGTCTTCACCAGAGAGCAACAAGCCTATTCTTTTTGAAATACCATGCTGTTCCAGACACGCTTTAACAGCACAATCAAGACACGCTTGTTCGTCCGCTTTATTGCCCATTTAGTTGCCCTCAAGTTCTGCAATTATCTTGTCAATTTCATCTCGTAAAATCTGCTCCCTTGCCACGATTTCCTCAATCTCGGCATTGAGCTTTACAATGTCGATTTTCTCTCTGGTGTCCTCAGCTTCCACATAGGTGGAAACGGAGAGGTTATAATCATTGTCCGCAATTTCCTCATAGCTTGCCAGATGCGAGAAGTGGGTTTCCTCGGCTCGATTGGCAAAAGTGTCCACGATTCTTTCGATGTTCGCCGGTGTCAGCTTGTTGTTGTTCGTTACCTTGATACACTCAGCGGAAGCATCAATAAACAGGGTTTTGTTGTCGGCTTTGCCTTTTTTCAGCACCATAATGCAGGTCGCAATAGAAGTTCCAAAGAACAGATTGCTTGGCAGCTGGATAATGCAATCAATAAAGTTGTTGTCAATCAGGTATTTTCTGATTTTCTGCTCTGCGCCGCCACGGTACATAATGCCGGGGAAACAAACGATAGCCGCCGTTCCGCCTGTAGCAAGCCAGGAAAGAGAGTGCATGATAAACGCAAGGTCAGCCTTGGATTTCGGTGCAAGAACACCCGCAGGAGAAAAACGAGGGTCGTTGATCAGCAGAGGGTTATCGTCACCCGCCCATTTGATCGAGTAAGGGGGATTGGAAACGATCAGCTCGAACGGCTCGTCATCCCAATGCTGCGGTGCGGTCAAAGTGTCCTCGCAGGCAATGTCGAACTTATCAAAGCCCACGTCATGCAAGAACATATTGATACGGCAAAGGTTGTAAGTCGTGATATTGATCTCCTGTCCATAAAAGCCATTTCTGACGGCATCTTTACCAAGAATCTTTTCTGCTTTCAGAAGCAGAGAACCCGAACCACACGCAGGGTCATAGACCTTGTTGATCTCGGTTTTGCCAACCGTGCCAAGTCTGGTAAGTAACTCGGAAACATCAGCAGGGGTAAAGAACTCGCCGCCGGATTTTCCTGCCCCGGATGCGTACATGGTCATCAGATACTCATAGGCATCGCCAAAGGCATCAATATCGTGATCCTTCACATCACCAAGGTTCATAGCGGCTACGCCATGCAGCAGTTTTGCGAGGCGTTCATTTCTCTTTGCGACAGTAGAACCGAGTTTGTTGCTGTTCACATCAAAGTCATCAAACAGTCCGGCGAAGCTGCTTTCGGAGGAAGATCCCTTTGCAGAGCTTTCAATGTGGTTGAATACACGCTCCAAGGTTTCGTTCAGGTTTTCATCGTTGTCGGCTCGGAGATTGACATTGCAAAACAGCTCGGACGGAAGAATAAAGAAGCCCTTTTCTTCTACCAAGCCGTCACGAGCTTCTTCTGCATCGGTATCGGGCATTTTGGCATAATCAAAATCGGTATTGCCGGCTTCCTGTTCGCCAGAATTGATGTAGTTGGTCAGGTTCTCGGAGATATAGCGATAAAACATGGTTCCGAGAACATAGTTCTTAAAATCCCAGCCGTCAACGGCACCACGAAGTTCATCAGCGATTGCCCATATCGCACGATGCAGCTCGTCACGCTCTTGTTCTTTCTTTGTATCAACCATGGTTTTCCTTCTCCTTTTCGTTCGGTATAAATTCCAGAATATCGTCAACGCCACAATCGAGGGCACGGCAAATTCTTTCGATGCTCTCTAAGGCTATATAGTTGTCACGCTTTAATCGGGTAATGATGTTAGCACTAAAGCCGCCCTTTTCCATCAGCTCAGCATTGGTCATTCCCTTATCAATCATAAGATGGAACAGTTTTCTGTAGCTTACCGCCATAGCTTCGCCCTCCTTTTGCTATATTTCTTATCATATCACGAATAAGTGAAAAAATCAAATCAAAGCTTAGCCTCTTGCGACATTCGTTTTTCACGCATTTGAAGGGAATAGGCACTTTTTGTTTCCTTCCATTACTCACAGAACTTTATGACTTCTTGAATACTACCCGAAAAGAGAAAGCCGCCGTCTGTTGACAGCGACTTTTCTCTTTAGCAGGTAAACCGTATCAGCAGTTCATTTAGGGCATCCACCGCACCGAGCCTTTTTGCCTGTATCTCTCGATTTCGCCACTCCATAAGACACTGACAAGTTACTCTGGTTTCTACCAGCTCAAAAGGGATTTTCTTCTTCCGTCCCGGCTTCATTGCTTCTGCAATGTCGCACAGGCGGAGGGCAAGATTATCAATCTGAGCGTTAGTTTCTGTATCGTACCCTCTGTGCTGCTGTATTAAGCCGTTTATCAGCACCCGCACCTCATAATCGTCCAACTTCACCTTCATAGCCACACTCCTAACAGTAAATCAAATCGTTTGCAACGCTTTCCATAGCAGCACTGCGGATGTTGTTCATTCTCCCAACCCACAGCATTTGGTTTTCCGCTTTGAGGGCTTCCGTAACGCCCTCCTTTTCGGAAAGCTGCTTTACCAGCCGAGAAAACATTGCTTCTGCCTGCTCATTGAGGTCTGCAAGGTAATCGTTCAGCTTGCCGGTAGTCAGCAGCTCGGCATGCAAACCAACTTTGTGCTTGCGGATATACCGCAGATGTCGTTGTCCCCAGATGCCGATAGGCCTGCCTTCCGGCTCGTCCTCTCCGGCAATCAGATAGTAGTCCCCGACAAGCTCATACTGCAAGCCTGTCCTTTCGTCTGTGATGAATTTCTCCATTGTGTCGTCCTCCTTGGTTTTATATTGCTTCTCCGGCTTTCTGCTCGGATTGCTTACGATGATAATAAGCAAGCTGTTTCTGCCTGCGGTTGATGGTTTTGCATTCCTCGGAGCACAGCACCTCCTGACCGTTGGACGGCCAAAAGGGCTTGCCGCATATTTTGCAGACCTTTTGACGGAAGGTGTGGTTGCCCTTTTCAGCATAGCGTTTCTTTTCTTTTTCGGCTTGCTGATGGGCTTTCGTGCAATCGGTGTTGCAAAACCTCTGCCTTGTGCTGTTCGGATAAAACTCTTTGCCGCATTGTTCGCAGATACGCTTCGGGTACTTATGACCGTCATTCGCCGCCCAGCGTTCTGCCTTGGCTTTGGCTTGATGGGCAACATTACTCTCACGCTGCCGGTTCTTCTTGCGCTCGACTTTTTCCGCAGCTTTGCGCTCGGCTTTCCGCCTTTCTTCGGCAATTTCCTTTTCGGAAAGTGGGAGGTCAAACTGTCCGATGAAGTTATAGTAGATGTCCACCTGCTGCTGTCGGTTCGGCTTCTTGCCTATGGCTTCGTGAACAGCGATTTTATCAATCAGCTCACACGCCATCTCTTTCGTCAGCTCTGCGGGCTGCTTATACTTCTTGATGAGCTTGATAAACCGTCCGATATGAGCAGAGGACGCTTTGGTTTGCTCCAGCTTCTCCTGAATTTCCGATACTTGGCTCTCAAGGCTGTCCTGTTCAGCAGAGTATTTCTTCATCAGGGACTTGTACTGCTTTTCGGGCAGCAGACCTGAAATGAAATTCTCATAAAGGCTTCCAATCAGGCAGTCAAGCTCGTTCAGTCTGCGATTGATTGTCTGAAGTTCATCCTTTTGCTTTTGCGGTTTGCCATTCGCCTGTGCTTCCCATTTGCTTTTCAGTTCTTCCGCAAAGCCACGCTCATCTGCGATAATGTGGCTTGAAAGGCGTTGGATAGAGCGCAGTACCAACTGATAGAGGACTTTGTCGCTGATATGATGGATGGTGCAGTTCACGGTTCTGTTCCCGTAGCTGCTGCATCGGAACGAGTGATAGGGTTCTCCGCTTTTGTAGTAATTCGTCTGATAGGACATCTTACTGCCGCAATCAGCGCAATACACAAGACCAGGTAGTAAGCATTCCTCTTGGTGCGTCCCTTCCTTTATACGGCGTGTAGCGTGTTTCAATCTTCTGTGCACCTGCTCCCAAAGCTCGCCGTCAACGATAGGCTCGTGGGTGTCCTCAAACACAAGGCGTTCCTCATCGGTGGCAAAACGGCGTTCATCGGTCTTAAAATTCGTTCCGATGGTCTTTCTCAGCACAGTATGACCGAGATATTCCTGTCGGCTTAAAATCTCTCTTACCGTGTTTGCGTTCCAGTTTGTGCAGCCGTACTCTGCTTTTCGGTTGCATTGCTCAGGGTGATATTGGAGGGTGTACGCCGATGGGATAAGCACCTTTTCCTCCGTTAGCTGTCTTGCGATTGCCGGAGGTGTCAAGCCCTCCGCCGCAAGCTCAAAGATGTGTTTTACCACCTGAGAAGCAACAGGATCGACCACTAAGGTCTGCTTATCTTCGGGCAGTCGATTGTAGCCGTAGGGAATGCTGCCGGAGCAGCGTTTTCCATCGCTCATACGGGACAGGAAGATGGACTTTATCTTGTTGCTGGTGTCCTTGGCGTACCACTCGTTCATTATGTTGAGGAACGGGGTAAAGTCGTTATCCTGCGGTTTGTCGCTGTCCACGCTGTTATTGATTGCAACAAAGCGTATCTGCTTCTTGGGGAACAGAATCTCGGTATAAAAGCCGACCTCAAGATAGTTTCTGCCGAAACGGCTCATATCCTTGACGATAATCGTGCCGATTTTTCCAGCTTCGGCTTCTGCAAGCATTGCCTGAAATCCGGGACGGTTAAAGTTACGCCCTGTATAGCCGTCATCGGTAAAATGCTTGATGTTCGTCATACCGCTTTTGCGGGCAAAATCTTCGAGAAATCTTTTTTGATTCAGTATTGAGTTCGATTCGCCCTGCTGCTCATCATCCTTGGACAGCCTTTCATAGAGGGCTGTAACTCTGTTAAAATCCCTGATTTTAGGCACTTTCTGACCTCCTTTCCGTCTTTTATTCGTAGCCATATTCAATGGACTGCTTGCAATATATATCCTAAAACTTCTTTTCCGTTTGGGTCAAGCACCACAAAAGAGGTGTTGCATTGCATAGCGTTAGGCTTACAGAAAAAGCGTGTTTTGCCTGCACCAGAGCCGCCGCAGACTAAGATATTGAGATTTCGGCGGTGCTTTTTCCCGTCCAGACCAATGCGGACATTCTGGGTCAGCAGCTTGTTCTCGGACGGGTCTTTATCCCGATACTTTTTGTTCAGCGCATCGGCGTTGCCCCATTTTGCAGAGCCGTGTTCCTCACGCCTGCGGTAGTTCCTGCGTGTGGAGAAATAAATGCCGATAGCCATACCGTATGCGGCTAAAAAAATAAGGACAGTCTTTACGCTGTCCTCACATACGGTTATGGCAAAGGGACTTCCCATAGCATCGGTCAGTC
>ULQT01007657.1_pt1 | contig 15275 bp, 16 predicted proteins | sample 1954791 | NCBI WGS metagenome assembly ULQT01 (sample SAMEA4835663, study PRJEB28245) | human gut metagenome | biome: gut microbiome; material: fecal sample | place: Denmark | collected 2008 | reverse complement strand
TTCACTAAATTTTATTCCGTTAACATTCTGTTTTCCCAATATAATCCATTTGTTTCCAAGTCTGTCCTTTGGTATATCAAGCACACGTTTTTCAGCTACCAGATGATAGGTGAAATACGACTGCCTTTTCGGCTTTTCGCAAACAATAATAACCGATGAAGTCAAAGCTTCCGGAAATATTTTAATGGTTCTATAATCATAAATTTTTGTCGTATATGGCAGTATAAATCTTCTTAATTCTCCTGCAAACTTATTTGTCATGATACTGTATGGAACCAAATAGACCATTTTCCCATCATCTGCCAATACTTTTATGCTTGCCTCTATAAAGGCATAACAATAATCACTTCTTCCATGCTTACACGTTTTGAAACTTCTCTTCAATAAATCTCTTTGTGTATCATCCATATCATGATATGTAATATATGGAGGATTACCAATCACGTAATCAAATATATTTGTAAAAGATTCCTGTAAAAAATCTTTATTCTGGATATTCCACCGTATTCCTTTTAATCCATATGAATGAACCAGTTTATTTAATCTTTTTTTACATCTCTTTATGCAGCTTTTATCTACTTCATATGCAACAATGTCTCTGTTAAGCCCTACCTTGATATCATCAAGGGAATATTTTTCTTTTTTAGCATCCTCAATATATCGTGTTACAATTTCCAGTAAAATATTTCCCTCTCCACACGAATTTTCCAAAACTCTCTTTCCATAAAGCTTTTTTGAATAACCTATATAATCTAACATATGTATTACATATTCCTGCGGGGTTGGGATTTGACAGTTACTCGCCATAATTTTTAACTTCCTTAATCATAAATTCTGCTACCATATTGCCTGAACTTCCTTTATATAAACGTCAATACTGAAAAGATAAGAACAGTATATCACATGACTACTACAATTGCATCTTTTCCAGCCGCTGAATATATATACTTACCTACAAAATATAGAATTCCTCTGCTCTTCTTTGAATATCTGCCCGAAACGGCATTGACTTGTTCCTTCTTATCATCAGCCCCGGCCAGAACAGCCACGGCTGATGATATTAGATCGGATATTCTCCGATGTAGATTCTTATTTTATCTTCTTTGCAAACTCTTCCACGGATTTCGACTTGAACGCAAGCCTGAGCCACTCCTTCAGTACATCCAAATCACCTTGTTCTTCAATTTGATCCGAAAGTACTTTAGGAACCGTTCCAAAATTCTGCAAAAATAAGAGTAACGTATCCTTACTCTCAGAAATTCGCCCCTCTGCAACTCCTTCAGCACGCCCTTTTGCAAATCCGGCAGCCCGTTCTTCTTTCAGCATCTCTTCAAAAATCATAAAGCGTTCCTCCATCTCCCGGCTTCCCTTAACGTTGCGGATAAATTTCTGTAACTGCTCCACATATGGGTCGTGAAACTCCTTTTCGCTTCCCTCAAGATCCTCTTTCATGTACTGCAGAAATGTGACCAATTCTCCCGGAACCTCACTTTCGTTCTTTCCACGGGTATTTAAAAACACAGTGGTTCGCCCATCTTCCAAATCCACATTTTCAGCTTCCTGACACGTTGTCCAAAAGGTATAACGATACTTGTCTTTTCCAAATGGATCAAAATCACAGATAAAAATAACATAGGTATTCGGAAGTTCCGTATAATCTTCTCCGGTCAGCAACATCTCCATGTCCATCTGACTCTGATAATAACGGCTTCTCTTTCCAAGTGTCGGCTTTCTCTCCACCTGCATTTCCACGTTATAACGCGTCTGCTTCTCATCTTTTGCATACACATCCAGGCGGACACCTTTATACTCCGGATGATACACGATGCTTTTTTCTTTACTGACATCCACTCGATCGGTATCTCCAACACTCTTTCTAAAAGACCTTTGCAATTATCTTCGTCCATCATCACTGCGCCGAACATAAAATTATCTTTGATCGTAAGTTCCTTTAATCGTTTTGTTCTTCCCATTTTATTCCTCCATTTGCAGAGGAATTCTATAAGATGATTATAGCAAATTTCTCAAGATATCACCAGATTAATTTTATGAGACCATTATACCAACTGATGTGAGCAGTTTAATGACAGCTCATGAAATCACTAACAAGTAATTTCTATGTATAAAGTTATTTTAATCCAAAACCATCACAAATAATTTACTAAGACTTCCCACACCATGAGGTTCGTCACACCTTACTACAAAAATAAAATTTGTAACTTGAAATATCCAGGGGCTTCCCCCTGGATACATTCTTTCATCGCTTTTCACTGAAGTTCCCTTACCCCATAGATGACTGCCTTGCCTCGATATACATATTAATATCGTCAACAATATACTGCCTGCCAGTAGTATGAAGCGCTTCGTAATAGTCCCGAATATAATCAATCACACGATACCGATTAAACAGATCAATGACGTTTTTTCCATTCATCCCTTTTGCATTTTTATATTCTTCTATACAATACACAATAAAATTCGTTTTTTCATCCATACTCAGACCTCCTCTGGGTAAGTAATATGCCCGCTCTCCTTTTCCTCCAGCCACATTTCATATAAGGTAGGAATACTTAAATGCCAGAGCTTCGTTTCCTCTCGCTCTAACTGACGATAGAGGTCAGACGCATATAGCTGTGTTAAGGCTTCTTTCTCTGTAAGTGACTGTTTTTCCATTATCATACGGAGCAGGCGCGGTACGATGAGTTCCAGCATTCCTTTGATCCCCTTTTCACTCATTGCAATCCCTCCCTATCGGCAACTGCCCTATATATTTTAACTCTTTTAAAGAACTTGCTGTCGTAAAAGTCATCTGATTATACAGTTTTTTAACCTTCAGTCTGGCAATCGTCTCATCCTTTGTTAAAATACCTTCCTCATAAGCAATAAACGTCCGGTAAATAGTATCATTAGCTACTGGCCCGAAAATAATATCATAACTTATCCCTTCATAACTCCCATTGCGATTTGCAAATACGAAATCCAACCATTCTTCATTTGGTTCTGAAAAAAACAGGAGTTTATATTTGTTTTTCAGTTCTTCTAACTCGGCCGTTTCATACATACTAACACAAGGAATGCCTGTTTCCCTCCGGGCCGTTACTTTCTCTGCAAAATTTACTGCCTGGTCTTTATTGAATGTTGTATAGAAACCATATCCAAAATCTAATGTCCGATTCTGACGGACTAAGCTTGGATGGTCTACTACCATATTGCTTCCATGATATACAATCATACGCAAACCTCCATCATTTTCTGTGTTATAGCATATTCTTCAGACAAGGCTTTCAGCATGACCTGAATATGCCTGCGCCGTTCAATCTGTTGCTGCAATTTTTCAACTTTATCTCCTGCTCTCCCGACATACTTCGAAATTGTCTTTTTCCCACTGCGATACTGTAAATAGTAATATTGATTTCCTTTAATCATTTTGGCAATCAGAGCACCTTTCGGCAAAGTAGTAAGTTCTGTCTCATATTTCTTTATCATATACTCAATTCGCCGCTGCTCTTGCACAACTGCATTTTCCAATAAATTCATATTATCACCTACTTATAGTATAACCAACACTTAGATAAAGGTCAACCTTTTTGTATGGTAACTATCTATATCGCACATTACCCTTCATTTTCTCCTATTATTCTGTTATAATTAGCCAAATTGGTAGTTAAATTTCCAATATATGTAACCCATATAATGGTATCGTAATTTAAGACACTTCAAGAGACATTTCTTAATGAATCTGATATACTGTAAATATTAGAGAAAGAAGGATTGTTATTATGTCTCGAACAAGAAGAAATTTCTCCGCCAAATTTAAATCAGAATTAGTGATTCTATTGGAAAATCAAATGAACTGCATAACGAAGAACTACTTTATCAGATAATTGATATAGAGGGAGAAATGTTTGGAAAAGTATATCAGCAGTTGGAAATGGTCGATTATGAAGCGAGGTAGTGGAAATGGAAAAAGACCCATTTAAGGAATATTTGAGAGAGTCTGAGCCGGATAAAGCTCATAAAGGTTATGCGTGGAGTACCGCAATCGGACTTCAAGCAGTGGACGGACTGAAACCGTCTAAATATCTGATTGATACTGCCATTCAGAATATTGAAGGCAAAATCACGATGAAGGAAGCACAGAGTCTTATCGACAGCTACTATGAGGAAAGATCCGTGCATTTATCTGATGATGAGCGCACAGAAGAAGCAGATAAGGTTTCTTCCCGCATTGCGGAAATCCTTTCTGAAACAGCGTTTTCATTTTCGCCAAATGAGTATATCTCTATCCACCGCAAACTTTTTCAAGGTATTTACAAGCATGCTGGAAAGATTAGAGATTATAATATTACAAAGAAAGAATGGGTGCTAGATGGAGCAACCGTTATGTATGGTAGTGCGTCTGAACTGGAAACCACACTTGAATATGATTTTTCGCAGGAGAGAGCTTTTAGCTATAAAGGGCTTTCAATGGACGAGATAATTCATCATCTTGCAGTATTCATTTCAAGATTATGGCAAATCCATATCTTTGGGGAAGGTAATACAAGAACAACGGCGGTTTTCTTCATTAAATATTTAAGAACACTGGGGTTTTCTGTAACCAACGATATTTTTACGGAAAATGCGTGGTATTTCAGAAATGCACTTGTTCGTGCAAACTATACGAATCTACAAAAAGACATTCATGAAACAACAGAATATCTAGAAGCATTTCTCAGAAATCTACTCTTGAACGAGAAAAATGAGCTTCACAATCGAAATCTTCACATAAGTGGACGTTTAAATGAAGAAAAAGTGGACATTGAATATACAAAAGTGGATATTGAGAATGGAAAAGTGGACATTCAAGTCCAAAAAGTGGATATTGAAAGTGTACTTTCCGAAAGAGGCAGAAATTTCTCCGTAAAAACGAATGTTCATATCCATAAACTTTTTGAGAAGTTTGGTTTTGATGAAGTTTTTGGAAGAAGTGCAGTTATGGAGCTTCTTGATTTGAAAGGTTCAGGTGCTTCAAAATTGCTTTCCAATCTTGTGCAGGCAGATATTATTGAATCTGTATCCGGTTACGGAAAAGGAAAATATAAGTTCAAGATATAGTTATAGGACTTCTGGTCAATTTGACCAGAAGTTGTACAGTAACCAATTGGAGGCTTGGATTCAAACAGTTTTTCGGGAGGGACATCCCGGACAAACGGGGTATATTCCATGCCAAAATGTTCATAGATACGCGTATGGAAGGCTGTAACGAGTGATGCCTTATAGAACTACGCTCTGTATTGCGCAGTTTTTTGAAAAATCTGGGAACCGAAGCGGCATTGACTTGTTTCATGTATCATCAGCCCTGGCCAGAACAGCCAAAGCTGATGATATTCGATTGAATTTTCTCCGATATAGATGAATAATCCGGCCTCCGTGTCCCTGCTGTCCGGGGATAGGAAACCGCAAATCCATTTTTAAGGAAACCACCATTCCGGTGCTGGAAACCTTTATCATAAATCCTTTAGAATGTAATCATGCACCAAGGTGTAAATACATTCAAAGGAGGTCATGACTATGACCAAGTATCGAGAGATTCTCAGACTTAGTAGTCTGGGACTCAGTCAGCAGAACATTGCCGACAGCTGCAATGTCTCCAAGAAGACGGTCAATCGCGTTTTAAGGCGAGCTAAGGAATTAGATATTTCCTGGCCGCTTGATGAAAGCGATACCGATGCTGTACTTGCAGAAAAGTTTTTCCCTTCTGCAAATCAAGTCACATCCAATAAGAGGATGCCTGACTACGCTTACATTCGTAAGGAGTTGCTCCGTAATGGAGTCAGTAAAAAACTCCTTTGGACGGAATACATGGAGAAGTGTCGAGCCAATGGCGATGAACCACTCATGTATTCACAATTCTGCTACCACATCCAACAGGATGAGCAGAAACATCGTGCTACCATGCATATCAACCGTAAACCCGGTGAACAGGTTGAAGTTGATTGGGCAGGTGATCCTGCAACAATCATTGATCCGGATACCGGTGAAATCATCAAAGCCTACATATTTGTCGGTGTGATGACCTACAGCCAGTATGCATACGTGGAAGCATTTCTGGATATGAAGCAGAACTCATGGATCAATGCGCATGTCCATATGTACGAGTACTTTGGAGGTGTTGCCAGAATTCTTGTACCGGATAACTGCAAGACTGCAGTTGTTCACAATGGTGGATGGAAAGACCAGCGAATCAATGAAACTTATCAGGAAATGGCTGAACATTATGGCACTGCTATTATTCCGGCGCGTGTCAGGGCTCCCAAGGATAAGCCGAATGCTGAAGGAACAGTAGGAAATATCTCTACTTGGATTACAGCAGCACTTCGGGATGAACAGTTCTTCTCCCTTGCCGAGTTGAACCGGGCAATCAGAGACAAGCTTGAACTGTTCAACCAAAGGCTCTTTCAGAAGAAAGAGGGTAGTCGGCGAAGCCTATTTCTTGAGGAAGAAAAACCATTGCTGGCACCATTACCTGCTACCCGTTTTGAACCGAGCGACTGGAAGACAGCCACCGTCCAGTTCAATTATCACCTATCTGTGGACGGAATGCTATACTCAGTTCCTTATGAATATATCAAAAAGAAAGTTGATGTAAAGGTAACAGATACCACTATTGAAATTTTCTACAACCATAACCGCATTGCTTCCCATCGTCGCCTGAAAGGACGCCCCGGGCAGTACAGCACGGTCACGGAACATATGCCGGAAGACCACCAGAAATATCTGGAATGGAACGGCGACCGGTTCCGCAAATGGGCTGAGCGGATTGGCATAAATACGTACACTGTGGTCAATGCAATACTGACCTCCAAACGTGTGGAACAACAGACCTACCGAAGTTGTCTGGGGCTTCTAAAGCTTGCTGAGAAATATTCAGATGCATTGCTTGAAGCAGCCTGTAAAAAGGCATTATCTTATACATCTTCGCCTAGTTACAAGAGTATTAAAAACATCCTTGTAACCAGTTCTGTAAAGCTGGAATCAGAAACTACTGAATCCAAGACCACACATAAAGTACACGGCATCACAAGAGGTGCCGATTACTATCGGAGGTAAACACATATGACCAATCAGAGTACAATTGATAAATTAATTGAAATGCGCCTTACTACTATGGCAGATGCATTTCGTAACCAGCTGGATGATCCTAAATTTAAAGAAGTGCCATTCGAGGATCGCTTTGGTATGCTGGTGGACATTGAATACAGCAATCGTAAAAATAATCGTCAGAAACGCCTGATTCGTAATGCTGGATTCGACCAGCCGGAAGCAAATATCATGGATATCAATTACACTTCCGGACGCAAGCTAAACAAGAATCTTATTGACCGGCTTGCAACTTGCGAATATATATCTGAACACCGGAATCTTTTTATCACCGGTGCTACAGGCTGCGGTAAAACTTACATGGCTTGTGCCTTTGGCATGGAGGCTTGCAAGCAGTATTTCAATACTAGGTATGTCCGTCTCCCTGATCTGCTTATTGATCTGGAGATGGCACGGACAGATGGCAGCTACAAAAAAGTCATGGCTAAGTATGCCAATCCCGTTGTCCTGATTCTAGATGAATGGCTTCTATTGAAACCAACAGATTCAGAACAGAGGGATATCTTCGAACTACTCCACCGGAGACGCAAGAAATCCTCAACGATTTTCTGCTCCCAGTATGAATTCGAGGAATGGTATGACCAACTCGGTGGTGATGATAGTCCTCTGGCAGATGCGATCATTGACCGTATTGCTCATGACAGTTACCGAATAAATATCACAAGCATAGATGCTGAACATGATAAATCAATGCGTGAGGTATATGGCTTGGATAAAGCATTACGCGAGTAAACTCGCATAAGCGGTTTCCGCAAGCCCGGACAGGCGGTTCCCTGCCTGCCGGATTTGCGGTGTTACCGCACGAGAATATTCAATATAGATTCTCCCAATGCGTAACTTAGTATCCAAACAAAAAATCATCCAAATCCTGAAGCGCTTCTCTCAACTCTTCATTCATTTCCTGATCAATTGCTTTTTCCAGAAAAATCGCATCACTCTCGTTTCCTTCCGCATACATATCATATGACATCTTAACCAGCTTTTGCAGCCTTCTGCTTTTTGCTGAATTATGAGTCATACAATATTCTTCAATTAGAATTCTTGAATATTCTTGCATAGTAATGATTTCTCCTTACACAGCGAAACGTTTTCTACACTCCTAAAACTTTCTCCACACCATCTTATTCACAACTCCGGTATAGCTCTGAATGATTTTCACAACTTTTGTGGATACATTTTCTTCTACATAATCCGGTACCGGAATTCCATAATCTCCGTTTTTATTCATTGCCACTGCTGTCTCCACAGCCTGTACCAGGGAATTGCTGTCGATTCCGGCAAGTACAAAGCAGCCTTTATCCAACGCTTCCGGTCTCTCTGTGGAAGTACGGATGCAAACCGCAGGGAATGGATGACCTACGGATGTAAAGAAACTGCTTTCTTCCGGCAGTGTTCCGCTGTCTGATACTACGGCAAATGCATTCATCTGCAGGCAGTTATAATCGTGGAATCCTAACGGTTCATGCTGAATGACACGTTTATCCAGCTGAAAACCGGATGCTTCCAGTCTCTTTCTGCTTCTTGGATGACAGGAATATAAGATCGGCATATCGTACTTCTCTGCAATCTTATTGATTGCCTCAAAGAGTGATAAGAAGTTCTTCTCTGTATCAATATTTTCTTCACGATGTGCAGAGAGCAAGATATATTTTCCCTTTTCCAATCCCAAACGGGCATGCACATCGGATGCTTCGATTTTTTCCAGATTATCATGCAGCACTTCTGCCATTGGAGAGCCTGTCACATAAGTACGTTCTTTCGGCAATCCGCAGTCCGCAAGATAACGGCGGGCATGTTCTGAATATGCCATATTCACATCTGAAATAATGTCTACAATACGGCGGTTTGTCTCTTCCGGAAGACACTCATCTTTACAACGGTTTCCTGCTTCCATATGGAAAATCGGAATATGAAGACGCTTCGCCCCGATCACGCTCAGACAACTGTTCGTATCACCCAGAACCAGTACTGCGTCCGGTTTTATCTCTGCCATCAATTTATAAGATTCGGAAATAATATTTCCCATGGTCTCTCCGAGATCTGCACCCACTGCATTCAGATACACATCCGGATCATCCAACTCCAGATCATGGAAAAATACACCGTTTAAGTTGTAGTCATAGTTCTGTCCGGTATGCGCCAGAATTGTATCAAAATAGTTCCGGCACTTTTTGATCACTGCTGCCAGGCGGATAATCTCCGGACGAGTCCCTACAATGATCAATAATTTCAGTTTCCCATTATTCTTAAATGTCACTTCTGTTTTCATTCTATTCTCCCTCACAGCGGGTATGCTCGCAATGGAACCACTTCGCCCGCCTCAATTTTTGTTGCTCTTGGAATCCGATTTTCTGCCTTAATCACAGTCCCCGGAGAAATATGTACGCCTTCTTCGATCACACATCCATGGTCTACAATCGAACCACAATTGATAATACAGCCCGATTGGATCCGACAATCTGTATTTATGATCGCAAGCGGCAATACAACTGTTCCGGCTCCTACTTCTGCAGTTGGACTTACATAAGCTGTGGCATGTATCAATCGCGGAAGTACAATCTGCGCATCGGATAACTTTTTCATCCAATCCAAACGCATTTCATTGTTTCCAAATGCAGGATACATTTCTGTATTCCCATCGGCAAATTTCATATATTCTAAGCATGTTCCCAATATCAAATCTGATGTTTCCTGTCCGTCATCCAGAAAATAAATCTGCTCATATTTTCCAGACTGCCTTGCAATGTCTGCTACGGTTTTTCCGTATCCGCCTGCTCCTAAGATGATCAATCTCATTTTTCTTCCACCTTTTCAAAAAATGTATCCGGATGCTTCGGATCAAACTGCTCGTTTGCCCACATCACAGTTACGAGATTCTCTGTTTCTGACAAATTGATGATATTATGTGTGTATCCCGGAAGCATATGGATTGCCTCGATCTTCTCGCCGGAAACCTCAAATTCGATCACTTCATCCGTTCCGATCTTGCGTTCCTGAATCAGACCATGTCCAGACACTACAATAAAAAATTCCCACTTGCTGTTGTGCCAGTGTTCTCCTTTTGTAATTCCCGGCTTCGAAATATTCACAGAAAACTGTCCACAATTCGCTGTTTTCAACAGCTCTGTAAAGCTTCCTCTGTCATCCACATTCATCTTCAGTGGAAAACTGACCTCCTCTTTTGGCAGATAAGACAAATATGTCGAATATAATTTCTTTGCAAACGAATCCTCTGGGATTTCCGGGATCAGAAGGGTTTTCGGCTGATTTTTGAATGCTTCTAATAAATCTACGATTTCTCCCAACGTTGCCTTGTGGGTCGTTGGAACATAACAATATCTTCCTACTTCATCTGCTACCGGATCCAATTCCTGATATTCACAGTGGTGTTCTTTGCCTTCCAGAGCATCCAGCATCTCCTCTACCAGATCGTCAATGTAAAGAAGCTCTAATTCTGTAGCCCTGTCATTGACCTGTATCGGCAGATTGTTTGCGATGTTATTGCAGAATGTAGCTACCGCACTGTTGTAATTTGGTCTGCACCATTTTCCGAAAAGATTCGGAAAACGGTACACCAGTACTTTTGCTCCACATTCTTTACCATATTCGAAAAATAACTCTTCTCCTGCCAGCTTGCTCTTTCCATAATCAGACTGTCCATAGCGTCCGATCAGCGTTGCCTGAATGGAGCTGGAAAGCATCACCGGACAGGTATTGTGATACTTTTTCAATGTATCCAACAGTTTCGATGCAAATCCAAAATTTCCATCCATAAACTCGGACTGCTCTTTTGGCCGGTTCACCCCGGCAAGATTGAAAACAAAGTCTGCTTTCTCACAATATGTATCTAACAGAGATTCATCTGTATCAATATCATATTCAAAGATCTCATCAATTGTAAGATCTCGTGTTCTGTTTTTACCATCTCTGATGCAATATAAATTGGCTGCAAGGTTTTTTCCGACAAAACCATTGGAGCCGGTTATAAGAATGTTCATATCTTTACCCCCGCTTTGATTAAAACTGCATTAAAATACTATTTTTTAATCTCTAACTTATTTTTAAAAGTTTCCTCTGAACTATTTTCGTCTTATCTATTATTAACCATAAAAATACTGCCAGAACTGTACTTAAACCAAGAAAAACTATTTCTCCCTTTATTGATAAAGGAACTCGTGATAGTACATAGCCATGCACAAGATATAATTCGTATGAAATTACTCCTACTAAAGCCAAAAATCTTAAGTTTACTTTTGATGAAATTGACATCGCTATTAAGCATAATCCCAATCCACAGGGTAATTTAATTAACATTTGAGTAAACTTAACAACAATTAATGCTCCCATTCTAATTACGTCTGTCTGTTTTAATGCCAAAAAAGCACATCCAAAAACAATAAGAACTACTCCCCATTTCCAATTCATATATTTCCTTATTTCATCCGATTCTTTAAATTCAGATAATAGTATTCCTGTCAAGAATGATAATGACTGTTCTGCTCTTATCTCCCCACATGCAAAAAATAAAATAATAGAAATCAATCCAAAAATTATTAGCTTCTTCTTTTTATCTATACTTAATCTCATTACAACATAAAATATTACATACCAAAGAAGCAAATAATTTAAATACCATCCATATGGGTGTTGGGGACTCAAGAGGAAAATATCTGTGAAATAATCAATTATACTAAAATTCCCTTTTATTCCCCCCTCCAGAAAAATACACTGTTCATAAGCACATAAGGAATAACCACATTCATAATACGCTTCCGCCACCAATATATCTTTCCGTTATAAGTCCACGATTCATTTAAACCATAGGCTGAAAGCATAAGGAAAATAGATACGCCAATCCCTCCTAATGGAGTGAAAATCGTAATTCCCTCTCCAAAGTTTCCCATAAAATGGCACATCATTACACACAAAATTGCAATACCTTTAAAAATGAGAGAATTGTATTTATCAAAGTACGTGTTTTCCTTTTGTTCTGTTACAACTCCTACTATCACTAATCCAGTTAATATAATACCTGCAAATATTCCTCCATACGCTAACCACATATTTCCCCCTCATTAATAACCCCTTAATTATTCGAAAGTTCATCCTGAATATACTGCAATGTCAATAACTTCTCTTTCACCTGCTCTACATCCAGTAATTCTGTATTGCTAGAGTTAAATTCTGTTAATGTGTTTCTCTCTACATCACCTTCTTTGAAATACTTATCGTAATTCAAGTCCCTTTTATCACATGGTACACGGTAAAACTCACCCATATCAATTGCATTTGCACATTCTTCATTTGTGAGCAATGTCTCATACATCTTTTCTCCATGTCGGATGCCGATGACCTTAATCTCATCCTCTGAATGGAAAAGTTCTTTCACAGCTTGGGCAAGTACTTCGATGGTACATGCAGGCGCTTTCTGCACCATAATATCACCAGATTCTGCATTCTGGAAAGCAAAAACCACCAGTTCAACTGCCTCTTCCAGGCTCATGACAAACCGAGTCATTGATGGTTCTGTGATGGTAATAGGGTTTCCTGCTTTTATCTGGTCAATCCAAAGCGGAACTACTGAACCACGGGAACAAAGCACATTGCCATATCTGGTACAGCAAATATTTGTCTTCTCCGGGAATACTGTTCTGGATTTGGCAACAATAACCTTTTCCATCATAGCTTTAGAAGTTCCCATAGCATTTACCGGGTAGGCTGCCTTGTCTGTGGACAGACAGATAATTTTCTTAACCCCTGCCTCAATAGCTGCTGTCAATACATTTTCTGTTCCGATTACGTTTGTCTTAACTGCTTCAATTGGAAAGAATTCACAAGATGGAACCTGCTTCAATGCTGCTGCATGGAAAACATACTCCACCCCATTCATGGCATTTTTAATAGACTGCAAGTCACGTACATCTCCTATGTAAAACTTGATCTTGTTACTTACCTCTGGATATTTTGCCTGATATTCATGACGCATATCATCCTGCTTCTTCTCATCACGTGAGAAAATACGAATTTCCTTAATATCTGTATCAAGAAAACGGTTTAGAACTGCGTTGCCGAAGGAACCTGTCCCTCCAGTAATTAAAAGTGTTTTGTCTCTGAAAATACTCATCTGTTTATTCTCCTTTTTCTATTCTGCATTTTTGAATAATTTTATCACATATTTCATCTACTCTACATGCCTCAAACATCTTTACAATAGATCTTAATACCTATATTTCTATATTTTCCGTTTTATTTAAATCATTTTTAATTTGCGATGTACTGATTTCTGGTGTACGCGGAAGATATACTACTTCACAGCCTTCCTCTTCTAAATAATCAAATTCGCCCTTCCAGTCATCCCCCATAACAAACGTATCAACATGATATTCATGTATATCATACCTTTTTTGTTCCCAATTTTTTTCTGGAATAACTAAATCAACATATCTAATAGATTCTACCAGCGCCTTTCTTTGTTCATATGTAAAATAACACTTTTTTTGCTTTTCATTCCAATTAAATTCATCTGTTGAAACAACTACTATCAAATAATCGCCTAAACTCTTTGCCCTCTTCAACAAATTAATGTGTCCGTAATGTAACAAATCAAATGTTCCGTATGTTATGATCCTCTTCATTTTCCTATTCCTTTCATTAAATATATACGTCTGAAAATTTTTATCGTATACATTTTACTTCCAATATATTTCAAGACCATGTGTTGTCCTCTGCTCAACTGGTGGAAGTTCCATATAATTTCCGTATATTGCTCGAAGTATTATATCGTATTGCTTTGGAATCATGTAACAATGGTTTTCAAACTTTTCATATTCCAAATCTTCAAAAATTCCGCTCTCAAAACACTCTTTCTTGGCATTTAACGAAGAGGGTGAGATTAAATATTTACATCTCTCCACAGAGCGTTTATCACACAACTCTTCTTCAATATACTTTATTATGAGCTCCTTTCCACTTAATTTACCACATTGTAATACCAATTTTTTTACTTTTCCTTTGATTCCTCCCCCGCAATATTCGGTTGTTAATAATGTATATATCGACATTAAAATTCTTATACGCATAAGTTCTACTTTAAAATACTTTTTATTTTTCACTCCGTCAATTGGGAAAATATCAACCCAAATACCAGCTCTCTTATGTCCTGTCCAATCAGTACAACTAGTTTTATTATTTGCTATTTTACACCTTCTAAATATACCTTCTCCAAAGTTCTGTTCAATCAGCACATAATCTTGATTTTGATTAATTTTTTCCCAATTATTTAATAAAAAGCAATAATCTCTACGCGGCATACAAATATCCATATCGTCATCCCATGGAATCCAGCCTTGATGACGAACTGCACCAATTAAGCTCCCATAAGAGAGCCAATATTTTAGATTGTAGTGTTTACAAATTGCATCAACACTATCTAAAATATTTAACATTTCTTGTTTGTTTTCCTCTGGTGTCACTAATCTCATTTCATATTCTCCTACAATTTTAATATCTTAATATGATACTCTACCATATTTTCTATAGTATAACTTTGGATTGTTTCAAAACTTTTTAACCTCGCATTTGTCAGAAATTTATCTTCTAATCCGCTTCTAATTGCTTTATCTAACGCTGTAAAGCTGTCTGTCGGTATTAAATATCCATTTTTTTCATTCTGAATTAACTCAATTCCCGCACCACACTTCATTGTTGTTATAACCGGAAGTGCATGTGCCATTGCCTCATTGATTACCAAGCCCCAGATATCCTCCCGAGTCGGAAAAACAAATAGATCAGCACAATCATAATAATCTCCCAACTCTTTTTTTAATTTAAACCCAAGGAAATGTACATTATCCAATTGGTACTTTTTTTTTATTTCCAAATACTCTTGAGTCGGATTCCCACCAATAATATAAATTCCAACTGACTTTGGTAAATTTTTAGCCACTTCTAAAAGAAGGTCAAAACCTTTTCTATATATAAACTGTCCAACAGAAAGAATTATCTTATCCTCCGTTATTTCTAATTTTTCCCTCTTTTTCTCCTTATTTCCATATAAATTCTTAATTTCAACTTCTAAGTCCTGTTTTGTAATGGATGAAAATGGATATCGAACAATTTTTTCTCTTTCTGCC
>ULQT01018092.1_pt1 | contig 15490 bp, 22 predicted proteins | sample 1954791 | NCBI WGS metagenome assembly ULQT01 (sample SAMEA4835663, study PRJEB28245) | human gut metagenome | biome: gut microbiome; material: fecal sample | place: Denmark | collected 2008 | reverse complement strand
GCCTTTCGTAGCATATGGAGACGGGCGAAAAGCACCGATCTATGATGAATGTTTGCAAGGTAGTTTCCAGCGCTCGACCTGTTCTAATTGCGTTTTAGATGGTGCGTTTGCACCATCTTTTTTTATTTTCCGGGCAAAGTGGGGGGGAAATAAAAAATGAATGTTGCTAGAATTAAGCTAAGGTTAATACCTTCCTGCAAGGTAGTCTAACGAAACTCCGTATAAATCCGCGATTTTGACTAGGGTTTTTAAGTCCGGTTCATTTCTTCCGCTTTCATATCCGGCATATGCCGTTCTTGATATATGAAGTTTTTCGGCTACTTCTGCTTGTGTTTTATTTCCGCGCGTCGTTCTTAGCTGGTATATTTTTTCCGCTAACTCTGTTTTTTCATTCGTTTCTTGCGGGTCTGCTAAGCGTGCTATTTTTTTGGGGAGATGATAGTAGCGCAAAAACTCGGTTAAAACGTCTTTTGTAATTAAATGGGTTCCATTTTCCATTTGCTGATATTCATCTATTGGGATTGATAATACATCTGCTACTTCCTCGGGGCTTTGGTTGTTGAGTTCGAATGTTCTTGTATGTTTGAAGAAGTCTGGTAACGTGTAATCTCCTGAAAAATATTTTCTTGGTACTTTGAAGGAAATTGTTTTATTTCCGTAATGTATGGTCGTATCGTACAGCATGCATAACACCTCAAAAGCTATTATACAACGCATTTTGTTCACGATAAACCGGGCATCTTAAAATTACATAAATCTCGGAAAAACAGTTGACAAGCCTCGGTATTTGTGAGATACTTATTTGTGTTAAAAATCGTAAAATTAAGAAAATGGAGGTTAGAAAAGATGAGTATTTTAACAGAAAGGGAGCTATGTGAGGTTCTGAGCGTAACCCGGCAAACTCTAGTTTCTCTTCGTAAACGTGGAATGCCCTATTTCTTGTTGGGTACAAAACTAGTCCGCTATGATCTGCAAGAGGTCTTAGATTGGTTAAAAGAGAATGGGAGAGGATGTGATGCCAGTTGAATGAAGGCATAAAAAAATAGCCTGCTCTCCGTGGAAAGAAATCAGGCTATTAAACACCCGCAAAAGGGAATGCCCCTGTTGCGTTCGCACCAAGTATACCGCGATTGGGGCATTCCTGCAAGAAGAAAATGAAGGAGTGTCAACCAATGAAAGACAAGATTGAAATGACAGCCAGCCAAAGAAAAGAAGTAAAGGAACTTGTGAAGGGTTCGTGCGCAAATTATGACCGATCAACGGGAGATTGCCTGTTGATGGATGCGGCCTGTTATCAGGCTTGTAATTTCACAGGGTTATGTTGCTATTTCAAAGAAGCTGTTCTTCCAGCGAACAGGCTTCTTTATGCCCAGCTTGTCAAACTGGATTCCATAAAATCCTGTTCCGTGTGTGGCAAGTCTTTTGTTCCGGCTTCCAACCGTTCAAAATATTGCACTGCATGCGCTCGCGTGGAACGCCTAAAGCAGAAAGCCGCAAATGAACGTAAGCGCCGGGCTTCTCGCGTGGACATTTCGGCTTAAAAAATCCTTGTACCTACGTTGTTTCCAACCATCAAAATGGCCTTGGTAATGTAATTACCCTCATGTACCCAAAAACAGGGTTCTAAATGTACACAGTATTTCAAAAAAACAAGGAGATTGATATATATGTTTGAAGAGAAACTTAGCCGTAAATTTATTGTTCGGAAATATCCTGAGGACTATGCTTTGATTGAGGGTTTTGTTTTCATGCTTTTGGATACTTTTGCTGTTATTAATCGTGATGAATCCTTGTCGTTCCACTTAAATTCTATTATCGAACATATTGAAGAACTATTCCCATCCTCTGAATGTGACTGTTCGTGTGATGCTGTTATGGTCTGCTATGGCAGGAATGTTGTGGACTGATGGGGCAACGCGGCGGGGGCCCGCTTCGGCGGCGCGCATTGCGCGCCCCGGGCGGCCCGCGCCGGTCAGAAGTTGGGGTTAGTATTACCCCCAACTTCGTTACATGTTACAAATTTTTTGAAACGTCGTAGCTACGTTCTTTGAGGTCTACTTTTTTTGTAACAAGCCTTGTTACAACTTCGTTACAAAATATTTGATTCGTTAACTTCGTTACAAAGGAATCCCTATAGATACAAGGTTATTTTATTAAAATTAAATACTAAGGGATTTACTTTGTTACAAATATCAAATTTAACTTCGTTACAAAATTTCCGTTGAAAGGAGGTCAAAAATGAAGAATGATTCTGTTTCCCGTTCATGGTTCTGTGTGTTCAACAATCCCGAAGAACATGGTTTTTCTGGTGCTCCTGATGAAATTGTTGAACGCATGAAAGATTGCTGGATAGATGGCAATCCACAAAGAAGTTGTGCGGTTACTTATTGTATCTCGGCAGACGGCCTTAAACATTGTCATGCTGTTTTTGAAGATACGAAAGCAATGCGTTTTACCATAGTTCAGAAGTTATTTCCCGGTATGCATATTGAGCCTACCAAAGGAAGCAAAGAACAAGCTGAGGACTATATCAACAAGCGCGGCAAATGGGAAGAAAAAGGCGAAAGTATTCTCTGCACCGTTCGGCATGGTGAGATTAAAGGCAAACAGGGCGCCCGAAAAGATTTTGAGGCCATAGAAGATCTGATTCAGGAAGGTAAAACGCCCAATGAAATTATGGACATGTCTTTTTCCTACCGCCGCTATGACAAGATGATTCGTGAGGCATATTACTACCGCCGTTTTTCTCAAACGCCATTGCAACGGGATGTTTCTGTTTATTGGCATGTCGGTCATTCCGGTTCAGGAAAAAGCTACACTTTTGTAAAGCTTTCTGAGCAGTATGGAGAAGATCAGGTGTATATGCTTACGGACTATGAACACGGCTTTGATAAATACAATGGCGAACCCATTTTATTCATGGATGAGTTCAGAGGGCAAATGAGATTTTCCCAATTTCTCAATTTGATCGACCATTACAAAATTCAGGTTCCCTGCCGTTACTCGAACATTTACGCGCTTTGGAATGAGGTTCACATTACTTCTGTTTTGCCTCCTGAACGTGTGTATGAAAACATGGTGCAGGATAACCGGCATTTAGATACCATCGATCAGTTGGCGCGCCGGATTTCCTTTGTCGTTTATCACTGGATTGATGAAGATGGTAAGTACAGAGAATTTCATCAACCTATGAAGGAATATTCCGATTACGAAACTTTGAAAGAGCTTGCGGAAAACTCTCTTGTGGAAGCTCTTCCTGAATTTGATATCTTTGCAGAAGATTCATCCCCTACCGAAACACAGGGGAAACAGCTTGACTTTACGGAGACCGAATAGGAGGTGATTTTTTGACCTTGCAGAACGCCATAGAGGATTTTTTGATAGAGCAGCAGATACGGGGCAATTCTCCAAACACAGTCATCTATTACAAACGTTGTCTCGGTTTCTTTGCAATCTACATAGGAGACGCTACAAGGCCCGTGGAGGCCCTTTCCCTTTCGGATTGCAAAGGGTATTATCTGTATCTAAAAGGGCAGGAAATCACCACTACAACGATACAGACATATATCCGGGCTTTGCGTGCCTTCTTGACTTGGTGTTACACGGAGGGTTACTTGAATGAGAATATCCCGGAGCGGTTCAAGCTCCCAAAAGCGCAGCGGAAAACAATTGACGTTCTGACGGATGATGAATTAAAGCGCCTCTTCTCTTGTTTCGATCTTCGCACCTTTACGGGCTGCCGGAATTACTGTATCTGTGCTTTGATGCTGGATAGCGGCTTGCGGCTCAATGAGGTTGTGACACTTGAGCCTGTTCGTATTCATATTCCAGAAGGCTATCTGATCGTCAACGGCAAGGGAAACAAACAACGCTTGGTTCCGATCGGATTGCAAAGCAAGAAGGCTCTGCTTCGTTATCTCTCCCGCCTGCCTCCCCTGCCGGAACAGACTACTTTATTCGTAACAAACGACTTGACTCCCCTCAAGCTGAATGCCGTGAAGGAGTTATTCCGCAAGCTGAAACGCAGGGCAAATATCCCCCGTTTGAAACCCCACCTTTTGCGCCACACCTTTGCAACTAGGTTCTTGGAGAACGGCGGGGACATTTACAAGCTACAAGAAATCCTCGGCCATACGTCGCTTGAAATGGTCAAGCGGTATGTACACTTGATTCCTTCCAAATTAGCAGTCAATTTTCATTCCTACAGCCCGCTTGACAACCTCATGCAAAGATAGAAAAAGAACGCAGATACAAGAAAAACCTTGTTTCTGCGTTCTTTTGGTGATCCATCGGAGATTCGAACTCCGGACACCTTGATTAAAAGCAGTGATTTGTTGAAACTATGCGTGGGGTATTCCCGCGCTTTTTTTGTTGCATTGGGGCCGCAATGGTTGTTTTGGGGCTGGGCCTTGTGTTGCTAATGGGGATGCAGGTGTTTGCCGCCCAGATCGGCAATATGATCTTTTCGCCCGGCAGGAGTCGGCCTTTCGTAGCATATGGAGACGGGCGAAAAGCACCGATCTTTGATGATATATCACAGATAATTTACCGCAGACATACAATCTTTAATTGCAAATTTTCCATGATGTAAATTTCTCTGTTCGCTTGGGTAGGGGCTATTTTTTATGCTTGAAATCTTTCTCAAACTCTTGAAATGATATGCCCCAGTCATTGCAACCATGGGGAAACATTTTTTCGGTTATTTCGATAGGGGTTCCATAAGTCTCTTTTCCGTTATCTGTTCTTGTTCCGTATCCCGCGCAAATAAAACCACTTTTGGTTTTGATGCCGCCTTGTTCAGGAAATCGGAATTCACAGGTTTCACAACATTTTTTTACAGACATAATTCAGTACCTCATTTTAAAGTGTTTACCTAAATCATTATTAATATCGTCCTATTAGATAGTCTAAAGATATTTTGTAGATATCAGCTATTTTAATCATTGTTTCAAAGTCTGGCTCATGCCTTCCGGTTTCGTATCCTGCATATGTGGTTTGTGCAATTCCAAGTGCCTTGCTAACATCTGTTTGCGTGAAATAGTGCTCTTCTCTCAATTCTGTTATCCTTATTGCCCAAAGGGGTTTTTCTTTATCGCTTACGATAGATACAATTTTTTTGGGAAATTTTAGAACCCGTTGTAAAACTAAAATGTTTTCTTCAGATATTCCGATTTCGCCAGATTCTATAGCCTTCATTCTTTTTTCTGATATATCAGTCATTAAGTGAATTTGTCCATAAGTCAATCCCGAAATTTCTCTTGTTTTAGATATGAAATCTTTTAAATCCCAAGTACCTTCTAATTGTTTGGAACCTTTAACGGTAATCTCCTTGTTTTTGTATCTAACGGTAATGTCATATCTCATGTCAAACCATCCTTTCATATACAATTCTACATGTTTGTTTTTTGTTTGAAAAGTAGCAGAAAAATATTCGTACAAATTAATTGATTTCGGGTTAAAATGTTCTTGACAGTATGTTTTCGTTGATTTATACTTATTAACGAGATAATCATTATCAGTTCGCATTTGTTGCAAAGGAGGTTTTAAAATGTCTTTGTTAACCGAACAGGAACTCTGTTCTATCCTGAAAGTCGAGCGTGTTTTTCTCTGGAAGTGTCGTCAGGATGGTATGCCTTTTATCCGCCTCGGCGCGAAAATCGTTCGTTATGATCTGGAGGAAGTCTTGGAGTGGTTCCGTAACCTTGAAAGTGTTCCTGACAATCAGGAAATAAAAGTATCCTAATGAGAAAGGAGGCACAGGCCGAAAAGGCGCAAAAAAAGATAGCCTGTTCTCCGTCTAAAGAAATCAGGCTATCAGACAACCGCACAAGGGAAAGCCCCTCTTGCGTTCGTACAAAGTATACTGCAATTGGGGCATTCCTGCAAGAAGAAAATGAAGGAGTGTAAACCAATGGAAAAAAAAGATTTGATTGATTTCATGGATGGTTTGGATGATGTAGTTTCTGAATTGAAAATTTATACGTATTTGTTGGACTTGGTTATGTCTGATACTCATGAACAAGCTTATGTCTCATCTGTTGAGTATGAGGCGGTCTATTTTTTGTCTGATACTATTATTGATCGTGTGAACGGTTTGTATTTTGCATGTGAAAAAGGTAGTTTTGAGGATTAATGTTTATGCAGGTCAGGCATGAGAGAGGATAGCCGGAAGCGCGGAGGGGGGATGCCGCCCCGGTCGGGGGGCACCCCCTCCGGCGCTCTTGAGTGGTCAGAAGTTGGGGTTAGTATTACCCCCAGCTTCTGATACATGATACAAATTTTTTAAAACGTCGTAGCTACGTTGTTTAAAGCCTGTATTTTTGTATCACACCCCCTGATACAACTTCTGATACAAATTTTCAAAAATCTATTTTTCAGTTAACTTCTGATACAAACTTTTCTAGATATATCAAGGGTTAAGCGTTATTTATGGAACAATTTTATGTTTACTTCTGATACAAACTTGAAAATTAACTTCTGATACAAATTAAGGAGGTGAAAACTTGGAGAATGCTGTCAATGCTCGGTCCTGGTTCTGTGTGTTCAACAACCCGGAAAACCATGGTTTTTCTGGTTCTCCTGAAGAAATTGCAGAGCAGATGAAAGATCGTTGGATTGCTGGCAATCCACAGAGAACTTGTGCTGTTGCCTATTGTATTTCTGCTGACGGTTTACATCATTGTCATGCTGTATTTGAGGATACAAAAACCATGCGTTTTACGGTTGTCCAAAAGCTTTTCCCCGGTATGCATATTGAGCCCACTAAAGGAAGCAAGGAACAGGCAGAGGACTATATTAACAAACGCGGCAAGTGGGAAGAGAAAGGCGAAAGTATTCTCTGTATCGTTCGGCATGGCGAGATTAAAGGAAAACAGGGTGCGAGAAAAGACTTTGAAATCATAGAAGATTTGATTCAAGAGGGCAAAACACCAAATGAAATTATGGATATGTCTTTTTCTTACCGCCGCTATGAAAAGATGATACGGGATGCATATTATCGCCTTCGTGCCTCTAATACGCCAATGCAAAGAAGTGTTGCTGTCTATTGGCATGTCGGTCAGTCCGGTTCAGGAAAAAGCTATACTGTGGTAAAGCTTTCTGAATCGCATGGAGAAGATCAGGTGTATATGCTCACAGACTATGACCATGGTTTCGACAAATACAACGGTGAACCCATTTTATTCATGGATGAGTTCAGAGGGCAAATGAAATTCAGTTTGTTTCTTACCTTGATTGGCGGTTACAAAGTTCAGGTTCCCTGCCGTTACTCGAATGTTTACGGGCTTTGGAATGAGGTTCATATCACTTCTGTTTTGCCTCCTGAACGTGTGTATGAAAACATGGTGCAGGATAACCGTCATTTAGATACTGTCGATCAGTTAATGCGCCGCATCTCCTTTGTTGTTTACCACTGGATTGATGAAGATGGCAAGTACAGAGAATTCCAGCAGCCTATGGAGGAATATTCCGATTACGAAACTTTGAAAGAGCTTGCGGAAAATTCTCTTGTTGAAGTTCTTCCCGAATTTGATATCTTTTCGGAAAATCCGCCCCCTACTGAAACACAGGGGAAACAGCTTGATTTTACAGAAATCGAGTAGGAGGCCAAATGATGACTTTGCAAAACGCCATAGAAGAATTTTTGATTGATCAGCAGATACGGGGCAATTCTCCGAACACAGTTATCTATTACAAGCGCTGTCTCGGTTTCTTTGCGATCTACATAGGGGACACTACAAGGCCCGTAGAGGGCCTTTCCCTTTCTGATTGCAAAGGGTATTATCTGCATCTGAAAGGGCAGGAAATCACTACTACAACGATACAGACATATATCCGGGCCCTGCGCGCCTTTTTGGCTTGGTGCTATACAGAGGGCTATTTAAACGAAAACATCCCGGAGCGGTTCAAGCTCCCAAAGGCACAGCGGAAAACAATCGACATCCTAACGGATGAGGAAGTGAAGCGCCTGTTTTCCTGCTTCGATCTTCATACCTTCATAGGGTGCCGGAATTACTGTATCTGTGCTTTGATGCTGGACAGCGGTTTGCGTCTCAATGAAGTTGTGACGTTAGAGCCCGGCCGCATCCACATCCCGGAAGGCTATCTGATCGTCAACGGCAAGGGGAACAAGCAACGCATGGTTCCGATTGGCTTGCAGAGCAAGCGGGCCCTGCTCCGGTATCTTTCCCGCCTGCCTCCCCTGCCGGAGCGCACGCCTTTATTCGTAACAGACACCTTGATTCCCCTCAAACAGGACGCCGTGAAGGACCTTTTCCGCAAGCTGAAGAGAAGGGCAAATATCTCCCGCCTGAAACCTCACCTTTTGCGCCACACCTTCGCAACTAGGTACTTGGAGAACGGCGGGGACATTTACAGCCTGCAGCAAATTCTCGGCCATACGTCGCTTGAAATGGTCAAGCGGTATATCCACTTGATTCCTTCAAAATTGGCAGTCAATTTTCATTCTTACAGCCCGCTGGATAATCTCATGAAACGATAGAAAAAGGGCGCAGATACAAGCTTTTTCTCGTATCTGCACCCTTCTGGTGATCCATCGGAGATTCGAACTCCGGACACCTTGATTAAAAGTCAAGTGCTCTGCCAGCTGAGCTAATGGATCATTTCTATCACGCTTGGCGATTTCAGCGCGTTAAGCGCTTAACTATAATATCCGATTTCACTGAGAAAGTCAATACATTTTTTTGAAATATTTTCTTTTATCTTTCTGAACGGTTTTCCACGGTTATCTTCTGACTCCGACGAAATTTTCCACCTGTTAAAACACGCTGGCATGGATAAATACACAAAGAAAATTGTATACTATGGATTGTATCAGATCACGATCATGGAACTAAAAAGGAGGTTGCGTATGGAATATGCTAATTATTCCGGGCTGCCGCTTGCCTTGGCGACTATTTTTCATGAAAATATCCAGGAGCGTGAGCTGTTTGACTCCCTCCCGGAGGAAACGCAGCAAAAACTACTGCTGGAAAGCATTCGGACGCCGGAGGATTTTCACAATTGTATCAATCGGTTGGCGCAAAAAAAGTGATAAGGAGGAGCCCCTATGGAGGAACTACCGTTGGGATTTGGAATGGCACTCGCGCAAAACCCCCGCGCAATGGAATATTTTTCAAAACAGACCAAGGAAAAGCAGGCGGAAATTTTGGCACACACGCATACAATTCAATCCCGCAATGAAATGCATGCCTATGTGCAGAGCCTTGGCAATTTTTAAACCAACAGCGGGAGCGCCGCGGGGCAAGATGGCAACTCTCTCGCGGCGCCACGGTGAACATAGGATAGGCAATGCCCGGCAGCCGTCTCTGGATTGTCCACCGCGTTCGCTTTACCCGATTGAATAGGTGTTCCACATGCGGGTCCCATTGGAAAAACGGCAAAGCTTTTGCAAAGGAAGTGCCGCTCCACAAGGAAAACGCTGGCTTTGCGGCTTTTGGACGCTGGACGAATCGATAATGGTCATAATAAATAGTTTTTTTATTAGGAATCTTTTTATTGTTGTAACTGTTTAAAAGAGAAAAGGCTTGCTTTTTTACTCAAAGTCGCTTATAATAAATAAGCACTCAAACGAGAGCCAATTTAATATCGCGGAGTGGAGCAGTCTGGTAGCTCGTCGGGCTCATAACCCGAAGGTCGTTGGTTCAAATCCTTCCTCCGCAACCAACAAGACACACAAACAGCCGTTTGTGTGTCTTTTCTTTATTTATTATAAAACGGAGCCTGCCATAACCATACAAAAAAATTTATGCTGCCCACGAGAGCAGTCGAATACCACCCGTTACGTTTTACAAAGCATTCCCGTCCTGCGCCGCCTTTAGACAAAAGCGATTATGGATTACTGTCAGCAGGCCTTCCCGCTGCATTTTGCTAAGCTCGTTGGAAAGAGCGCTGCGGTCAACGCTCAAATAGTCCGCGAGCTGCTGGCGGTTAAACGGGATTTCAAAAGCCCTGCTCCCGCAATGCGCCGCTTGAAACGATAAATAAGACAGCACCCGCCCGCGTATCGTTTTGGGCGCCGTATGGAAGATGCGACGGGAGAGCATTAAATTTTTCTGAGCAGATACCATCAGCAGATTGCGCACTAGCATGCCGTGGTGTGGGCAGGAATCCGGGCAGATTTGAATCACTTGCTCTGCGTTCAAAAACAGCACGTCGGAGGCCTCTGCCGCCACAACGTTAACCATCATCGGCTCCTGGGGCAGAAAGGCATAGGTTTCCGCAAAGGTATCCCCTGCTTCAATACTGGCCAGCACACTTTTATTGCCCCAAAAATCATCGTTTTCCACTTGAACCCGTCCGGAGAGCACCAGCCCGAATGCGTGCGCGATATCTCCGGCGTGATAGATCACGGCGGATTTCTCAAATCGCTTTTGCACCGCCCCCAAACACTTCAGCATTGACCGAAGATCCTCTAACGCTATGTTATGAAACAAGCTCGCTTTGGTTAAAAATTGTTCGTCCATGGTTATGACCATGCCTTTCTTGCGCCAGGCCGCAGAGTTGTGCAGTTTTGGCGCAGCCAAAATTATGAGCGGTATTTATCCTTGAAAAGCACAAAGCGCAGAGCGCGTTGCATCATGCATGAACATACGCAGAATAGGGGGACCGTTGCAAAATGAAATATTTTGCAGGAATCCCTTCTCTCCATGTTGTTATAACAACATACGAATTGAGACGATTGTAGTATATTGAGCCCATAAAGTCAAGCCACGCAACAATTCGGGAGGAATGCAATATGATTCGCAAAATGATTGAAATTGATGAAGCAAAATGCAACGGCTGCGGCCTTTGCGCCGAAGCCTGCCATGAGGGCGCAATCGGGATAATCAACGGCAAGGCAAAGCTGCTACGAGACGATTTCTGCGACGGCCTGGGCGACTGCCTACCCGTCTGCCCTGCCGGGGCCATCACGTTTGTGGAACGGGAAGCGGCCGCCTATGACGAAATGGCTGTGATGAAACAGAAAAAGAGAAAAATGCAGGCAACAGAGAGGCAAATCCCCTGTGGCTGCCCTGGGCAGCAGGCGCGTTCGCTGAAGCGGATGGAGCCTCCATCTGAGAACACAGCGGCGGGCGGCACTTCACAGCTGCGCCAGTGGCCCGTTCAGATCAAGCTTGCTCCGGTCAACGCCTCCTATTTTAACGGCGCGCACCTGCTGATCGCAGCGGATTGTGCCGCCTACGCTTACGACAGCTTCCATCAGGATTTTATGCGGGGCAAAATAACGCTGATCGGCTGCCCGAAGCTGGACCACTGCGACTATAGTGAAAAACTGACAGATATCATCCGGCAGAACGAGATTCAAAGCCTCACTGTAATCCGGATGGAAGTGCCCTGCTGCGGCGGGATTGAGCACGCAGCAGTGACAGCGCTGAAAAATAGCGGAAAATTTATCCCGTGGCAGGTGGTGACAATCTCTACAGATGGCCGCCGGCTCGATCCACACAATTAGCCAACAGGAAAGGATGCGTTCCGATGCCTTATATTACAAAAATAGAGCAGGAAGCAGTATTGCCTCTGGCAGAACAAATCGCAGCTCAGCCGAGCCAGATTGTCAGCAAAACGCTGGTGCAGAACAGGGCGGTGAGCCTTACCCTCTTCGCCTTTGATCAAGGGGAAGAGATTGCCACACACGATTCCAGCGGAGACGCCATGGTGCAGATTTTGGAGGGCACCGCCCAATTTGCGGTGGATGGTAAAATCCATGTATGCAAGGCTGGCGATGTGCTGATCATGCCTGCCAAAAAGCCGCATTCCGTCTATGCGCCGGAAGCTTTTAAAATGCTGCTGACTGTGATCTTCCCCCTGGAAGATCATTCAATTCTCTGAAAACGGAAAATAGAAAAAGCATGCAGGCTGTTTTTCAGCCTGCATGCTTCTTTCGTTTTATGCCGATCAAAAGTTTTATTCCGCGTATTCCGCACCAAGGCGGACCGCTTCCATATTCTTAGCTACCAGGTGCTGCTTCTTCGCGGGGACAATCTTCTGAAGCGTTTTCTCCATCGTTTCAATTGTGCAGAAGCTGGTGGTTGCCATCAGCTTGCCCATCAGAATGATATTGGCAAGGCCTTTGAGGCCGTTCTCCTCCGCCATTGCAGTGGCAGGCACATAATGGACGTCGATATCCGTGCGGTCTGTTTTCTTCTCGATCAAGGCGCTGTCCACAATCACAGTGCCGCCGGGCACAACCTTATCGATAAATTTATCAAAGGAAGGCAGGTTCATCACGATCAGTGCGTTGGGCGTGTTGACCAGCGGGGAGCAGATCTGCTCATCAGAAATGCAGACGCTACAGTTCGCGGTGCCGCCGCGCATCTCCGGGCCATAGGATGGCAGCCAGGAAACCTGCTTGTCATCGTAAAGGCCCGCGTAGGCGATCACCTTGCCCATGAAGAGGATGCCCTGCCCGCCAAAACCGGCGAGGATTGCATTCATATCACGCATTGTCGGCCACCTCCTCGTCAGCGGTTTTATCCTTATAAACGCCTAATGGATAATACGGAAGCATGTTTTCACGCAGCCACTCAAGCGCCTCGTTGGGAGCCAAGCCCCAGTTGGTCGGGCAAGCAGAAATTACCTCGACGATTGTAAAGCCCTTACCTGCAATCTGTGTTTCAAAGGCCTTCTTAATGGCCTTCTTCGCGCGGTTGACATTCTTCACACAATCGACGCTTACGCGCTCCGCATAGGCAACGCCATCCAACGTGGAAAGCATTTCACACACATGCACCGGGTAACCCGCCGTTTTCACGTCACGGCCATAGGGTGTGGTCTGTGTGACCTGACCGGGCAGGGAGGTCGGCGCCATCTGGCCGCCCGTCATGCCATAGATCGCGTTATTGACGAAAATCACGGTAATATTCTCACCGCGGGTGGCGGAGTGCACCGTTTCCGCCGTGCCAATGGCGGCTAGGTCGCCATCGCCCTGATAGGTGAACACAACGTTTTCCGGCAGGGCACGCTTAATGCCGGTTGCTACGGCTGGAGCACGGCCGTGCGGCGCTTCGATCACATCGCAGCCGAAATAATCATACGCCATCACGGCGCAGCCCACCGGCGCAACGCCGACAGTTTTCCCCTCTACGCCCAGCTCATCCAGACATTCCGCCACAAGGCGGTGGATAATGCCGTGCGTGCAACCCGGGCAGTAATGCGTCGGGACATCCAGCAATGCATGGGGCCTTTTATATGTAGCAGCCATTACTGATTACCTCCTGTGAGCTTATGAATCTCTGCCAGAACCTCAGCGGGCGTCGGGATAATACCGCCGGTTCGGCCGAAGAAGGAAACGGGAACTGCGCAGTTGACCGCAAGGCGGACATCATCCACCATCTGGCCCATGCTCATCTCCACACAGAGAAAAGCCTTTGTGTGATCCGCTGCCTTCTGAAGGGTCTTTTTCGGGAAGGGCCAGAGCGTGATGGGGCGGATCAAGCCAACCTTGACGCCCTCCTCGCGCGCCTGGCGGACTGCCGCCTTGGCAATACGGGCGGAGGCGCCGTAGGCGACGACGACATATTCCGCGTCGTCAACGAGATATTCCTCCGCCATCGGCTCCTTCTCCTCAATCAGCTTATAGCGCTCAAAACGGGCGACGACCAGCTCTTCCAAATCCTTGGCCTGAAGGTAAAGGGAGTTGATGATATTATGCTTGCGCTCATTGTTGTGGCCTGAAACGGCCCACGGCTTCTTAGGCAGGGGCTTCTGTTCATCGGAAATCTCCATTTCCACCGGCTCCATCATTTGGCCGAGCATACCATCCGCCAAAATCATTGCAGGCATGCGGTATTCATCCGCCTTATCAAAGGCGCGGGAAACGAGATCCACCATCTCCTGCACGGAGTTGGGCGCAAACACGAGCACATGCAAATCACCATGGCCTGGCGCCTTGGTCGCCTGCCAGTAATCCGACTGGGAGGGCTGGATACCACCGAGGCCTGGGCCGCCGCGCTGAACGTTGATGATCAGCCCGGGCAGGTCGGAGCCGCACATATAGGAAATCGCTTCAGATTTTAAGCTGATTCCGGGAGAGGACGAGGAGGTCATAGCGCGCACCCCGGCCGCAGCCGCGCCCTGCACCATGTTGATGGCCGCAAGCTCGCTCTCCGCCTGGAGATAAGTGCCGCCGATTTTAGGCATCCGCTTTGCCATATAGGCCGCAACCTCTGTCTGCGGGGTAATCGGGTAACCGAAGAAATGCCGACAGCCTGCCTGGATGGCAGCCTCCGCGAGGGCTTCATTGCCCTTCATCAATACTTTCTGCGCCAATGAAATTCACTCACCTTTCCACTGTAATTGCACAATCCGGGCACATTGTATAGCATGCCGCACATCCGATACACTGCTCAATATCGATCACGCATGCAGGATGATATCCCTTTGCATTGAGCTTGTCGGCCGAAAGCGCAATAATATGCTTCGGGCAAGCGGCGACGCACAGCTCACAGCCCTTGCAAACATTTGCGTCGATGGTTACTTTCGCCATGATCTTTTCCTCCAATCACATTCTATCTCATAAAAGTATGTTTCACATCAGGGTTTCAGCCCAAGGAGGCTGCACCAGAAGCTCCACCGGGAAAAGATTCTCCACCTTCCCCTTCAGCGCTTCATACAATGCCAGCGGCACTGTAGTCATCACAAGCGGCAAGCCTGCTTCCCGCGCCGCCTCCTGCGCATAGGGCAGCGAACCAAGAATATCCTCCGCCGTGGTAAGCGATGACAGATGAGAATTATTCACAACCCCTGTGGCCTTTAAACGGGATGCGGCCTCCACCTCATGCAGGAGGGAAACCGCCTCTTCAGGCGTTTCGACCAGCTTGCGGTAGCGGTTGACAACATACAGCATCTCGCACCCGCCGGCCGCCTCGATCTGCCGTTTGAAGCGGCCAAGTGCCGCCGCGCCCGCGTCATCCCCGCCGACATCGATCACTACATGGCCCTCCGGTCGGTCGAAGATAGAAAAAATCTCCGCGTTGATCTGCGGAGCATCGATGGTTGTGCCCGCACTGTGCGGGCAGATAACTCGGACGCCCTGCTTTTCGAGCACTTCTTTATAATCTGCCGTGCGAAAGTAGGGGTTGACAATGTCGAGATCCGCTACCGTGACCTTCTCCCCTTTCCTTCGCAGGGTAAGCGCCAGATTCAGCGCAAGGTTGGTTTTGCCACAGCCGTAGTGCCCGCAAATGATATGAATGCGGTGTTCGATCCTGACCACCCCCTAATGAATAATTATTAAAAATTATAACACCTTTTCCCTGTTGATACAATATCGTGTCCGCTTCCAAATATAGAGAAAAGGAGTGGAGAAAAGCGGGCAGTTTTGTGCAATAAATCGGTAAAGAGGTCAAAATGAATCAAAAAAGGCGCGCTGCGGAATCAATGCATCCACAGCGCGCCCCGAATAATATCTGTATAAACCAATTTGTTACTCGCTTTGCTTCGTAATAAAAAAATAGCCGGTAGTTAACTA
>ULQT01003038.1_pt1 | contig 15719 bp, 13 predicted proteins | sample 1954791 | NCBI WGS metagenome assembly ULQT01 (sample SAMEA4835663, study PRJEB28245) | human gut metagenome | biome: gut microbiome; material: fecal sample | place: Denmark | collected 2008 | reverse complement strand
GCGGCGGACGATGTGGCCGGGGCCCTTGGGAGCGATCATGATGACGTCAACGTTCTTCGGCGGGGTGATGGTCTTGAAGTGGATGTTGAAGCCGTGGGCAAAGGCCAGTGCCTTGCCCTCGGTCATGTAGGGGGCAATCTGCGTGTTGTAGATGTCGGCGCACAGCTCGTCGGGAACCAGCATCATGACAACGTCACCGGCCTTGGCAGCCTCCTCGACCTCCATGACCTTGAAGTTCTCATGGGTGGCAGCGAACTCGGAGGCCTTCTCCCAGTGGGCAGAGCCCTTGCGCAGACCGACAACGACATTGACGCCGCTCTCGGCCAGGTTCTCGGAATGAGCGTGGCCCTGGGAGCCGAAGCCGATAACGGCAACGGTCTTGCCGTCGAGCACGCCGAGGTTACAGTCGGAATCATAGTACTTGTTGATAGCCATGGTGGTGTCTCCTTTTGTTGTTGATACTTTTTATATTTGTAATTTTAATTGGGAAACGAAAATAAAAATCCGTAGGGGCGCATTCTATATGCGCCCGTGCAGTGCAGCCTACGGCGGGCGGATATGGAATCCGCCCCTACAGGCATTAAAAATTTACGAGCAGCTCAATGGCAATGCGTCCCCGGCAGGGGCAGCTGCGCCTCCCCGACCTCCTGCGCGAGCTTCTGCATGTGTTCGTGCTTGCCGCCGCGCTCCAGCGCGGTGACGCCGGTGCGGCAGAGCTCCAGAATGTTGTAGCCCTTGAACATGGTCAAAAAGGCGTCGATCTTATCCGGCTTGCCGGTCAGTTCAAAAATCATGCTGTCGGGCGACAGGTCGATGATCTTTGCCTTGTAAATGCTGGAAATTTCCCGCAGCTCGGCGCGGTTCTGGTTGTCGCACTCTACCTTTAAAAGCAGCAGTTCGCGCTGCAGGCTCTTGTCGGGGTCCAGCTCAAAGATCTGTCGGGTGACCTCAAGGCGCTCGGTCTGTAAAATCAGCTGGTTCAGCGCCTGTTCGGTGCCGCGCAGTGTGACCGTGATGCGGCTGACCGAGGGGTCATTCGTGGCGGATACCGTCAGGCTGTCGATGTTGAAGCCGCGGCGGCAGAACAGGCTGGAAATGCGCGCCAGAACGCCGTTGCTGTTGTCAACCAGCAGACTGATGACCCGCCGGGTGTTGTTATTCTGTTCCATGCGTGTCACCTCATTCCATGATGATGTCGTTGACGGTGCCGCCGCCGGGGATCATCGGCAGGACCTTTTCGTCCTTGCCGATGCGGCAGTCGATCCAACTCGGGCCCTTCTGCTTCATCGCGTCGGCGAACGCCGCCTTGAACTCGGCGGGCGTCGCAGCGCGGTAGCCTTTGGCCCCGAAGCCCTCAGCCAGCTTGACAAAGTCGGTCTTGCGGTGCGGGTCTGTGTCGGAGTAGCGCTTCTCGTAGAAGGTCGTCTGCCACTGGCGCACCATGCCGAGCACCTGATTGTTGAAAATTACCGTGATGATGGGCAGGTCGTAGCTGACGGCAGTGCAGGCCTCGTTCAGGTTCATGTGGAACGAGCCGTCGCCCGTCAGCATGACGACGCGGGCGTCACGGCCCAGCGCCATCTGTGCGCCGATGGCCGCGCCGTAGCCGAAGCCCATTGTGCCCAGACCGCCGCTGGTCAGGAAGCCGCGGGATTTCGTGTGGTGCAGATACTGCGCCGCCCACATCTGGTGCTGGCCGACGTCGGTGACGTAAACGGCCTCGGGGCCTGCCTGATTGCAGATCTCATCAATGATCTGGTGCGGCTTCAGCTCGGTGTCGCTGTCCGCAGGCTTGTAGTCGTTCTTCTGCCAGCCGCGGATCTGCTCCATCCAGAGCTTGTGCTCGGTCTTTTCGACGTAGGGCAGAATGGCCTGCAAAATGTAGCTGGCGTCGCCGGTCAGGCTTAAATCGACGTCCACATTCTTGCCCAGCTCGCTGGGGTCAATGTCGATCTGGATGATTTTCGCGCGCTTGGCGAAGCTGTCGGGGTTCAGCGCCACGCGGTCACTGAACCGTGTGCCCACGGCAATGACCAAATCGGCCTCGTCAATGGCTTTGTTGGCGGTGTAGCAGCCGTGCATACCCAGCAGCCCTAAGTTGTGCGGCTCACCGTAGCTGAGGACACCGGCGGCCATCAGGGTGTAGGTGGCGGGCATGCCGGTCTTTTCCAGCAAATCGCGCAGGGGCTGGCAGCCCGCCGCGCTGCGGACGCCACCGCCGAAGTAGACGATCGGGCGCTCCGACTCGTTGATCATCTGAGCGGCCTTTTTGACGTCCTCCTCATTATACCGGGTCACGGTGCGGATGAGCTCGGGAGCCTTGGGGGTGAACTCACAGGAGGCAGCCGTGATGTCCTTGGGAATATCGACGAGGACGGGACCCTTGCGGCCCGACTGCGCAATGCGGAAGGCTGCGCGCATCGTGTCGGCCAGGTCCTCGACCCGGCGTACCGTGTAGTTGTGCTTCGTGATGGGCATCGTGATGCCCTCAATGTAGGCCTCCTGGAAGGAGTCCTTGCCCAGCAGCGTTGTGGCGACGTTGCCGGTGAAGGCGACCATCGGCACGCTGTCCATGTAGGCTGTGGCAATGCCGGTGACGAGGTTCGTGGCACCGGGGCCGCTGGTGGCCAGCACGACGCCGGTGCGGCCCGTAGCGCGGGCGTAGCCGTCCGCCGCGTGGGACGCGCCCTGCTCATGGGCGGTCAGCACATGGCAGATGCGGTCTGAGTTTTTATAAAGTTCATCGTACAGATTCAGCACTGCGCCGCCGGGATAGCCGAACAGGGTGTCAACGCCCTGCTCGACCAGCACTTCGACGAAGATCTGTGAACCGGTCAATTTCATGTTTCTGCTCCTTCCTGGTTTTAGCACGGCCTGCCGGGGGTCTGTAGGGCGGCCTCCCGTAAGAGGGGCAAAGGATAAAACAAAACAGGCTTTGCCCCTTGTATTCCAAGAGACAAAGCCTGTGTATAGCTCTGCGGTACCACTCTTATTGGGGCGGTGCCCCCACCTCATGGGCCTCCAACAAGGCCCGGCACTGTAACGGGTGCGCCCGTACCGTCCTACTGTGATTTCGGGTGGTCTGCTCCGGGATCAGTTCGCGGTCTGCTGCCCTGCTGCCTTGCACCGACCGGCAGCTCTCTGCAGGGTGCGGGACCGTTACTAACTTCCCATCCACGCATTGTCTGGATGTGTGATAAACTATACCGTACTTTTGCAGATTTGTCAAGACTTCTTTGAAAATCCTGCAACAAATCTTGCAACTTTTTGCGGCGGCGTTTATACTGGTGGTAAAGAGTGTATCTCTTGGGAAAGGAATATGAATATGCTTCGTAATGAATGGCTGGCCCATCTGGATGGGCTTGTGGTGTTCCGCGGCCTGCTGGCGGCGGAGCCGCTGCGCTCTCTGCACGCGGCGCTGGCGGCGGATGAGGACGCCCTGACGGGTGCTGTCGCCGCGTTTGAGGCGGCGCTGTTTGCCCGCGGCACCAACTGGACCGAGGCCCTGCTGGATGCCGTGCTCGAGGAGGAAAACCTCTGCCTGCGTGTGGCAGCCGGGCAGGATGCCGGGCCCGTGCTGGAGACTGCGCTGAACAGCGAGCTGGACTTTTTGCAGACGCTTGGCCGTGCGCCGCTGGACGAGGTGTTCCCCGGTGCGGCAGTGTTCCTGCCGCGGTGGGAGACAACGCCCGACGCCGACTACCACGCGGCCTATGAGGCGCGCCGTGCGGCCATGGGCCAGAAGGGCTACGGCATGTTTGCCCGCCACCATGTCTTTGCACTGGAGGACGGGCATCTGGTGCCGGTGCGCTACCCCGACCCGCAGCGTCTGAGCGAACTGCCCGGCTACGAGCAGGAGCGCGAGAAGGTCATTGCCAACACCCGCGCCCTGCTGGAGGGCCGCCCGGCCAATAACGTGCTGCTCTACGGCGATGCGGGCACGGGCAAGTCCAGCACGGTCAAGGCAATTGCCAACGAGTTTGCGCCCGACGGCCTGCGCCTGATCGAGGTGAAGAAGAACCAGCTCTACCAGATCCCTGCCCTGATGGACGAGCTGGCAAAGAATCCGCTGAAATTCATCCTCTTTATTGATGACTTGAGCTTTGCTTCCAACGATGACAACTTTGCGGCGCTGAAGGCGATTCTGGAGGGCGGCGTCGGCGGGCGCAGCCATAATGTGGCGGTCTACGCCACAAGCAACCGCCGCCACCTCGTCAAGGAGACGATGGCGGACCGCAGCGGCGACGACCTGCACGCGATGGACACCCGGCAGGAGCTTATGAGCCTGTCGGCCCGGTTCGGCCTGACGGTGACATTCCAGCAGCCTGACAAGGACCGCTATGACCGCATCCTGCTGGAGCTGGCGAAGCAGTACAATGTCCAGATGCCCAGCGACCAGCTTTTTATCAAGGGTGCCGCCTTTGCCCTGCGCGCCGGTGGCCGCAGCCCGCGCGTAGCCAAGCAGTTTGTAGAGCTGCTGGCGGCGGGCGTCAAGGTATAAAATTTCTCCACCCTGTAGGGCATGAGAATCAGGCGCGCTCCGTCACCAGCTTAAACCCTGCCTCCGTCAGCTTTTGCTTAATGGTCTCGATCTGCGCGGCATCTCGCGTTTCGAGGCCGAGCTTCAGGAAGCAGCTTGTGATGGCCATGTTCGCATCGCTGCGGTCATGGTGGACGCTGACGACGTTCGCACCGCAGGCAGAGACAATGTCGCTGACCAGGCTCAGCTGGCCGGGCTTGTCCTCCAGCGCGATCATCAGGTTCGTCTTGCGCCCGCTCATAACAAGGCCGCGGGTGATGACGCGGGACAGAATGTTCACGTCGATGTTGCCGCCGGAGATCAGGCAGACCGTTTTCTTGCCCGCCAGCGGCAGCTTGCCGAACAGTGCGGCGGCCACCGGCGTGGCACCTGCGCCCTCGGCGACGAGCTTCTGGTTCTCCATCAGCGCCAGAATGGCCGCGGCGATCTCGTCCTCGCTGACCGTAACGATCTCGTCCACGTACTGGCTGACCATGTCGAACGTCGTCTCGCCGGGCGTCTTGACCGCAATGCCGTCGGCAAAGGTCACGGCGCTGTCCAGCGTTTCATATTTGTGGTCGTGGAAGGCGTGCTCCATGCTGGGCGCACCCGCGGCCTGCACGCCGTAGATCTTTACCTCGGGGCGCAGGCTCTTGATGGCGAACGCCACGCCGGAAATCAGACCGCCGCCGCCGATAGGCACGATGACCGCGTCCACATCGGGCAGTTGGTCGAGGATTTCGAGACCAATCGTTCCCTGCCCTGCGATGACCAGCTCGTCATCATAAGGATGAATGAAGGTCATGCCGGTCTGCTCCTGCAGCTCCACGGCGCGGTCATGCGCGTCGTCGTAGGTGCCCTTGACCAGCTCGACCTCGGCACCGAGGCGCTTTGTGCTCTCTACCTTCATAATAGGGGCACCGTCCGGCATACAGACAACGCTTTTGATGCCCATACGGGTCGCGGCCAGTGCCACGCCCTGCGCATGGTTGCCCGCCGAGCAGGCAATGACGCCCTTCGCGCGCTCCTCCGCGGACAGCTGGCTGATTTTGTAGTACGCGCCGCGGACCTTGAAGCTGCCTGTAACCTGCAAATTTTCGGTTTTCAGGTACAGATCGGTGCCGGGGCACAGGCGTGTGGCGGCGATCAGGTCGGTCTTGCGGGCAACCTGCTTCAAGACGAACTTAGCATGGTAGATTTTATCCAGTGTAAGCATGGGCTGTTCCCTCTCTGTTTGACAATAGTCGGGCCCGACCCGGGCTTGCCGGATCGGGCCGGGCCGCGCCGTTGCGGCCAAGACACTGACATGAGTATAGTTGAAATTTGCTAATTTGTAAAGTGAAAAATATTCATCGTTAAATTGTACAAGAATAATAAGCGAGAATTGTACATTTCTACCACTATGTTGTGGGCGCAGAATGCTGTATAATAGATGTAACGATAGCAAAATATGTTTGCTTTTTAACAATCACCTTTATGAGGAGGCAATTTCCCGTATGGATATCCGTTATTCCTGCAACCAGCGTGATTTCAAGCGCTACACCACCGAGGAGACCCGCAACGAAATGCTCATCACCGGCCTGTACAAGGCAGATGAGATGGTCGCCGTCTACAGCCACGTGGATCGCATGGTCACGCTGGGCTGCATGCCTGTGCACGAGGAGGTCTCCATCGACAAGGGCATTGATGTATGGGCCAACTTCGGCACCCACTACTTCCTGGAGCGCCGCGAGATCGGCATCTTCAACATTGGTGACGGCGCCGGCACGGTCACGGCGGACGGCAAGGAGTATCACCTGAACTACAAGGACTGCCTGTACCTGACCAAGGGCAACCAGAAGGTCACCTTCAAGAGCGACGACCCGGAGCATCCGGCCAAGTTCTACATGGTCTCTGCCCCGGCCCATTGCAGCTATGAGAACAAGCTCATCACCATCGAGCAGGCCGCCAAGCGCCCGCTGGGCAGCGTCGAGACCTGCAACAAGCGCACGATCAACCAGTTCATCCATCCCAGCGTGCTCAAGACCTGCCAGCTGTCCATGGGTATGACCGCTCTGGAGCCCGGCAGCAACTGGAACACCATGCCCAGCCACACCCACGAGCGCCGCATGGAGATCTACACCTACTTTGAGGTCCCCGAGGGCCAGGTCGTTTTCCACATGTGCGGTGAGCCCACCGAGACCCGCCATATTGTCATGCATAACTATGACGCGGTCATCAGCCCCTCCTGGAGCATCCACAGCGGCGTAGGTACATCGAATTACACCTTTATCTGGGCCATGGGCGGCGAGAACATGGAGTTCGATGATATGGATAATATCGCCACGACTGATTTGCGCTGACCGCAAGAAACGCACATATTTTGCGCCGGCTTGCGCAAGATATGCGCAACTATTTACTTTAATTCTCGCGCCCCAGTGATGGGCGCCGGAATATATGACTGTTACAAACTTAGGAGGTTTTGCATCATGTCTGTTTGCACCCCGAAATCCTTCGACCTGACCGGTAAGGTCGCCCTCGTCACCGGCGCTTCCTATGGCATCGGCTTTGCTATTGCCACCGCTATGGCCAACTGCGGCGCCAAGATCGTCTTTAACGACATCAAGCAGGAGCTGGTGGACAAGGGTTTGGCCGCCTACAAGGAAGCCGGCATTGAAGCCCACGGCTATGTCTGCGACGTCACCAATGAGGACGCCGTCAATGAGATGGTCAAGAAGATCACCGCCGAGGTCGGCCACATCAATGTGCTGGTCAACAACGCCGGTATCATCAAGCGCATCCCGATGATCGAGATGACCGCTGCCCAGTTCCGTCAGGTCATCGACGTTGACCTGAACGCTCCCTTCATTGTCGCTAAGGCTGTCATTCCCGATATGATCGAGCAGGGCGGCGGCAAGATCATCAACATCTGCTCCATGATGAGCGAGCTGGGCCGCGAGACTGTCTCCGCCTACGCTGCTGCCAAGGGCGGCCTGAAGATGCTGACCAAGAACATCGCCTCCGAGTACGGCAAGTACAACATCCAGTGCAACGGCATCGGACCCGGCTACATCGCCACCCCGCAGACCGCACCCCTGCGTGAGATCCAGCCCGACGGCAGCCGTCATCCGTTTGACCAGTTCATCGTTGCCAAGACCCCTGCCGAGCGCTGGGGCAAAGCCGAGGATCTGGGCGGCCCCGCCGTGTTCCTGGCTTCCGAGGCTTCCGACTTCGTCAACGGCCTGATCCTCTACGTTGACGGCGGCATCCTCGCCTACATCGGCAAGCAGCCCGGCTGATTTGCTTTCTTCGAGAAGAAAGTAAACAAAGAAGCCTTCAAACAATAAAAAGGACATCCGCTCGTGAAAGGGCGGATGTCCTTTTTTGTTTTAGCTGCACGGTAGGGGCCGGGCATGCCCGGCCCGGCAATGTATGGTAAACGGACGCTTACGGGAATCTCCCGGGCCGCATATATACGGCCCCTACACCTCTGCCGCCCTGTAGGGGGCAAGACCCCTCCCTGCAAAACGACCCGCAAAGGGGGCTTTACCCGATGGTCACGCTCCACTTGAACTCCTTGCTCTCGCCGGGGTTCAGCTCGATGTGATGCCCTGCCTCGTTGACGGAGTTGGCCCAGCCGTTCCAGGGCTCCATGCAGACGAAGCTCTCGGCGTCCTGCTGCCAGAGCACGCCGTTGGTGAAAACGCTCTCGTCAAAGCTGACCGTGACCTTGTGGCCGCTGCCGGAGTCGGTGAAGCGCATCGGGCTCTTGACGCCGGTCATCAGGCGGATGGAGTCGGCACTCCCCTCCTTACGGGTCAAGGTGATGGTCTCGGGTGCGGCGGGCTGCTCGCCCTTGGCGCTTTCGCTGCAGGTGGCGGCGTCGATGTCAAACGCGACGTTGTCCAGCTTGCTGGCGGCGAAGTACGGGTGGAAGCCGACGCTGAACGGCAGGGCCTTGTCGCCGGTGTTGGCGACGGTCAGGGCCAGCGTGGCGGTGCTGCCGGTCAGGGTGTAGCGCATGGTCAGGGAAAAATCGAACGGGTAGACGAACTTTGTCAGACCGTTGGGGGTCAGTGTCAGTTCAATGGCGGTGTCGTCCGCGCGCTTGACCTGCCACGGCACGAGGTCGGCCAGGCCGTGGACCTCGATGGGATAGGCCGCGCCGTTGAAGTGGTGCACGCCGTCGTCCGGTTTGCCGCAGTTCGGGAACAGGATGGGGATGCCGCAGCGCGGGCGGTCCGTGGACTCGAAGTTTTTGTCGCGCAGCCACAGGTATTCGTCGCCGTTTTTGGTGAAGGATGTGGCCATGCCACCCTTCTCGGGCGTGACGGTGAAGGCATACTCGCCGTCGGTCAGGGTCAGGGTCTTGTAGGAAGCACCGTATTTTTCATAGGTGCCGGTAGTCAGAGTAGACATGATAAGGCTCTCCTTTGTATGCACGTAGGGGCCGCACATGTGCGGCCCGCAACTTTGTGGAAAGCACCCGATTGCGGGTAAGTTGCGGGCCGGGCATGCCCGGCCCCTACAGCGTAGTGGATTTTTCGTGTTTAATTATACCACAAGCAGGCTTACAATACAACGCCATCCTTAAAGATCGAGATCTCGCGGAAGCCCTTCTTCTCGGCGCAGGTCTGCTTGCCGGAGGCAACGTCCAGCACGAGCTGGTACAGGTCGGCACCGGCCTCGTCCAGCGTGCGCTCGCCGTCCGCGACGACACCGGCGTTGAAGTCGATCCAGGTCTTTTTTCTGGCGGCCAGCTGGCTGTTGGTGGCAATTTTCAGCGTCGGCGCGGGGGCACCAAACGGCGTGCCGCGGCCCGTGCTGAACAGCACCATGTGCGCGCCCGCAGCAGTCAGCGCCGTGGCGGAGACCAGGTCGTTGCCGGGGCCGTACAGCATGTTCAGGCCCTTGGTGGTGACGGGCTCGCCGTAGTCGATGACATCCATGATCGGCGCGGAGCCGCCCTTCTGCACGCAGCCGCAGGACTTGTCCTCCAGCGTTGTGATGCCGCCCTGCTTGTTGCCCGGGCTGGGGTTGTCGTAGACGACCTCATTGTGGCTGATGAAGTACTCTTTGAAGCCGTTGATCATCCTGACGGCCTTCTCAAAGACCTGCTCGTTCTGGCAGCGGTCCATCAGGAAGCCCTCGGCACCGAACATCTCGGGCACCTCGGTCAGCACGGTGGAGCCGCCGCGGGCGCACAGCATATCGCTGAAACGGCCAATCGTCGGGTTGGCGGTGATGCCGGACAAACCGTCCGAGCCGCCGCACTTCATGCCGACGACCAGCTCGCTGGCAGGGATCGGCTCACGCTTAAACTGCGCGGCGTAGGCGGCCAGCTCTTTCAGGATCTCGCGTCCCGCGACCAGCTCGTCCTCAACGTCCTGGCAGGTCAGGAACTTGACGCGGTCATGGTCGTAGTCGCCCAGCTCGGCCAGGAACTGCTCGTGGGTCAGGTTTTCGCAGCCCAGGCTCAGCACCAGAACCGCGCCCGCGTTGGGGTGACGCACCAGAGATGCCAGCAGCTTGCGGGTCTGTGCGTGGTCATGGCCGGTCTGGGAGCAGCCGAACGGATGGGTGAAGGTATACAGCCCGTCGATGCTGCCGGTCACAAGGTCCTGATTGTCGCGCACGAGCGCCTTGGCGCAGTCGTTGACGCAGCCGACAGTCGGGATGATCCAGATCTCGTTGCGGATGGCAGCGCGGCCATCCTTGCGGCGGTAGCCCATGAAGGTGTCAGGCGCGGCGGGGGTCAGCGGGTGCACATTGGGGTGATAGCTGTACTCGATCTCACCGGAGAGGTTCGTGTGGATGTTGTGGGTGTGCATCCAGGTGCCGGGCACGGCGTCCGCCGTGGCGTGGCCGATGGGAAAGCCGTATTTGATGACGTTTTCGCCGCTTTTGATGGGCGCAATGGCCATCTTGTGGCCCTGGGGGATGTCCTCAATGGCGGTGACGGTGGTGTTATCGACGGGGACTGCCGTGCCTTTGGCGATGGGATGCAGGGCGACGACGACGTTGTCCTTGGGGTTGATCTTAATGGCGATAGGCATAAGATGTCTCCTTAGCTTCTGATAAAAGTGGGGCCGGAGGGCAACCTCCGGCCCCAATGGGGTACGTTTTAAGGCCGGATGAGGGGCGGGTGTGCGGGGGCAGACCGTAAACGGTCAATATCGGCAGACTCGGCCCTCATCAGTCGGCTGCGCCGACAGCTTCTCCCGATGGAGAAGCCTTTGGACGCTTACAGGCAGGAAGCATACGCGGCCAGTGCGCCGTTCTCGCGGATGTTGGTCAGATTCTTGACGGTGGCCTCCTCGAAGCCGGGAACCTTGGTCAGGTCCTGGCCCCACATCTGCTCGTTGGTCATGACGGCATGGACCAGCGTCGGGACGTCGTCGTTCTTGTGCTCGTTGTAGAATTCAAGGACCCAGCGGTCATCGGAGACGGTGTACTCGTTGCCCTTGGCGCGCTTGCAGACCAGACCCTTGTCGGTCAGCTCCTGCACATCATTGCTGTAGAAGGCAATGTAGGCGGCGAAGCTCATGGTCAGGCAGGTGGGCAGCTTGCCGTTCTTCCCGACGTACTCGAGGAAGGACGGCATGTTGCGGGCACGCCACTTGGAGGTGGAGTTCAGGGAGATGCTCATCAGCTCATGGTTGACGAACGGGTTGTTGAAGCGGTCCTGCACAGCAGCGGCGAACTTCTTGCAGTCCTCCTGATCCAGCGGCAGGATGGGCACGACCTCGTCCAGCAGCATCTTGTTCATGTAGCCCAGGACGGTGGCGTCGTGCATGCAGTCACGGACGATGTCAAAACCGGCCAGATAAGCGCCCAGCACAAAGCCGGTGTGTGCGCCGTTCAGGATACGGACCTTGCGCTTCTTGTACGGGCTCATGTCGGGGGTCACAAAGACGCGGCTCTCGAGACCGGCCTTGCGGAAGGGCAGCACGTCGTTCAGCTTGGTGTCACCCTCGATGACCCAGACGCCAAAGACCTCGCCGACGTCCAGCAGGGGGTCAGCGTAGCCGTGCTTCTGCTCAAGCTCGGCGACCTCCTTCGGGTCACGGATGCGGCCCGGAACGATGCGGTCAACCAGAGAACCGCAGAAGGTGCAGTCCTCATTGACGTACTTCCTGAAGCCGTCGTCCAGGCCCCACTGGTCAATGTACTGGTTGACGCACTTGAGCAGCTCCTTACCGTTGTTGTCGATCAGCTCGCAGGCCAGCATGATGATGCCCTTCTTGCCTGCCTTGTAGCGGTGGTACAGCACCTGGGTCAGCTTGCCGGGGAAGCTGGATGCGGGCACGTCCTCCAGCTTGCAGGCGGGGTCGTAGACGATGCCTGCCTCGGTGGTGTTGGAAACGATGATCTCAAGATCGTCGCTGGCGGCGACGTCCATCATCTGCTTAAAGCCCTCCTCCTCATACGGGTTCAGGCAGCGGGAGACGCTGGAGATAACGCGCTTGTCATCGACCTTTTTGCCGTTTTCACTGCCGCGCAGATACAGGGTGTACAGACCCTCCTGCTCGTTGATCATCTTGGCCAGGCCGGGGGCGATGGGCTGGACCAGAACGCACTTGCCGTTCCAGTCGGCCTTCTCGTTGGCCAGATCGAACCAGTAATCCACGAACGCGCGCAGGAAGTTGCCCTCGCCGAACTGCAGAACCTTCTCCGGGGCGCTTTTCAAAATATAGCCGTTGTAGCCGGATTTTGCAAGAACTTCATAATTCAAGGTATCCATATATGCTTCTCCTTAACATAAACAAATCTGGTGCGCAGCGGGGGGCTGCAGCACGTCCTGTTACCTGAATTATATTTTCTTTAGGCCGTTTCGTCAAGATTCATTCCGTAAACAGCGCACATATTTTGCGCAGTTTTGAGGCCAATTTTGGGATTCCACATCTTGCACAACAAAGAACCGCACTTTTTGGCTATAATTTCGATTAACAAGCAATTTTTGCAACTTGTGCAAGGCAAAATAGTTATGTATAATAATAGCAGAGCATGCTGTTTTGGGTCATCTTTACAGCGCAAGGTATGTGCTATCAGGGCCCGGGGCGGCATTCCCCCGACTATCATTTATAACATCATTAAGGAGCGTCTGTACATGAAAGCATTTATGGACAAGGACTTTTTGCTGGAGACCCCTACCGCGCAGCATCTGTACCACGACTATTCGGCCAAGCTGCCCATCGTGGATTACCACTGCCACATTCCCCCGCAGGAAATTTATGAGAACCGCCGCTTTGAGAACATCGCGCAGGTCTGGCTGGGCGGCCATCAGGTGCTGGCCGACGGCAGCGACTACTATTTCGGCGACCACTACAAGTGGCGCGTGATGCGCTCCAACGGCGTGCCCGAGGAGTACATCACCGGTGACAAGCCGGATCGTGAGCGCTTTCAGAAGTTTGCCGAGAGCCTGGAAATGGCCATCGGCAACCCGATGTATACCTGGTGCCACCTCGAGCTGAAGAAGTACTTCGGCTATGAGGGCGTGCTGAACGGCGAGACCGCCGAGGAGGTCTGGAACCTCTGCAACGACAAGCTGCAGCATGACCCGAAGCTGACCGTCCGCGGCCTGATCGAGCAGAGCAACGTTGCCATGGTCGGCACCACCGACGACCCCATCGACTCCCTCGAGTGGCACAAGAAGATCAAGGAAGACCCGACCATCAAGGTCGTCGTCGCCCCGTCCTTCCGCCCCGACAAGGTCCTGAACATCCGCAAGGAGGGCTTCGCCGATTACATCCATAAGCTGGAGGAAGTTGTGGGCCGCAAGTTTGCCTGCGCAAATTGCGTTGTCAGTGCGCTGGAAGAACGCCTGGAGTTCTTCGTCGAGATGGGCTGCCGCGCTTCTGACCACGGTCTGGACTACATCCCCTTTGCCGAAACGAACGCTGAGAAGGCAACTGCTGCCTTCAAGAAGGCCATGGCCGGTGAGACCCTGACCAAGGAGGAAGGCGACGAGTACACCACCTACCTGCTGCTGAAGCTGGGTGCCCTGTACAAGAAGCACAACGTTGTCATGCAGATGCACTACAGCTGCCTGCGCAATGTCAATGACAAGATGTACCGCAAGCTCGGCCCCGACACCGGCTTTGATATGATCGCCGTGACCGATTGCAGCGCTACCATCAGCAGCCTGCTGAGCGCACTGACCAAAGAGGACGCCTGCCCGAAGGTCATCCTGTACAGCCTGAACCCCGCCGACTTCGACATGCTGGGCACCATTCTGGGTGCGTTCCAGGATGACGAGATCCCCGGCAAGATCCAGCTGGGCTCCGCCTGGTGGTTCTGCGACACCGACGACGGCATGTACCAGCAGATGAAGACCCTGGCCCGCTTGGGCCTGCTGGGCAACTTCATCGGTATGCTGACCGACAGCCGCAGCTTCCTGAGCTACACCCGCCACGAGCTGTTCCGCCGCCTGATGTGCAACCTCATCGGCAACTGGGTCGAGAACGGCCAGTACCCCAACGACGAGAAGTCTCTGAAGAAGATCGTCGAGGGCATCAGCTATTATAATGCGAAGCGGTATTTTAATCTGTAATTGAGATAGTGCGATAAAAATTTCCCGCCTGTAACGTGTTGTTACAGGCGGGATTTTTTGTTGGTGGTAACGGGAAAAGGCAAAAGCCCCTCAGGCCTCGCAAGCTCGGCCAGTCCTTCGGACCCAGACCCCTCTGTCGCTCCGCGACATCTCCCCGCGCAGCGGGGAGTCACCCCACTGCGTGGGAAGCCTTTTTGCACGGGCGAAGCCCGCGGGAAAGCCTCCTCGCAGCGCGGGGAGGTGGTCAAGCGAAGCGAAGACCGGAGGGGCTCTGCCCGTTTACGGCTGCCTTGACTTCTCGGCAAGTCGTTTTTTTACCTCAATATCGATCTGCCTGCACACCCCATCAAAATTCCGTATTACATCTAAATTGGAAAATCGCAGCACCTGTATCCCCTGCTGCTGCAAATAGGCGGTGCGGCGTTCGTCGTAGGCCTTGCCCGCATCCTCATAGTGCTGACCGCCGTCCAGCTCGACGGCAAGCGCAGCGGTGCTGCAATAAAAGTCAAGAATATACGGTGCGACAAGCTTTTGACGGCTGAATCTAGGAGAATAGCCGCGCAGGAAGTCGTACCAGAGGTGGCGTTCCTCTTTAGTCATATCGTGACGGAGCTTGCGGGCACGGGAAAGGAGTTCTTTGTATTCGGGCATGGTAGGCTCCTTTTTGTTGGTGGAAAGTGATGGAAAACGGGTAGAGCCCCTCAGGCCTCACAAGCTCGGCCAGCTCCCCACTGCGTGGGGAGCCTTTTTGCGCGGGCGAAGCCCGCGGGAAAGCCTCCTCGCAGCGCGGGGAGGTGGTCGAGCAAAGCGAAGACCGGAGGGGCTCTGCCCGTTTACGGTTACTCACAGCTTTCCTGTTCCTCCGGCACCTCGGGCATCGTCCGCAGCTGCTCCAGCGTGATGCCATCCACATATTTATTGATCAGGTCATTCAGCCCGGACCAGAAGTCCAGCGTGTGGCACTGGCTGCGATGGGGGCAGTCCACCGACGACGCCAAACACGGGATGGCCGTCAGCTCGCCCTCGACGGCGCGCAGGATCTCGCCGGAGGTGATCTCCCCTGCCGGGCGCGCAAGCCGGTAGCCGCCCTGCGCACCGCGCACGCTGGATACCAGCCCGGCCTTCGCCAGCGGGGTGACGATCTGCTCCAGATATTTTAAGCTGATGCGCTGCTTATCACTGATGTCCTTCAGCGGGATCAGGTCGTTGGGGCGGTTGGCCAGTTCCACCATCAGGCGCAGGGCATAACGGTCACGGGTCGAAAATTTCATGGTAAAGCTCCCTTTATCGGAATTAGTAACACTAATCATAGCATAATTCTAGGAATTTTGCAAGTTATCAACCTATTAAAATAGTAGGATATATGCAAAATGCCGAAATGTGCAATTTTATGCAAACAAGTGTTGACAGAACCGGTTCACAGGCGTATACTGTGAGCCATGGAAAGCAAACAACGCCGACCAAAGATTCAAGAAAGGGGTACAGAACTATGAATGCAGTCTGCTTTGGTATGATGATGTGCATGTGCATGATGCGTAAGCGTCCTGTGCCAGCTTTCTTGTGCGCAAATTACAGCGCGCAATGAAAACTTGCAGCGGGATGCCGGAAAGCCGACATCCCGCTTTTGTTTGGAAAGACTAACTATTAAAAGTCAAGCCCCAAAACAAA
>ULQT01032618.1_pt1 | contig 15779 bp, 13 predicted proteins | sample 1954791 | NCBI WGS metagenome assembly ULQT01 (sample SAMEA4835663, study PRJEB28245) | human gut metagenome | biome: gut microbiome; material: fecal sample | place: Denmark | collected 2008 | reverse complement strand
TTATTATATTCTTTATAAATTTTAAGAAACGTATTTTTCAAGAGTTTTTCTCACAGCACCTTTTTCTGCAATAAGCTCTTTAAACATATCCTCAATTCTTTCTCCAATACCTGCTTTATAAAGGTCAATACCAAAGATATTTTCATTTGAAAGTATATCCACAAGCTGTCCTTTATAGCTCTGTGTATTTCCTATTTCAATTCCCTCAAGCTGCTTTGTAAGCTCAGGAAGCATAGGGTCAGCAGAAAGTTCAAACTTATTGCCCTCATCATCAACACCAAGCAAATATCTGCACCAGCCTGCAATAGCAAGAGGAATACAAGTAAGCTTTTTAGCATCGCCATACTTTTCAACATAAGACTTAATTGTCTCACCGTATCTTATACCAACCTTCTGAGAAGTATCAGTAGCAATTCTCTGAGGTGCGTCAGGCATAAACGGATTAGGCATTCTCACATTTAATACCTCATCAACAAATTCAGTCGGAGAAAGTATACCGGGGTCAGTAACAACAGGCATACCTTCAACAAGACCAATTTTTTCAACCAATTTCTTTAAGTCCTTGTCTTTCATTTCATCTGCAATCAAAGTATATCCAAGTACACAGCCGTATACCGCCAATGCAGTATGCAAAGGATTAAGGCATGTGGTTACCTTCATTCTTTCCACCTTGTTTACAGTATCTCTGTCTGTCATATATACTCCGGCCTTTTCAAGTGCAGGTCTGCCGTTAGGGAATTTATCTTCAATAACAAGGTACTGAGGTCCCTCAGCATTTACAAAAGGAGCAATATAGGTATTTTTTGATGTAATGACAGGTTCCATTTCTTCCACTCCTGCCTTTTCAAGTTCCTCTGAAACTGATTCAGCAGGTCTCGGAGTAATTTTGTCAATCATTGACCAAGGGAAAGATACCTGATTTTCATCTGTAATATATTCTAAAAATCCCTTTTCAACATAGCCCTTTTCAAGCCATTCTTTTGCCATAGTTACAATTGATGACTGTAACTTTTCTCCGTTGTGAGAACAGTTGTCCATTGATACAACAGCAACAGGTGCCTTATTTGCCTTGTATCTTTCATTAAGAAGGGCACATACAACAGCCATTGCAGACTTAGCCTTGTCAGGTCCGTTGTCAATATCAGCCTGAATAAATGGGAAATACTGATCTTCTGCATTCTTTAAGGCATATCCCTTTTCTGTTATAGTAAATGAAACCATCTGCAAATCCTTGTTTACAAATATTTCCTTTAATCTTTCCCAATCCTCTTTAATACCGGAATCAGCCTTTACAGCTTCTGTAAGAGAGCCTAAAACCGCTTTTTCAGTAGTACCGTCAGCTTTCAGTGTAACAGCCAGCACAAGATTATCATAAGGTTTGTAAATTTTATCAATTACGTCAAAGTCAAAAGTCTCCACACAGGTGATACCTTTTTCCATTTCACCTTTTTCAATTAACTTATCAGCGATACCGCCTATAAAGATTCTGAAAATATTTCCCGCACCAAAATGTACCCACACAGGTGATTTTCTGCTTTCTTCAGCAACTTTTTCAATATTGTACTGAGGAAGTTTTATACCGGCATCAGCCCATGCCTTAGTATCCCTTAAACCCTGTAATGTCAATTTCATTAACCTTCACTCCTTATTTTTTGTCATTCTTTTTAATAGCTTCCCAAAGTCCTTCAAGGTAACAAGCTCCCATTGCCCTGTCATACAATCCATATCCCGGCATAGCAACTTCATTCCACACCATTCTGCCGTGGTCAGGTCTTATCACTGCATCAAAGCCTGTATCATATAACGCTTTCATAATAGCATACATATCCATTGAACCGTCAGCAGACAGATGAGCAGCTTCCTCAAAGTCACCCTCAAAATTGTATTTTAAATTTCTTACGTGTGCAAAAGGTATTCTTCCCTTTGCCGCTTCAATAATACCTACAATATCATTTTTAGGATTTGAACCCAATGAACCTGTACAAAGAGTAATACCATTATATGGCTTATCTACAGCCTTTAAAAGTTTTACAATATCCTCTTTGTTTGTTACTATTCTTGGCAAACCAAATATAGGCCATGCAGGGTCATCAGGGTGAATACCCATTTTGATATCATACTTTTCACAAACCTCACCAATAGCTTCAAGGAAATATACAAGATTGTTAAATAATTTTTCAGCATCCACATCCTTATATGCTTCAAAAAGCTCCTCAAGCTTTGCAAGTCTCTCCGGCTCCCAGCCCGGCATTACAAATCCGTTTGACATTTTTTCCATTGACTCTCTCATATTCTTAGGGTCAATTTTATCAACTATCTCCTGATTATAGGCAAGTACAGTTGCACCGTCAGGTCTTACTCTTGCAAGATCTGTTCTCGTCCAGTCAAAGACAGGCATAAAGTTGTAGCATACCATATGAATATCAGCTTTGCCCAGATTCTCAAGAGTAGTGATATAGTTTGCAATGTGTTCATCTCTCTTGTCCGTACCAATTTTAATATCGTCTGAAATATTTACAGACTCAATGCCCATAATTTTAAGCCCTGCGTCCTCAACCTCCTTTTTTAAATCCATAATTTCATCGTAAGTCCATACTTCTCCCGGCTGCTTACCCATTAAAGTTGTAACAACACCTTTAACTCCCGGCACCTGTCTTATTTTCTCCAGTGACACTGCATCATATCCCGGCCCATACCAGCGTAATGTCATTTCCATAATATTTTTACCTCCGAATTATCATATATTCATTATATAACTTATAACTTTCAATTTACATAGCTAAACTTGTTTTTAACATAGCAAAACTTGTTAATTTTATCCTATAAACCAGCCTGCCGGAACAGTAATTACAGCAGGACAAACAATCATTACCAAAAGTATTATAACCTCTGCCAGAAGGAACGGCCACACAGCCTTTACCATTCTTTCCATATTAATTTTACCTGCACCGCAGGCAACGTTGAGTACAGTACCCACAGGCGGAGTGAGCAAGCCCATTACAGTAGTAATAATAAATACAACACCAAAGTATACAGGATCAATCCCCGCAGCTGTAATAGCAGGCAAAAGTACAGGTGTCAGAATCATTATAGTTGGTGTAACGTCCATTGAAGTACCAACCAAAAGAACAATAAGAGCAATTGCTAACATAAGCAAAGTTGGATGAGCAATAAACGGAGCAAGAATTCCTGTAACAATTGCAGGAATATTACCAACAGTCATTAACCAAGAAGAAACCATTGCAGCAGCTGCAAGGAACATAATAACTGATGCAGATTTAGCAGCAGATACAAGACATTCCATATAAGCTGAAATCTTCAGTTCCTTATAAACAAATGTACCTATTACAAGAGCATATACTGCACATATAACACCTGCCTCAGTAGGTGTAAACTTACCGCTTCTAAGTCCTACAAGTATAAATACAGGAAGCAATAATGCCCAGAAACCATCAAGGAGTGCCTTTGCAATTTCTCTCTTGCTTTTTCTTGGTGCAGTCGGAAGATTTCCCTTTTTAGCAATAAAGAACCATATTACACATAAAGCAGCAGAAAGATATACAGCCGGTGCAATACCTGCCATAAACAGCTTAGTAATAGAAACACCTGCCTGAACGCCAAATATAATCATTGGTACAGAAGGAGGCATAATAGGTGATAAAATATTACCCGCAGCTATAAGACCGGTACTTTTATCTCTGTTATAACCTGCTCTTACCATCATAGGTATAAGAATAGCACCAAGAGCAGCAGTTGAAGCCACAGCAGAACCAACCATACTTGCAAAGAGCAAAATAGCTAAAATAGAAACATAACCAAGTCCGCCTCTTACGTGACCTACAAGTGCGTTTGCAGCATTTACAATTCTCTTTGTAATACCACCTCTGTTCATAAATTCACCGGCAAGTACAAAGAAAGGCACAGCCATCATTGAGAAAGAATCAGCACCTGAAAATAAATTCTGTGATAAAATCTGTGAATTAAATCCGTTCATATAAAGCATCATACTTACGCCGCTGAATAAAAGAGCAAAACATATTGGCAGCCCTATAAGCATTGAGCCTATAAGTGAACCTAAAAATACTATTAAAGTCATAACCTTACTCCCTCCTATCCTTCAATTTCAGCTTCGGCTTTTTTAGCCTCAGCAATAATTTCGTCATCTTCGCTGTGAGTAGTTACAATGCTGCCTATCTCACTTGGATGAGTTACAGCATAAATAATGTTAGCTATTGCCAGTACACCGATACCAAGACCGCATATAATACCTACAGAATAAAGCACTGAATAAGGTATACCCAAAGCAGCAGTTTTTGAAGCTGTATTCTGTATTACCATTTTCACTGAGCCGTGCACAAGTATACCCATTATTCCGGCGATTGCAGCCTGAGCAATTGTATAGAACAACAGCTGTATTTTGGCAGGTACTCTTGAAAGCAGTGTGTCAACTCCAATATGTGCATTTGCGTGCATAGCACTTATAGCACCAACGTATGTCACAAAAACAAATAAGTATCTTGACAATTCCTCTGACCATGTAAGACCTGAATTAAAAAATGTACGCAGCACTACATTTAAGAATACAAACAATACCATTAATCCTGTAAGAATGCCGGTTAGGTAATCTATTCCTTTAAACAATCTATCTATAAATTTTTTCATAGTCATTCTCCTTACTTAATGTTATTAATCATTTCTCTTATTTCAGGGGCCCATTCATACTGTGAATCAAGGTAGTCATAAACAGGCTGTATTTTTTTCTTCATCTCTTCCCTGTCCTCGTCACTTAACTCTGTAACAGTAAGCCCGTTGTCCTTCATAAACTGAGTGTCAGATTCAAGCTGTTCAATATAATTGTCCCACGCAGCGTCTGACGCCTCGTCAGCAGCCTCTTTAAAAGCAGCCCTGTCTTCTTCAGGCAGCTCATTCCAGAACTCATCATTTGCAAAAAGTTCAAGAGAAGCTACAATGTGGTTTGTATTGTAAATATATTCCTGTACTTCATACCAGCCCTCATTTTTAACAGTAGAGAGAGGATTATCCTGGCCGTCTGCAACGCCCTGTTCAAGAGCAGTAAACACTTCACCCATATCCATAATTACAACATTTGCACCTAAGCTCTCAGCAAGCTTTACGTGTATTGGATTATTAGGCATTCTCAGCTTCTGTCCTGAAAAATCTTCAAGCCCCTCTAACTTTTTATTGGAAGAAAAGGCTCTTGCACCATTCGGGTACCATGCCACAAGATTTACAGGCTGTTCACTTTCAAGGTCATTTTTTATATAGTTTCCAAGCTCACCCTGATATGCTCTTCTTGCATGCTCAACATCTCTGAAAACAAAAGGAAAATCAGGTATTGTCATTGTAGGAGTTTCAGACCACATTGATGTACCTACAAGACACATTTCAATTATGCCGGCCTTTGTATAATCATAGGTTACCTTTTCACTGCCAAGTACTCCTGACGGATAGACTTCTATATCATATTTATCACCAAGCAGCTCTTCAACTTTAGGCTTAAATACATTTATTATTGCGTCTCCTGCAGGTGTTTTGTCTGATACACATACAGCAACTTTTACAAGCTTAGCACTGTTTTCACCGCTTTTACCGCAGCCTGACAATGAAGCAGTCAATGCAGCAGCTGTAATAAGGCTTACGCCAATTTTTATAAACCTCTTAAATTTCATTATTGGAATCCTCCTTTATTCAATTGATGTTAACTATATTTAATTATTCCTTGCGTCCTTGTACTTGTATACTAGCATATTTCGCCCTTGTTGTGCAATATGTAATTTTAAACAATGTTTACTTTAAATATTTGTGCACATTTTATAAAATATATATTTTTATATTTACTGTATTGACAATATCATTAACAAATGTTAGTATACTTGTATACAAGTTATTCCTTGCAAACCAATAACTTATTTAATGTAAAGGAGATAATTAATTATGAAAGCAATAAGAATTTTAGAACCAAACAAGTTACAGATTACAGACGTTGAAAAACCTGTTATAAATGAAAAGGATAATGTATTAATTAAAATGAAAGCAGCAGGTATCTGCGGCTCTGATGTAGGTATTTATCACGGCACAAATGCTGCAGCCACATACCCTAGAATTATAGGTCATGAAATGGTAGGTATAGTAGAAGAAACCGGCAGCAATGTTAAAAACCTTAAGATTGGCGACAGAGTAATTATCAATCAGGTTACAAGCTGCGGTCACTGTTATCCATGCAGTATAGGCAGAGGCAATGTATGCGATAACCTTGGCGTAAGAGGTGTACACATTGACGGAGGCTACAGAGAATATATAGCAGTACCTGAAAGCGACTGTTATGTTCTTCCTGACAATATTTCAGATAATGATGCAATTATGATTGAACCTACTACCATTGCTATACAGGCTTGTACAAGAGGCAGAGTTGTAAAAAATGATATGCTTCTTATATATGGTGCGGGAGCCCTTGGCAGTACTATTTTAAAGGTAGCAAGAAAACTTTGTGACACAATTATTGTTGCAGATATTATTGATGAAAAACTTGAAGAAGCAAAAGCCAATGGTGCAAAATACACTATAAATGTTTTAAAGGAAGATTTAACAGAAAAAGTTAAGGAATATACAAACGGACACGGTTCCACAATTTCAATTGACGCTGCTTGTGTAAAAGACAGTCTTTTAATGCTTTTAAAGGCTACAGGCAATGCAGGCAGAGTTGTTACAATGGGCTTTTCCACTGCACCTACAGAGGTAAATCAGTTCCTTATTACATCAAAAGAGCTTGATATTATAGGTTCCAGATTACAAAACAAAATGTTTGGCAAGGCAATTGAAATGATAAAAGAAGGTACCCTTGATTTATCAAATTCAGTTTCACATACCTTCCCTCTTATTAAAGGTCAGGAAGCTTTTGACTTTGTTGATACAAAAGACCCTTCAATAAGAAAAATAGTATTTACATTTGACTTTTAATTTTAAAATCTGAATGTACTTGATTTTTACATTGTATTGTAGTATACTAGTTATTGATACTACGAAAGAGGGTGAAGTTTGTGATAATTCTGGAAAAAAACTCCTATGAAAATGCCAGAGCTTATGCGTTTAGAGTACTTCTTTATAATATTGTCAATATAGAACTTGAACCTGGCACCGCCATAAGTGAAAATGAAATTTCATCTGTTCTTAACTTATCAAGAACTCCGGTGCGTGAGGCTCTTATTGAACTTAACAAATACGGTCTTGTAGATATACAACCTCAGCGAGGCAGTTATATTTCTAAAATTGACTACAATATTATTGAAGAATCAAGATTTATGAGAGTTGTTCTTGAAATAGCTATTTTAAAGCTTGCTTGTGTAGACATTCCCCCTGAATATATAATCAGGCTTAATGGAAATATAGCCGAACAAAAACTTTGTATTGAACAAGATAACAGCCTGAAACTTTTAAGTCTTGATAATGAATTTCACAAGCTTATATTTGAAGCTGTAGGCAAACAATGGACATATAATGTCATAAGTACACAAATGGTTCATTTTGACAGATTAAGAGTGCTAATACTTAAAACTATAAAGAACAACAGGACAGTAGAAGACCATGAAAATATATTATACGCTATAGAACGGCACGATAAAGAACTTGCCGAAATGCTTATGACAAAACATCTTGACAGACATACACTTGACAAAGATGAACTCATAAAACTTTACCCTAATTACTTTGTATAAAATATCCACCTTTTATTACACTCAAAAAGAGAGCGGCAATTTTCAATATTGCCGCTCTCTTTTACTTACATCATTATTTTAATCTTTCAATTTGGTCCTCTACACTCTTAAGCATATTACTATACTTTTCAAGTTTAGCCTTTTCTTCATTAATGACTTTTTCAGGAGCCTTAGAAACAAATCCTTGGTTAGAAAGCTTCTTTTCAACTCTCTCAACTTCCTTAACAAGTTTTTCCTTCTCCTTTACAAGTCTTTCCTTTTCCTTTTCAATATCCACAAGCTCAGCAAAAGGCATATAAATCATACCATTGTGAATTGCAGTAGACACAGCGTCATCACTTATTCCGCTCTTATCACTCTGGACAGCAACTTCACTTGCGTATGCAAGAGGAGCAAAGAATACCTTACCCTTTTCAAATATATCTCTTACTTCCACATTTTCACTTACAACAATAACCTTAGCCTTTTTACTTGGAGCAACATTCATTTCAGCTCTGATGTTTCTTATAGACTTAATTGCCTCTTTCATAAGCTCAATTGACTTTTCATCTTCTGCAAAGTTAAATTCTTCACTGTATTCAGGCCATTTAGCATACATAATGGTTTCTTCTTCACTTTGGACAGCTGTAAATATTTCTTCAGTAACAAAAGGCATAAATGGGTGAAGCATCTTTAAGGCATTAATAAGAACAGTCTTTAATGTCCATAAAGCAGCATTTCTTGTAGGATCTTCCTGATTATAAAGTCTTGGCTTAACCATTTCAATATACCAGTCACAGTACTCGTCCCATATAAAGTCATAAACATTCTGTACTGCTATACCAAGTTCATAAGCGTCAAGGTTAGCTGTCACATTCTTAGCAAGAGAATTAACTTTGCTCAAAATCCATCTGTCAGCAGCAGTAAGCTCACTCATTTCACACTTAGGCTCCATATCACCAATATGCATCATTACAAATCTTGAAGCATTCCACAGCTTGTTTGCAAAGTTTCTGCTGTTTTCAACTCTCTCATTGTAAAATCTCATATCATTTCCCGGAGCATTTCCTGTAATAAGAGTAAGCCTTAAAGCATCAGCACCTGATTCCTTTATGATTTCAAGAGGGTCAATACCGTTTCCAAGAGACTTACTCATTTTTCTGCCCTGACTGTCTCTCACAAGTCCGTGAATAAGAACAGTCTTAAACGGTATTTCTCCCATCTGTTCCATAGCAGAAAATACCATTCTTACAACCCAGAAGAATATAATATCATATCCTGTTACAAGTACGCTTGTAGGATAGAAATGTTCAAGTTCAGGTGTCTTTTCAGGCCAGCCTAAAGTTGAGAACGGCCACAATGCAGATGAGAACCATGTATCAAGGCAATCCTCGTCCTGAACTAAATGAGTGCCGCCGCACTTAGGGCAAACCTCAGGTTTATCCTTTGATACAATTACTTCACCGCAGTCACAGTAATAAGCAGGAATTCTGTGACCCCACCAAAGCTGTCTTGAAATACACCAGTCATGAATATCCTCAAGCCAGTGAGTATAAATCTTTCCGAATCTGTCAGGAACAAATTTCAAATCACCTTTGTTGTACGCTTCAAGAGCAGGCTTAGCAAGCTCCTCCATTTTAACAAACCACTGCTTTTTAATAAGAGGCTCAATTACACTGTGACATCTGTCATGTGTACCTACTGCATGGTTAATATCCTCTTTCTTTATAAACAGCCCCATTTCGTCAAGCTCTTTAACGATCTGCTTTCTTGCCTCATATCTGTCCATACCGGCAAACTTTCCGCCGTTTTCATTTATAGTACCGTCGTCGTTTAATATATTTATTTTAGGCAGATTATGTCTTTCACCTACTTCAAAGTCGTTAGGGTCGTGAGCAGGGGTAATTTTAACAACACCTGTACCGAACTCCATATCAACATAAGTATCTGCAATAATAGGTATTTCTCTCTCTACAAAAGGCACAACACAAACCTTGCCTACAACATCCTTGTATCTGTCATCATCAGGATGAACAGCAATAGCAGTATCACCTAACATTGTTTCAGGTCTTGTTGTAGCAAATTCAAGAAATCTGTCAGTTCCCTTAATAGGGTATTTAATATGCCAGAAACCGCCCTGCTTGTCCTCGTGCTCAACTTCTGCGTCAGATATTGTTGTCTGACAGGTTGGACACCAGTTTATAAGTTTTTCTCCCTGATAAATGTATCCCTTTTCATATAATTTACAAAATACAGTAAGTACTGCGTCAGAAAGACCTTCATCCATAGTAAATCTTTCTCTTTCCCAGTCACATGAAGAGCCAAGCTTCTTTAACTGGTTAAGAATAGTTCCGCCGTACTCTTTCTTCCACTCCCATGCTCTTTCAAGGAAGCCGTCTCTTCCTACATCTTCTTTAGTAAGACCTTCCTCACGCATTTTGTTTACAATTTTAACTTCAGTTGAAATTGCTGCATGGTCAGTTCCCGGTACCCAAAGGGCATTATATCCCTGCATTCTCTTCCAGCGTATAAGGATATCCTGCATTGTTTCATCCAAGGCATGACCCATATGCAGATGTCCAGTAATATTTGGAGGCGGAATTACTATAGTAAAAGGCTCCTTATCTTTATCTACTTCTGCATGAAAATAACCCTTATCAAGCCAGTTTTGATATATTCTCTCCTCAATGGAAGGGTCATAGCTTTTTGCCATTTCTCTCATTTTTTGCTTCCTCCTGTGTATATGTTTTTTGTTTATTTTATAATTTGTAATTTAATTGTCTTAATTATTCTCTTTTATATGCTCAAATATATATTGTTAAAACTTGTTTTACAACTATTTAATTTTTATCAAAAAAAGGATACCTTCATCACAATAAGGACGAAAGTATCCGTGGTACCACCTTAATTCTTCTGCAAAAGCAGAAGCACTCATAAGCCTTTATCGCAGCAAGCGTTGTGCCTACACTATTTAAGCACAAAGACTCCAAAGCTACCTTCAGCAATCCTTACATCAAAGCACCTTTCAGCCTGTGAGTGCTTCTCTCTTTTAAGTGTAATTGCTTACTCCTCTTCTTCTCAGTCCGTATAATTATATAATTTATATTTATCAGCTCAAAAATTCCACAACAGCCTCAAGAGCTTCATTTTCATCAGCACCCTCAGCATAAATTGTAACATTATGTCCTGTAAGCGTACCTATAGAAATAACACCCATTATACTCTTCAAATTAATTTCCTTATTGTCCATAGTCAGCTTAAGACTGCTTGAAAATCTACCGGCTGTCTGTACCAACATAGGAATTGGTCTTTCAATCATACTTGAACCTACAGTAATTTCTTTTTTAATCATTTTTGATTAATCCCCCTTTAAGCTTTCTGCTATTTCATGAATTTTTTTCAGTCTATGATTAACCCCTGACTTGCCTAAGGGAGGCGTAAGATATTCCCCCAGTTCTTTAAGGCTCACATCAGGATATTTTATACGGGTTTCTGCAACAGCTCTCAGATTTTCTGACAAATAATTTATGCCTTTTTTATCTATTATACACTGAATATCCTCAATCTGCCTTACAGAAGTATTAACAATTTTGTTAATATTTGCAGTTTCGCAATTGACAATTCTGTTCACATTATTTCTTACTTCTTTAACCACCCTCAGATTTTCAAACTCTAAAAGTGCTTTATAGGCAGACATAACATTAAGCAGGTCAACTATTTGTTCAGCCTCTTTACAGTATATGACGTAATGATTTTTTCTTTCAACTATTTTCATATTAATTCCAAATTCACTTATAAGTTCTATAAGGTTTTGGGAATGGTCATAGTCATTGTCTGCAAACTCCAGATGATAATGCTTGCTGGGGTCATTTACAGAGCCGCAGCAGACAAAAGCCATACGGATATATGCCCTTTTACAACAGTTTTTTGCTGTTATGCCTGCATTAATCGGCGAATTCAGGCTGAAATCATTACTGTCCTTAATGCCAAGACTGCTTACCATACAATCAATTAAATTATAATCTTTAATAATAATATCATTATTAACACATTCAGGATTAAAACCAAAAAGAGTATTGATAAGACAGACAGCTAAATTCAGAATATCTTCATTCTCATTATGTATAATAATAAATTTATCATAGTTTTCTGTGCTTACAAAGCCGCATATATTTACAATTGCCAAAAGTTGTGCAGCCTTACAATGGCTGCTTTTTTCTTTTGTAATATTTGAGAGCAATTCCGCCTTTACATTAGATGAAAACGACATAATTCCCTCCGTCTGGACACATAAAATATGCTTAAACCTTGAAAAAACCACTTATTACACAGTATACTACCTCTTTGCATCTTTGTCAATATCTCTATGAGCAATAATTACACTGTGACCGTTTGCCTTTAAATTATTGTAAAGTTCATTGGCTAAAGTGACGCTTCTGTGCTTTCCTCCGGTGCATCCAATAGCAATAACTAACTGATTTTTTCCTTCTTTAATATAATTAGGTATTAAAAATTCACATAAATCAGTCAATTTTTCTTTAAATTTTTTTGCTTCTTCCCATTTCATTACGTAGTCCCTTACAGCCACATCATTGCCTGTCAAAGTTTTAAGTTCGTCAATATAAAATGGATTTGGAATAAATCTCACGTCAAACACCATATCCGCATCACTTGGTATACCATACTTAAAGCCAAAGCTCAGCACAGTTATCATAAGGCTTTCAAAGACCTTTTCTTCAAGGAAAATTTCACTTAGCTGAGTTCTCAGCTCTCTTGTAAGCATATGAGAAGTATCAATAATATAATCAGCCATTTTCTTTATATTTTCGAGCTGCCTTCTCTCGCTCCTTATGCCGTCAATCAGTCTTTCACCCTTTAAATTAAGCGGGTGCTGACGTCTTGATTCCTTGTATCTTTTAAGCAAAACCTCGTTTTCACTTTCAAGATAAAGTATTTCAAAGCTTTTATTGTCTTCAATTTTTATTTCTGACAAAAAGTTTGCCAAATCTCCGAAAAGCCTTCCGCCTCTTATATCAACACCAATAGCAACATTATTCATATCTGAATTGGGAGTTGAGCACAAATCAATAAATTTAGGTATAAGGCTGGGAGGAAGATTATCCACACAAAAATACCCTATATCCTCTAAAAATTTAAGCACAGTACTTTTACCTGCACCTGACATACCTGTAACAATTACACATCTCATACGCTCACTCCCTTTAGTTATTCATACCAATACAGCCTCTCCATTTGCTGCATCAACTTTTGTACTCTGTTCTATTCACCTATTATCCTTACCTCAGGTTCCAGCTTCACACCAAACTTTTCCATAACTGTCTGTGATACTTTCTCCATCAGTTCCAAGACTTCACTTGCCGTTGCTCCTCCGTTGTTTACTACAAATCCGCAGTGCTTCGGGCTTACCTGTGCCTTTCCGACGCTGAAGCCTCTCAGTCCGCTTTCATCTATTAATTTAGCGGCAAAATAGCCTTCAGGTCTTTTAAATGTACTTCCTGCACTTGGCAGTTCCACAGGCTGTTTTGAATTTCTTTGTTCCATAAGTTCTTTCATTTTAGCCTGTATTTCTTCTTTGCTGCCCTTTTCAAGTTTGATTTCTGTTTCCAGCACAATCATATTTTCTTTCATAATTCTGCTTGTTCTGTATCCAAACTCAGAGGATATATTGTCAATTACTTCAATTTTGCCGTTTCTTATTACCTTTGTTTTTACAACAATGTCTTTCATTTCTCCGCCATAGGCACCTGCATTCATACATACAGCTCCGCCTATTGTTCCCGGAATTCCGCTTAAACATTCCATACCTGTAAGTGAATTATTCATTGCTGTTTTTGCCGCAGCAGAAAGCAAAGCTCCTGCCTTAGCTTTTATAATACAGCCCTCAGCACTTATCTGAGCAAAATTTTTATAAAGCTGTATTATAACGCCTCTGAATCCCTTATCCTTAACAAGCAAATTGCTTCCGTTGCCAATTATATAATATGGAATATTATTATCTTTAACATATTTAATAACATCAGCAACACTTTCATCACTTTCAGGCGTTACAAACACATCTGCATTTCCGCCTATTCTGAAAGTAGTATGCCTGTTCATAGGTTCGTTTTCAATTACATTTTCATTCCCTGCCAGAGCCCTTAAATCTTCAGCAATCATCATTTTCAAAATTCCTCTCTGTTGATTTTGCCAAGCATAGCAGCACCTACAATACCTGCGTCATTTCCCAGTGTTGCAATGGAAATTTTAGTTTTAAGTTCTTTGCCGTAAACCTTTTCATTTAATATTTCAATTAAAGGTTTAATTACCTTGTCGCCTTGAGCACAAACTCCGCCGCCTATAATAATAGCCTCAGGCTGGAATATATTAACCAGGTTTACAAGACCTATTGCAAGATACTTAATATATTTATCAATTATTTCAAGTGCTATCTCATCGCCTAAGTCAGCAGCGTCAAACACAGTTTTAGCATCAATAAGCTTAATATTACCGTCAACAAGGTCATAAATTTTGCTGTTAGGATATTTAGCAGCTGCAATTCTTCCTTCACGTCTTAATGCAGAAGCTGAAGCATAAGCCTCCCAGCAGCCTTTTCTTCCGCAGGTGCACTCCTCGCCTTCTGCAACTATTACCATGTGTCCTGCCTCGCCGCCTCCGCCGAATGAACCGTCAAATACCTTGCCGTTTATTATAATACCGGCACCTACTCCTGTGCCTATAGTAATATATATTAAATTTTTACTGCCGTATGCAACTCCGCACACATTTTCGCCTATAGCGGCACAGTTTGCGTCATTTTCAATATAACATGGCAAATTTATTCTCTTTCCCATTTCCTCAACAACATTTACATTGTCAAAGTTCAGATTGTTGGCATAAATAGATATACCCTTTTTCTTATCCATAGTTCCGGGCATACCTACGCCTATTGATTCTATGTCATTTACTTCAAGTTTAAGCTCCTCCATAAGTTTACTGCAAAGCCCTGACATATCATCTATGATATCCTCTGCCGCCCTGCCGTTCATTGTCGGTGTAGACGCCTTTACAAGTATATTGCCGTTTTCATCCACAATACCAGCTGAGATATTGGTTCCGCCTAAATCAATACCAATATAATACATAATCATCAACCCTTCATAGCACTGTTCATTATAGCTTCATTTAGAGCCTGTGCCGCATTATAGCCCATTTTCTTCTGACGGCAGTTTACTGCTGCCGATTCACATATAATAGCAAGATTTCTTCCCGGTCTCACAGGAATAGAGTGACATATTACTTTATTTCCTAAAATGTCCATATATTCCTCTTTAATACCAAGTCTGTCGTATACTTTACCCTTTTCCCAGTATTCAAGCTTAATAATAAGGTCTATTTCCTGACTGTCCTTTACAGACTGCACACCAAACATTTGCTTTACATTTATTATGCCTATACCTCTTACTTCTATGAAATATCTTATCAATTCAGGACAAGTACCTATAAGAGAATTATGTGAAACCTTTTTAATTTCAACAGCGTCGTCGGCAACAAGTCTGTGACCCCTCTTTACAAGTTCAAGAGCCGCCTCACTTTTTCCAATACCGCTTTCACCTGTTATAAGCACACCTTCACCATATACATCCACCAAAACACCGTGAATGGTTGTTCTTGGTGCAAGCTCAATTTTAAGCCATTTTAAAAGCTCACTTGTAAACTCCGATGTTGTATCCTCTGTCTGCAATATAGGAATTTTCTTTTCCTTTGCATAAAACATCATTTCAGGATGAGGAGTGAGCCCTCTTGAAATAATTACTGCCGGCATATCATACTGAAACAGTTTTTCAAGAGTTTCCTGTCTGAATTCAGGTGTAAGCTTTGATAAATAGCTGTATTCAACCAATCCTATTACCTGTATTCTTTCACTGTCAAAATAGTCAAAAAAACCTGCAAGCTGTATAGCAGGTCTGTTGACCCCGGCTGTTTCTATATCAATATTATTTATATCAATTTCCTCTGTCAAATTTTTAAGATTAAATTCTTTTGCAATTTCGCCCAAACTTACTGAAT